>Ga0209118_1000553_pt1 | contig 19942 bp, 16 predicted proteins | sample BlaSpr_A8_Ref_M1_FD_187988 | JGI IMG/M metagenome (GOLD analysis project Ga0209118, IMG submission 187988) | Forest soil microbial communities from Thunder Bay, Ontario, Canada - Black Spruce, Ontario site 2_A8_Ref_M1 (SPAdes) (version 2) | ecosystem: Environmental > Terrestrial > Soil > Boreal...
CCGCTACCGGCGGGAAGAATCGGGAGGCTGGCGGTAAAGGGTCCGACCGGTTGCCGGTATCTCGCCGACGAGCGCCAGAAAGATTACGTCAAGGCTGGCTGGAACTACACTGGCGACGCGTACTCGATCGACGAAGACGGCTATTTCGTCTACCGGGCGCGCACCGACGACATGATCATAAGCGCCGGCTATAACATCGCCGGTCCGGAAGTCGAAGACGCGCTCCTGCTGCATCCTGCGGTCGCCGAATGTGGCGTGATAGGCGCGCCCGACGAGCAACGTGGCCAGGTCGTGAAGGCGTTTGTCGCGTTGAAGGCGGGTCACGTCGGAGATGCCGCCATGGTGCACGAGCTGCAGGAATTCGTGAAGCGCGCGATCGCACCGTACAAATATCCGCGCGCGATCGAGTTCATGGAGAGCCTGCCGCGCACCGAAACCGGCAAGCTCCAGCGCTTCCGCCTGCGCCAGCTGGAACTGGCGCAGGCGCCGCAACGGCCATGAGCGTTTGGCGCGGTAGGTAAGACCTGAGCGAAGAGGAAATGCCATGCACATCCTGCAACCGCCGACGTGGAGGAAGCCGCGCGGCTACTCGAACGGCATCACGGCGACAGGCCGGATCGTGTTCGTCGCCGGGCAGGTCGGCTGGAACGCGAGCGGCAAGTTTGAAACGAACGATTTCGTGGGCCAGGCGCGCCAGGCGCTGGCCAACATTGTTGCCGTGCTGGCCGAAGCTGGCGGCCGGCCCGAGGATATTGCGCGACTGACTTGGTACGTCGTCGACAAGGGTGAATACCTCGCCAGCTCGCGGCCGCTTGGCCGCGCCTACCGCGAGTTGCTGGGCAGTCATTACCCTGCAATGACGGCGGTTCTGGTCGCGGCGCTGATCGAGGACGGAGCCAGAGTCGAAATCGAAGCGACTGCGGTAATTCCCGAACCGACTTGAAAGCCGGACGGGTCACGGGCGCACGCCCAAGGTATCGCCCGCAACTCACACCGGTCTCAGCGCCGCGCAGGAAAGCGCCACCTCGTTCCCGTCAATAGGTTTCCACGTGGTAGCGGCCCTGTCCCCGCAGCACTGGCCGCAGACAGTCCCAGTCCATGTCGTGCTCGCGGCAGGCGTCGCGAAACGCCTCGTCGACGCCTTGCTCCATGCCCTTCAAGCCGCAGATGTAGACGTAGCAGTTTTCATCGCTGAGCAGGCGTGCAACGCCGGCACTGCGCTCGCGGATACGGTCCTGCACGTAATGCTTCGGCTGGCCGGGTACGCGCGAGAACGCAAAGTTGATGTCGATGAAGTCTTTCGGCAGCTTCATCAGCGGACCGAAATAAGGGAGCTCTCCGGCCAATCTCGCACCGAAGAACAACATGAGCTCGCCGCCCTCCTTGAGGGCGATCCGGCGCCTGCGGCGCTCGGTCATCGCGCGCATCGGAGCGGAGCCGGTGCCGGTGCAAACCATCAACAGGCTCGAACCGGGGTGGTTCGGCATCAGGAAAGTCGTGCCGTAAGGTCCGACGACCTTCACCTGATCGCCTTTGTTGAGGTCGCACAGATAGTTCGATGCGACGCCGACGACGGGGGTTCCGGCGTGGTCCTCGGTAACGCGCTTTACCGTCAGCGAAAGGTTGTTGTAGCGCGGCCGTTCGCCTTCGCGCGGGCTCGCGATCGAGTACAGGCGTACGTGATGCGGCTTGCCGCTCGTGTCCAATCCGGGCGGTTGAATGCCGATCGTCTGACCCTCCAGCGCCGGTAGTGCCGTACCGCCGAAGTCGAGCACGATATGCCGGATGTCGCTGCTGGCGTCGTCTGAGGTCAGGCGGAAGTTTCCGCTGACCGTGGCGATCGCAGGCTTCTGGATCGAATAGATGTTGACGTAAGGATGCGCGGCCGACCAAGGCGGAAAGGCTTCGCCGCCTTGACCGGCGGTGGCGACCGACGTGATCCGCGCTACCTCCGTAGGCATATCCGCGGCCGTCCCCGCATCGACCTCGGTTTGCGGCGGCAGGCTGTCCCACGCGAGTTGCTCGGCGAGCGTATAGGGCTTCACCTTGTCCACTTGGCGCCAGCTGTCGATGGCTCCCGTTGGGCAGGGCGAGATGCAATCATTGCAGAAGTTGCACTTCGCGGCGTCCACGACGTAGTTGCGCGAGTCATGCGAGATCGCGTGCGACGGACACGTCTCCTCGCACGTGTTGCAGCGGATGCAGATCTCAGGGTCGATGAGGTGCTGCCGCAGCACCTGCACCGTGGGTCCGGTTCCGCTCATCTCGCTTTCCTCGACAACTCTGCGCTCAATTGAAGCGGACGTATTGAAAGTCCAGCGGATGGTTATCTATGCCGCGTGCGGGCGGAGCGATCCAGTTGGCGAACCTGCCCGGCTCCGCCACGCGACCCATCAGCGACGCAACGAACTCGCGGTCGCCGGGACTCGGCAGCCAGCGGTCGACGCTCGCTGTCCACTCCGCAGCCGACACGACATTGCCGTCCGGGTCCACGTGCGCGGCCGCAAGCGGCCCAATCCGGCGGTGGAAAGCCTTGTGCGGCACCTTGAATCGGAACGGTATGCCGGTCTTCTCGATGACCCGGTTCCAGCGCTCGACACCTGCGGCCGCGTCGCGAATGTAGTCGTCGCGCAGTTTTTCGTTCAGCGCGTTCAGCGCCGGCGCCTGCGTGGTCACCAGCCGGCTGTCGCGCACCTCCAGCACCGGATACGATGCCGCGTTCAGCAAGTGATCGTCGTCGATCTTGGTCTCGTCGAAGCGCCCTTTGAGGCCTGTCGAGTAAAACGTGGCGGCGTTCGACGAAACGTCGGCGCCGAAGAGGTCCATCGTGACACTGAAGTGGAAGTTGAGGTAACGCTGCACGGTCGGCAAGTCGATGACCCCGAGCGCACGCACCGCTACCGGATCGTCGACCTTGTTCGCGACCATCGCTTCGCAGGTGCGCTGGATCACCCGCGCGACGCCCGACTCACCGACGAACATGTGGTGCGCTTCCTCGGTCAGCATGAACCGGCATGTGCGTGCCAGCGGATCGAAGCCCGATTCGGCGAGCGAGCACAGCTGATACTTGCCGTCGCGGTCGGTGAAGTAGGTGAACATAAAGAAGGCCAGCCAATCGGGCGTCGGCTCGTTGAACGCGCCGAGGATGCGCGGATTGTCGGCATCTCCGGAGCGGCGCTCGAGCAGCGCCTCCGCTTCCTCGCGGCCGTCGCGGCCGAAGTAGCCATGCAGCAGATACACCATCGCCCACAGGTGGCGACCTTCCTCGACGTTGACCTGGAACAGGTTCCGCAAATCGTATAGTGACGGGCAAGTGAGACCCAGATGACGCTGCTGTTCGACCGACGCAGGCTCGGTGTCGCCCTGTGTGACGATGAGTCGCCGCAGGTTGGCGCGATATTCGCCAGGCACCTCCTGCCATGCCGGCTCACCCTTGTGTGCGCCGAAGTTCACCTTGCGCTCGGCTTCCGCCGGCGCGAGAAAAATGCCCCACCGGTAGTCGGGCATCTTGATATAGCCGAAATGCGCCCAGCCCTTGGGTTCGACACTGATCGCGGTGCGCAGGTAAACGTCGGCGTTGCTCGTACCCTCGGGCCCCATATCGCCCCACCAGTTGAGGAACCCGGGTTGCCAGTGCTCCAGCGCGCGCTGCAGCGTCTTGTTGGCGGCGAGATCCACGTTGTTCGGGATCTTCGCGTTGTAGTCGATGTTCATCGTGTCGTCCTTGGACGTTGATGTTCGCGGGAAGGTTCTTGCATGAGCCCAGTGCTACACGCGTTCCCAATTGAAGCGGGCCTTGTTGCCGGTGCCGAATACCTTCAACGCGCCGGATTCGCCCACTGCATTCGGGCGAACGAAGATCCAGTTTTGCCATGTCGAGAGGCGGCCGAAGACCCGTGTTGCCATCGTCTCGGCGACACCGAAGCGGAGGTTCGCTTCCAGGCCGGTCAGCGCGTCGGGCGACAGGCTCGCGCGCTCCTCGAGCGCAATCCGGATTTCCTCGGCCCAGTCGAGGTCGTCGGGCGTGGCGGTGACCAGGCCGAGCTCGAGTGCCTCACGGGAGGAGAGCGCGCGACCCTCGGTATCTTTCGCCCGGGCTACTAGCGCCGTGTCGTTGTAGAAGCGCGCCGCGATGCGGGAGAGTCCGTTGACCATCGGATAAACACCGAAATTCATCGCCGAAAGCGAAACCTGGGGCGCGCCGGCCTCGTTCTCCGGCAGCGCGAGCATATAGCTTCGGTCGGCTGCGAGCGCGAGTTCACAAAGCGTTCCCGCAAAGCATGAGCCCGGCTCGATCAGTGCATAGAGCGTGCGCGAAGTGACGTCGAGCCGCGCCAGCGTTCGCCGCAGCATCCCGATCGTTTCACGGACAAACCAGTTGCACTGGTTTCGTCTGAGCGTCGCGTCGATGGCCAATGCGAGCATCGCGTCGCCCTTGGTCTTCAGCAACCAGGTGCCGATTTCCAGCTCGTTGGTGCGCAGGAGCAGGATTGCGTCGTCGAGTTCACGCGCCATCGCGAGCGGCCACCACGAGGCACCAAGCGCGAGAATCGCGTCGAGGTCCTCCGGTTGAGGCAGCAGCGGGGCCGAGACCGTGATCGTCGCGCTGCGGGCGTTGCGGTTAATCCGAACGTCGACGTGCTCGTAGCGATAGCCGGTGTCGTCGACATTGCGATTGAGCGGCGTGAGCGCAATGCCCTCCGCGTCCTGCGGCCGGTCGCTTTTGGCCGCGAGTTCCAACGCACGACTCCTTACTTTTTGCGTGAACAGCTGCGGCTTGACGTGGTCGTCGATCAACCGCCATTCCTTTGCGCGCGGGGCGCGTACCCCCTCGACCAAGGTGCAAAAGATATCGGCTTGATCACGGCGCACTTTGCGCTTGTCCGTGATGCGAGTAAGACCACCGGTGCCAGGCAGCACGCCCAGCAGCGGCACTTCGGGCAGGCTTACCGCGGAGGAACGATCGTCGATCAGGATGATTTCGTCGCACGCAAGCGCCAACTCGTATCCGCCGCCGGCAGTAGTGCCATTGCAGGCGGCGATGAACTTGAGCCCGGAGTGAGCCGAGGAATCCTCGATGCCGTTGCGCGTCTCGTTGGTGAACTTGCAGAAGTTGACCTTCCAGGCGTGCGTGGAAAGCCCGAGCATGAAAATATTCGCACCCGAGCAGAAAACCCGCTCCTTGCCACTCGTTACGACAACGCTCTTCACCTCGGGATGCTCGAAGCGAATGCGCTGCAAGGCGTCGGAGAGTTCGATGTCAACCCCCAGATCGTAGGAGTTGAGCTTGAGCTTGTAGCCGGGGCTGATCCCGCGATTCTCATCGACGTCCATCTTCAGCGTTGCGATAGGACCGTCGTAGGACAGCTTCCAGTGCGCGTAGCGGTTCGGATGGGTGTCATAAGTGACGAATGGCTTGGCCGGAATCCCGGATTCATGCTTCGACGTTGCGGCCGCCTCCAACATGGTTCCTCCTGATGGCCTGGATCGGCCGCTAGACCAACACGTTTTGACGCAGTTTGCGCAAACTCTGCTCGGGACCCTCGCCGGAAGTGTCCAGCGTTACATCTGCCTTACGGTAAAGAGGCTCACGCGCGTTGAGGATCCGTTTCAGATCATCCATCGCTTCGGTGTTGCCCTGCATCGGGCGGAAGTCTCCCTGGGCTACGACGCGCGCCATATGTTCCTCGGGTGATGCCTTGACCCACACGGTGAAACAGTTGAGAAGCAGCAGGTCGTAAGATTGCGCCTCGGAAACGATGCCGCCCCCCACGCTCATGACCATCTGCTCGTTGCTCTGAATTATCCGCTCGAGGCATTGACGCTCGATGCGGTGGTAGCCTGCCTGTCCGTAAAGCGAAAACACTTCGCTCAAGCTAATGCCGGCGTCGCGTTCGATCTCGCGGTCGAGTTCCAAGAACGGAAGCCGCAGTTCAGTCGCAAGCGCACCGCCCAATGTCGTCTTGCCGGCGCCGCGCAATCCGACCAGCGCGACACGCCTCTTACGATTGGCTCCTTCCTGGCCGAATTCGCGCATGAGCCGGAACACTACATCCTCGAGCTGCTGCTCCTGCAACTGTTCGAGGAAGCGTCGAATCAGCCGCTGCTCGACCGAAGCTTCGTGTTGGTCGAGCAGCTCGATCAGCGACACTCCCAACGCGCGCGCCACATTGCGCAGGAGAAGCACAGACGCGTTTCCGCCACCGGCCTCCAGTTGCGCCAAATAGCGTTCCGAGACGCTGGAGTGCTGGGCGAGGGCCTTCCGCGCCATGCCGCGCCGTGTGCGCGCATCGCGTACTCGCCGGCCCATCGCGGCGAGGAATTGCGCGTCTTCGAGGTCCTCGGCAGAGGACGAGCGAGCCGAACTGCGAGCATTATGAGGCGTGGACATGCTCTCCGATGTCGATGAAATGTGGTTCAGTAGCGAGAAATATAATGCATAAAAGGCGAGCCGTCAAGGCTGCCCGTGTCCGAGACTTCTCGGCGCATCGCGCAGGCTCGGTACTCCCCGTTGCCGTTTGCTCGCTGAAGAGAAGAAATCCGCGTCGTAAGGGCCTACATGGTCTATTGTGCTTGACAGGAATACAAACATGATTTAAACTGCAATGAGCTCGTGGCGTCGAGATTGGTACGATCGTTGGCAAGGGGAAGCCGCAGGGTGAGCGCCGCGGCAGCGTTTTAGTGGCTGCGGCGTTTTGCAGATTCAGGCGAGGACTCGACCTGACGAGTGCAGGCCACTGCACGCTAGGCGCGTTCGCCGGCCGCTATGTCGAATTCAAGTGCTGACGATTCGCCACGATACGCGGAGAGGTCCTAACCGAGGTTGTGATGACGCAGGACGAATTTGCTGAATTGGTCGCTCCGGTCACCGATCGGATTCGCGGCCGCGCGCTGGACAAGGCGCTGGAAGAGGATCTCAACCGGACGTTTCCGGCGGACGGCGCGCTGTTCCAATCCGTCTTCGGCGCGTGTCGCGCCGGCATTGCCGCAGGGTGGATGTGCAACCGCGAAGCCGGCGGCATTAGGTATGGCCGTGTCGTGAAGCCGGGCGAGGCGACTCACGGGTTCAGTATCGACGTCGTGGAAATGGAAGACATTGCCGGTCCTCACCACAGCCATCCCAACGGAGAGATCGACATGATCATGCCCCTGGGCGCGGCGGCAAAATTCGACGGCCGTGGGCGTGGCTGGCTTGTCTATGCGCCCGGCAGCGCACACCGCCCGACTGTCGGTGAAGGCAAGGCCCTCGTCCTTTACCTATTGCCACAGGGCTCGATTGAATTTACCCGGGGCTGAACGTCGAATTCCCGGCACCACAACAAGAAACACAGGAGGAGCCAGCCATGCCGGAACTCAGCACCGCCGATCACCGGGCGAGCCCGCCGCGGATCGACATTCCGCGAGACTACAACGCCGCCCACGACCTGATCGAGCGCAATCTCCAGGCGGGCCGCTCGGGCAAGACCGCTTACATCGACGACAACGGCAGATACACGTATGGAGAGCTCGCCGAACGGGTGAACCGTTGTGCCAACGCAATGATCAGCCTCGGCCTCGAGTCGGAGCAGCGCGTGCTCCTGTGCATTCTCGACACCATCGATTTTCCGACGGCGTTTCTCGGCAGCATCAAGGCGGGCATCGTGCCTATCGCGGCCAACACGCTACTCACGACCGCAGACTACGAGTACATGCTTCGGGACAGCCGCGCGCACGCGCTGATCGTCTCGGCGCCATTGCTACCGGTCTTTGCGCCGCTGCTCGGGCGGCTCCCACATCTCAAGCACGTGATCGTAGCCGGTAGCGCCGACGAAAAAGGCGTCGCCGGGCACGAGTCGTTCTCCAGGCTACTCGCCTACGCGGGCACCGGGTTTGCGCCGGCGGCGACGACGTGCGACGACGCCTGCTTCTGGCTGTACTCGTCTGGTTCGACCGGCGCGCCAAAGGGCACTGTGCACATGCATTCGAGCCTGATTTTCACGGCCGAGCTGTACGCGTGGCCGATCCTCGGCATTCGCGAGGACGATGTCGTCTTCTCGGCCGCGAAGCTGTTTTTCGCCTACGGTCTCGGCAACGGACTCACGTTTCCACTTTCGGTAGGTGCTACCACGGTGCTGATGGCCGAGCGTCCGACGCCTGCAGCTGTCTTCGCGCGGCTCAAAAAGCACCAGCCTACGATTTTTTACGGCGTGCCGACACTCTTCGCCGCGCTGTTGGCGAGCCCGGAGCTCCCGCAACGCGACGAACTCCAGGTGCGCCTCTGCACCTCCGCCGGCGAGGCACTCCCCGCGGATATCGGAAGGCGTTGGACCGACCACTTCGGCGTCGAGATCCTCGACGGCCTGGGTTCCACGGAAATGCTGCATATCTTCCTTTCGAATCGCGCCGCCAACGTACACTACGGGACCAGCGGCACTCCCGTGCCAGGTTATGAGCTTAGGGTTCTGGGCGACGATGGCCATCCGGTTGCGCAGGGGCAGGTGGGCGAACTGCAGATCTCCGGACCGACGAGCGCGATGGCGTACTGGAACAATTGCCAGAAGAGCCGCGACACATTCCAAGGGCCCTGGACGCGCAGCGGGGACAAGTACTCGATCGACGGCGAAGGTTTTTACGTCTACGCGGGCCGGACCGACGACATGCTCAAGGTCAGCGGTATCTACGTGTCGCCGGTTGAAGTCGAATCGGCACTCATTACCCATCCCGCCGTGCTCGAGGCGGCGGTGATCGGCAAGAAGGATGACGCAGAACTGATCAAGCCAGTGGCTTACGTCGTGCTAAAGGCAGGCTACGCGGCGTCGGAGGGGCTGGCCGAGGAATTGCGACAGCACGTCAAGTCGCGCCTTGCACCCTACAAATATCCACGCTGGATCGAGTTCATCGACGAATTGCCCAAGACCGCCACTGGTAAGATCCAACGCTTCAAGTTACGCCAGGCAGCGACTTGAGATCATCGGGGGAACGTGCCTTCGTTTTAGGGCGCTTCCAAAGCGGCAAGAGAAAGGCACAGGAGAATCTGCCATGAATGAATCGCAGTATTGTTCGAATACCAGCGGCGCGCGGCGCCGCGTTTGCGGGGTGGCCGCCGCCGCGCTTTTCGCGGCGGCGGGCATGATGCTTCCCACCGCGTCGACTCGGGCGCAGCAGCCCGCCAAGGTTAAGGTCGGGCTGATGCTGCCCTACACCGGCACCTATGCTGCGTTGGGCAACGCGATTACCAACGGCTTCAAGCTCGCCGTCGAGGAAAGTGGGGGCAAGCTTGGCGGGCGCGAGATCGAGTACTTTACGGTCGACGACGAATCCGACCCCGCAAAGGCGCCCGAAAACGCCAACAAGCTGATCAAACGCGACAAGGTCGATGTTTTGATCGGTACCGTGCACTCGGGCGTAGCGCTGGCTATGGCGAAGGTGGCTCGCGACAACAACACGCTGCTCATCATCCCGAACGCGGGGGCGGACGAGATCACCGGCCCGCTCTGCGCGGCTAACATCTTCCGCACCTCTTTCTCCAACTGGCAACCCGGTTACGCGATGGGCAAGGTCGCGGCGGAGCAGAAAAAGAAGACTGCGGTTACGTTCACGTGGAAGTACGCCGCCGGGGACGAATCGGTCGGCGGCTTCAAGGAAGGCTTCGAGCAGGGCGGCGGCAAAGTCATCAAGGAGCTGTCGCTGCCTTTCCCGCAGGTCGAGTTTCAGTCGTATCTAACCCAAATCGCTTCGCTCAAGCCGGATGTGGTCTACGTCTTCTTCGCCGGCGGCGGCGCGGTCAAGTTCGTCAAGGATTACGCGGCCGCCGGGCTCAAGAGTTCGATCCCGCTCGTCGGGGCCGGATTCCTGACCGACGGCACGCTTGATGCACAAGGTGATTCTGCGCAGGGCCTGCTGACGACGCTGCATTACGCCGACGGCCTCTCCAATCCCAAGGACAAGGCATTCCGCGCCGCGTATTCCAAAGCTTACAAGGCCGAGCCCGACGTTTACGCGGTACAAGGCTACGATGCAGCGCAACTGCTGAACACGGGCCTCGTCGCAGTCAAGGGCGACGTTGGCAAGCGTGGCGAACTCGTGGCCGCGATGGAAGCGGCGAAAATCGACAGCCCCCGAGGGCCTCTCACGCTGTCGAAGGCCCATAACCCGGTGCAGGACATCTATCTGCGCAAGGTCGAGGGCAAAGAAAACAAGGTGGTCAGCGTCGCGATCAAGGGCTTGACCGACCCGGCGCGGGGCTGCAAGCTTTAGAGCCTGACATGACGCGGGCAGGCGCGCCGCCTGCCCGCGTATTTTTTGTCTGCCCTACGCTGGAGCGCTCGCGTGGACGTCTACTCGTTCCTGATCCAGCTGCTCAACGGCGTCCAGTACGGGTTGCTGCTGTTCCTGGTCGCGAGCGGCCTCACGCTGATCTTCGGCATCATGGGCATCATCAATCTCGCCCACGGCAGCTTCTACATGATCGGCGCCTACATGGCGTTTTCCCTGGCGTCGCTGACCGGGAGCCTGTTTGTCGCGATCGTTCTCGGGACGGCGCTTTCGGTGGTGTTGGGCGTCGTGCTCGAGTGGGCGCTGTTCAGTCACCTGTACAAGCGCGACCACTTGGAGCAGGTCCTGCTGACGTACGGCCTGATCCTTGTATTCGAGGAATTGCGCAGCATCATGGTCGGCAACGATGTGCACGGCGTCAACGTGCCCGACATCCTTAACTGGTCGCTGCCGCTCACCGATACGCTCTCCTACCCGGTGTACCGGCTGTTCATGTCCGCAGTGTGCGTCCTGCTGGCGGGCTTGCTGTACTTCCTTATCCGCCGCACGCGGCTCGGAATGATGATCCGCGCCGGAGCGTCGAACCGCGAGATGGTGCAATCGCTCGGCCTTAACATCAATCTGATCTACCGTCTCGTATTTGCGCTCGGCGTGGCCCTCGCGGCGTTTGCCGGCATGATCGCGGCGCCGGTCTCGTCCGTTTATCCGGGGATGGGGACACAGGTTCTGATCATCTGCTTCGTCGTCGTGGTGATCGGCGGGATCGGTTCGATCTGGGGCGCGCTGGTGGCGGCCCTGTTGATCGGTCTCGCCGACACATTCGTCAAGGTACTGATCCCCGAAGCCGCGGGCGTTACCGTCTATGTGCTGATGGCGGCTATCCTGCTGTGGCGACCCGAAGGCCTGTTCAGGCGGGTTTGAGTGCATTTGATAGCGCTTCGGCAGATGTCAGGAGCGGACCGGTGAGCCGGAAGCGAATCTTGTTCGCGGTGGCGCTCGCGCTGCTCGCGTCGTTCCCGTTCACTGGCGCGACGTTCTACACTGAACTCGTCACCAATGTGATGATTTTGGCGATCTTCGCGATGAGCCTCGACCTCCTCGTCGGGTATACGGGACTCGTATCGTTCGGCCATGCGGCGTTCTTCGGGATCGGCGCTTACACGCTGGGGCTCGTGGCGCCGAAATACGAGGCGGTGAACCTCTGGCTAACGCTGCCGGCGGCCATGCTGGCAGCCGGGCTCGCGGCGCTGGTTGTCGGGGTATTCGTGGTGCGCACGAAGGGAATCTATTTCATCATGGTGACACTGGCGTTCGCGCAGATGTTCTACTTCGTTTTCCACGACACGAAGTTCGGCGGAGGCTCGGACGGCATCAGCATGAATTTCAAACCGGTCGCCAGCATCGGCGGATTTTTGCCGTTCGATCTCGGCAGCGCGACGCATTCGTATTACTTCGTGTTCGCAGCGATGTTGCTGGTGTTCGTCTTCCTGCGCGTGCTGCTGCGCTCGACCTTCGGCCGCGCGCTGCAGGGCATCCGCAGCAACGAGCACCGGATGCGCTCGCTTGGCTTCCCCGTCTACCTTTACAAGCTCGCCAGCTTTACCCTCGCCGGTGCGCTCGCCGGCCTTGCGGGCTACCTGTCGGCGATGCAATTCGGTTTCGTGAATCCCGAGATCATCTCGTGGCACCAATCCGGGAATGTGCTGTTGATGCTGATACTTGGCGGCCTGGGCCGCCTCTACGGCGGGGTTGTCGGGGCATTCGCTTTCGTGGCGTTGCAGGAGCTCTACCAGTCGGTCACGACGCACTGGCAGTTGTTGCTCGGAGCAACGATCATTCTGCTCGTAATATTCCTTCCGGGCGGGCTCGCAAGCGTCGGGGGCCGTTTCAAGCGCACGCTCGTCGGAGACGCCGACGATGAGTGACGCGGTCCTGCGCACCCAAGGACTCTCGCGCCGCTTCGGCGGTCTCATGGCCGCGAACAATGTGGCCATTGAGCTCCATCGCGGAAAGCTGCACGCGGTGCTCGGTCCCAACGGCGCGGGGAAGACGACGCTGATCAATCTGCTTTCGGGCGACCTCCGCGCCACTTCCGGCAGCATAAGTTACAAGGGCGATGACATCACCCGCGACAGCGCCGATCGCCGCTCGCGCATCGGTATCGGTCGCAGCTACCAGAAGACGAATATCTTTCCTGCGTTCACCGCATTCGAGAATTGTCGCCTCGCCGCACAGTCGCGCACTCCGCGTGTGCTGCACGTCTTCGCCGACGCCCTCGGCTACCAGCCTGTGTGCGACGCCGCGCGGCGCGCGCTCGAGGCAGCTGGATTGGACGGACGCGCTGGCCAGATTGCCTCGGCGCTTTCTCACGGCGAGCAGCGCCAATTGGAGATCGCGATGGTTCTCGCGACCGCGCCCGACGTCCTGCTGCTCGATGAGCCGCTGGCCGGCATGGGGGCGGAGGAGGCTGGGCGCATGGTGTCGCTATTGCAGAAGCTCACGCCAGGACATGCGATTCTTTTGGTCGAGCACGACATGGATGCGGTGTTCGCGGTGGCCGACGTCATTACAGTCATGGTGGACGGCCAGGTGCTGGAAAGCGGTTCGCCAGCGCAAATTCGCAGCAGCGCCGCGGTGCGGCAGGCGTATCTCGGCGACGGGGTAGCCGCGTGAGCCGGGAAGCAAGGGCCCCGCGAGCGTCGCGATGTGGAGTCGGGCACGCGACCGAACGGGGGTCGCGCGAATGAGCGAAGCACTCCTCGAAGCCCGCGAGTTGCACACCTATTACGGAGCCAGCCATGTGCTCCATGGTGTTGATTTTCGCATTGATCGCGGCGAGACCGTCGGCCTGATGGGACGCAATGGCATGGGCAAGAGTACGCTGATCCGCAGCATGCTCGGGCTGGTCAAACCTCGCCACGGCGAAGTCTGGGTCTGCGGCACGCCGATGACCGGCGCCGAGCCGTATCTCATCGCGCGCCAGGGCATCGCCTACGTGCCGGAAGGCCGCGGCATCTTCCCGAACCTCACCGTACACGAGAATCTGGTGATGGCCGCACGCGCCGGAACCGACGGGCGCCACGACTGGACGTACGAGCGCGTATTGGCGACTTTTCCGCGACTCGCCGAGCGGCTCGACAACGGAGGCTGGCGGCTCTCCGGTGGCGAGCAGCAGATGCTCACCATCGGCCGGGCTTTGATGACCAACCCCGACCTCCTGATCCTCGACGAGGCGACCGAAGGCCTGGCGCCGCAGATCGCACGCGAAATCTGGCGGATCATCCGCGAGATCCGCGAGCACGGGATCGCCACATTGATCGTCGACAAGAATTACGCCGCGGTAACGGCAATCGCCAATCGCAACGTGATCCTGGTGAAGGGCCGCGTCGTGTTCGAGGGCGACAGCCCGACATTGAAAGCGCAGCCTGACGTGCTGCAGCGGCATCTCGGGGTCTAAAGAGCCTCTCGATGCCATTCGTTACCGTCTGTTCTCGCTCCCTCGAATACGAGCGCGTCGCGGTGACTCGTGCGGACCGTCCGACCCTGGTATTCCTGCACGAAGGGCTCGGTTCGGTCGCGATGTGGAGAGATTTCCCCAGCCGCGTGGCGCACGCAACGAACTGCAACGCGTTGGTGTATTCGCGGTACGGCTACGGCAATTCCGAGCCGCTGAGAGAGCCGCGAACGGTCAGCTATATGCACGACGAAGCGCTCGCCACGTTGCCGGAACTGCTGGACCAACTCGCTATCGACAGGCCGATCCTCGTGGGGCATAGCGACGGCGCCTCCATCGCGCTGATCCACGCCGGTGGCTCGAGGCGCCCCGTCAGCGGTCTCGTCCTGATGGCGCCGCATGTCCTTGTGGAAGACATCTCGATCGCGAGCATCGCCGCGGCCAAAGTGACCTATGAGACCAGCGATCTGCGTGCCAAGCTTGCGCAGTACCACGCTGACGTCGATTCAGCGTTCTGGGGCTGGAACCGCATTTGGCTGGATCCCGACTTTCGGCGGTGGAACATCGAGGATTGTCTGCCGCGCATAAGCTGCCCCGTGATTGCGATGCAGGGCGAGGACGACGAGTACGGCACCATGGAACAGCTTGCGCGTATCGGCCGGCAAGTCGCCGATGCCGAGCTGTTGACCCTCAAGGACTGCCGCCACTCGCCGCATCGGGATCAGCCCGAAGCCGTGATCGAGGCGATCACGTTTTTCGTCGATCGGAGCACTGCATGAGCCATCGCGCTAACGGTGGATTTCCATTCGATTGGCCCGCGGCAGGCCATTCGGTTTTCGTCCGTGTCTCGAGAGAGACTCGAAGCTTGCCCCGTCTGACGGTCGTTCCGGGGTTACGAGAAGGCCGGGATCCCCGTCTGTGCGCGCCCGAGGATCAGCGCGTGGATGTCATGTGTGCCTTCGTAGGTGTTGACGGCCTCGAGGTTCATCATATGCCGGATCACGTGAAACTCGTCCGCGATGCCATTCGCACCATGCATGTCGCGCGCCATGCGCGCGATCTCCAGTGCCTTGCCGCAGGAATTGCGCTTGATCAGCGACACCATCTCCGGCGAGGCCCGGCCCGCATCGGTCAGGCGTCCGACGCGTAGCACCGCTTCCAATCCGAGCGCGATCTCAGTCTGCATATTGGCGAGCTTCCACTGGATCAGCTGGTTCGCCGCGAGCGGCCGCCCAAACTGCTGCCGGTCCAGTGTGTATTGCCGCGCCGCGTGCCAGCAGGCCTCGGCCGCGCCGAGCGCGCCCCATGCGATGCCATAGCGAGCCTTGCTGAGGCAGCCGAACGGACCTTTAAGCCCTTTGACGTTCGGCAACAGATTTTCGTCGGGAACGAAAACGTCATCCATGACAATCTCACCCGTGACCGACGCCCGCAGGCTGAACTTGCCTTCGATCTTCGGCGCCGACAGGCCCTTCATCCCTTTCTCGAGGAGAAATCCGCGGATGTCGCCGTCGTCGTCCTTCGCCCAGACGACGAACAGATCGGCGATCGGCGAGTTGGTGATCCACATTTTCGAGCCGTGCAGCACATACCCGTCGGCGACTTTGCGTGCGCGCGTCTGCATGCTCCCCGGGTCGGACCCGTGATTCGGCTCGGTCAGGCCGAAGCAACCGACGCGCTCGCCGGTCGCAAGCTGCGGCAGGTACTTCTGTCGCTGCGTCTCGGTCCCGTACGCGTGGATCGGGTACATGACAAGGCTCGACTGTACGCTCATCGCCGAACGGTAGCCGGAGTCGACGCGCTCCACCTCGCGCGCAATGAGTCCGTAGCAGACGTGATTCACGCCGGCACAACCGTAGCCGTCCAGCGTCGCTCCGAGCAAGCCCATCGCACCCATTTCGTTCAGGATCTCGCGATCAAAGCGTTCGTGGCGATTGGCGTCGACGATGCGCGGCAACAGCTTCTCTTCGCAATAGGCGCGGGTCGAGTCGCGGACGAGACGTTCCTCGTCCGTAAGTTGCTCGTCCAGAAGCAGCGGGTCGTCCCAGCGGAAGTGCGGTGGCGCGGCGGATTTGTTCATCGTATGCCTTGGGGTGATTGGGAGCGGTGTGTCGGCGTTAGCGGATCGTCATACCGCCGTCGGCAGCGAGCACCTGCCCCGTGACGTAGCTGGCCGCGTCCGAGGCGAAGAAGACGAAAACCGGAGCGATCTCCTCGGGCTCCGCCCAGCGGCCGATCGGGATGCGCTCCAGGTATTTTTGCTTGAAGCGCGCGTCGGTGCGAATCGTCTCGGTCATCGGCGTCGCCGCGCCGGGCGCGATCGCATTCACGACAATGCCGTACTTCGCCAATTCTTTCGCGGCGGACATCGTCAGCCCGACGACCCCCGCCTTGGCGGCGCTGTAATTGATCTGGCCGATCGTCCCCAGAAGGCCCGCAGTCGAAGTCACGTTAACGATGCGGCCATAGCGCCGTTCCATCATTCCCGGCACCACCGCCTGCAAACAGTTGAAGCTCCCCTTCAGGTGCACCGCCATGACCTCGTCCCATTGTGCCTCCGTCATCTTGTGCAGCAGTGCCGGACGCGTGATGCCGGCATTGTTAATCAGGATGTCGACTCGGCCGAAGTGTTGGTGGGTCGCGGCGACCATCGCGTCGACTTGATCGCGGCGAGACACATCGCAACCGATGCCGATCGCCTCGGCGCCGCCCGCGCGCAGTGTGTCTGCAAGCCCCTCCGCCCGCTCGAGATTGAGATCGACCACACACACGCGGGCACCGCTGTCGGCGAATGCACGGGCGACGGCCGCGCCGATACCCTGCGCCGCACCGGTGACAATCGCGGTCCTGCCCGCCAACTGCATATTCTTCGCTCCCCGTTTGGTCGCTTTGGATCGCAGCACAGATCCAGACGCCGTCTGCAAGCATGCAACTTGTGGTGACGCCTCTCCCGTAGAAGCCGGCACGCGTTCCGCCTACTGTGCGGCATGGTGCTCCTGACGGCATTGATCCGTATCAACGAACTCGCGATGCCGCGGCCGCCCCGATCAGGGTCGACGCCGAGCTTGCTGCCGAATCTTCGAGCCGGTGGCTCGTCACAGCGCCACCGCCGCGTCCTTCGGCGTCCACTTGATCTGGGTCAACGAGTCGGCGTCGTGTTCAGCTCAGAATAGAGCGATCCGCTCGGGCCGTAGGGCAAGAGGCGGGGAGGAGATTATGGAGCGATCGTTCGCCCGCGAAGTCGAGTTGCTCAAGCAAGGCGATGGGCACGTTTTTCACGGCGAGGCCATTCTCGCCGTGACCAAGGCATTGTTGCAGTCTGGCGTCGGCTACGTCGGAGGCTACCAAGGTTCGCCGGTGTCGCAACTGCTCGATGTGATGGTGCAGGCACACGACTACCTCGACACCCTCGGCGTGCATGTCGAAGCGTGCACCAACGAGGCTGCCGCCTGCGCGATGCTCGCGGCATCGGTCAATTACCCGATTCGCGGGGCGGTCACGTGGAAGTCTATCGTCGGCACCAACGTGGCGTCGGACGCGCTGTCGAATCTCGCGTCCCCCGGTGTGCTGGGCGGGGCGCTGATCGTCGTTGGCGAGGATTACGGCGAGGGGTCCAGTGTCGTGCAGGAGCGCACCCACGCATTTGCGATGAAATCGTCGCTCTGCCTGCTCGACCCGCGGCCGGACCTTCCGCACATCGTGCGCATGGTCGAGCACGCGTTCCCGCTGTCCGAAGCATCATCGACGCCGGTCATGCTCCAGTTGCGCATCCGCGCTTGCCATCTGCAGGGGAGCTTCGTGTGCAAAGACAACGTCGAGCCTGCGCTATCGACCCGGCATCTCACTTCGACACCGGCGCCGCACAACCCCGCCCGCATGTCGCATCCGCCGTTCACGTTCGCACACGAGCGACTCAAGGTCGAAGCGCGGCTGCCGGCCGCGCGCCGCTACATCGTCGAACACGGCATCAACGAAATATTCGAGGGCGATGCGAGCGATGTGGGTCTCATCGTTCAAGGTGGCCTTTTCAACAATCTGATGTGCGCGCTCGCAACGGCGGGCATGCTCGACGACCGTGGCGCGAGCCGGCTCCCGACCCTGGTGCTCAACGCAACGTATCCGCTGGTTGCTGATCAACTGGCAGCGTTCTGCGCGAACAAGCGCGCCGTGCTGGTGCTCGAAGAGGGACACCCCGAGTTCATCGAGTTCGAGCTTGCCGCAGTGCTCGGACGCGATGCAAGCGCTTGCGCGATACGCGGCAAGGCCACCATGGCCAACGCCGGAGAATGCAGCGCCGAGATGATCCTGCGCGGGCTCGAACGATTCGCCGCCGAATTCCTCCCGTCGCTCTCCACGGCAGCCGCCGTTGCGTGGCGCGAGGAAGTCGACGCAGTTCGCCTCCGTGCAACGGCGTTACTGGCGGCACCGGTGCCGGCCCGGCCGCCCGGGTTTTGCATCGGTTGCCCCGAGCGGCCGGTGTTCAGCGCGCTCACGCTCGTCGAACGCGAGTTGGGCGCGCGTCATGTCGCGGCGGACATCGGATGCCATTCTTTCGCGATGTTCGAACCGTTCTTCACCGGCAATTCGATCCTAGGGTACGGCATGGGGCTCGCCAGTGCCGCGGGCGTCGGCCCGATCAGCGAGAAGCGGCCGCTCGCCATCGTGGGTGACGGCGGGTTCTGGCACAACGGGCTTCTTTCCGGGGTCGCATCCGCGCTGAAGAATGGCTCCGATTCGGTGCTGCTTATCTTCAAGAATGGTTACACGTCGGCGACGGGAACGCAGGAGCTCATCTCGACGCCCGCCGCAGCGCGCCGCGACCATGCCGGCGGCGAAAGTACGACCGCAAGCGACACCACGATCGAGGATGTATTGCGAAGCATCGGCGTGAAATGGCTGCGCACGGTGCACAGCTACGACGTGTCGGCGATGAAAGCGACGCTTTCCGCGGCGTTCACGACCAGGGAGCCCGGATTGAAGGTCATCGTCGCCGAGGGCGAGTGCCAGCTCGAGCGGCAGCGGCGGCTGCAGCCGTACGTTGCGCGCAGCCGTTCCGCCGGCGAGCGCGTGCTGCGGGTCCGCTACGGCATCGACGAGGAGGTGTGCACCGGCGACCATGCCTGTATTCGCCTCTCCGGCTGTCCGTCGCTAACGCTCAAGACTCCGACCGATCCTTTGCGGACGGACCCGGTCACCACCGTCGATTCCGGTTGCGTGGGTTGCGGGCTGTGCGGCGAGGTTGCACAGGCCGCGGCGCTGTGCCCGTCGTTCTATCGGATCGAAATCGTCACCGACGCGTCCGCGTGGGAACGCTTTATGGCCCGGGTGCGGTCATGGGCGACACGGGCGCTGTTGCCTGCATGAGTTCCCCGCCGAAAACCGCCATTCAGCCCGGGCGCCGCGAACCTCTAGCGCTGCTGATTGCCGCCCTGGGCGGACAGGGCGGCGGCGTGTTAACCGATTGGATCGGCCACGCCGCGCGGACCCAAGGACTCACCGTGCAGGCGACATCGACGCCCGGCGTTTCGCAGCGTACCGGCGGCACGACCTACTACCTCGAACTCGCGCCGCCTTCGGAGCCCGACGCGATACCGCCGGTGCTGGCGCTGACGCCACTGCCGGGCCGCGTCGACGTTGTGGTCTGCGCCGAGTTGCTGGAGGCTGCGCGGATGCTCGAACGCGGGATGATTACGCCGACGCGCACGACAGTCATTGCCTCTACGCATCGGGTCTTTACGACGATCGAGAAGATGCGTGCCGGCGACGGTCGCTTCGACTCCGCGCGCGTCGTCGATGCGGTACGCACGCTGGCACGTCATACCGTGCTATTCGACATGGAGGCGGTGCGCTCGCAGCATGGTGCCGCGATCAGTGCGGTCCTGTTCGGCGCGCTCGCGGGGAGCGGCGCCCTTCCACTCCCCCGCGACGCCTGCGAGAGCGCGATTCGTGCCTCCGGCAAAAGCGTCGACGTAAGCCTTGCCGCGTTCGATACTGCGTACCAACACGCCACACGGGCGGGCACCGAAGTGCTCGGCGGAGATCAAGCGGACGCCGACCTTCCAGCCGCCGATACCGCATTGCCGGGTGTGCTCGTTGACCGAATCGCGACGCTGCCCGTGCGAGTCATGGAGTTCGTGCTTCTCGGCGCCGTGCGCGCGATCGCATATCAGGACGTCGGCTATGCACGGCGCTATCTCGGGCGCGTCGAACGCATCGTCCGAGCCGAAGCTCTGG
>Ga0209118_1000554_pt1 | contig 19921 bp, 23 predicted proteins | sample BlaSpr_A8_Ref_M1_FD_187988 | JGI IMG/M metagenome (GOLD analysis project Ga0209118, IMG submission 187988) | Forest soil microbial communities from Thunder Bay, Ontario, Canada - Black Spruce, Ontario site 2_A8_Ref_M1 (SPAdes) (version 2) | ecosystem: Environmental > Terrestrial > Soil > Boreal...
GAACGATCACCTGGTGGGGGTTCTTGTTCAATCGCGCGATGCCCGCGATCGCTCACGTGGTTCCCTCACTTGCCGTTGCGTCTCTGGGTGAAGGAAGTAGTTGGTGGGCCATTCCGGTTCGGACACTGCTCTATGTCGTAGCCTCCGTCGGGCTCAACTACATCCTTACGGCGTTGGTCTTGTCCTACGTGGGCAGGGTATCGGTCTTGACCACCCTCTTTGAGAACGTTGGGCTGTCGACCCTCCTGGCCACCGTCGCCTTGAGCTTTTCCGGCGGAATCATCTATCTGCTTCTCCAAACTCCGGTGGGCTACATCATGGCGCCGGGGTTGTTCGGCTTTGTGCTGGCAGTCCGCGGAAACGTGGCTGACGCTCAACGCCAGACATTGCTCAAAGATCAGACCCTGGACCTTGCGGCGCAGGCACTCGACGCCCGCGACCGATATACGGAGTCACATTCGATACGCGTCTCGGAGATGTCCGGCCGGCTCGGAGAACACCTGGAGCTTGGAGATCGCGAGTGCGAATTGATTCGCACGGCAGGCTCGCTTCACGACCTGGGAAAGATTGGAATTCGCGACGAAATCCTCAATAAGCCCGGACCGCTGAGCGAGGAAGAGTGGGAGATCATGCGACGCCACCCCGACATTGGCGCCGACATGATCAGCGAGCACTCCGCGCTTGAAGAGGTGGCCCCGCTTGTCCGCCACCATCACGAGCGCTGGGATGGAACCGGGTATCCAGCCGGACTCAAGGGTGAGGTCATACCCTTCGGCGCTCGCATCCTGGCCGTAGCCGATTCCTTCGACACCATAACGGGCGCTCGTCTCTACAGACCGTCGCTGATGACTCCCATCGAGGGGGTCGAGGACATAAGCCGGCGCGCCAACCACTGGTACGACCCCAACGTGGTCGACGCCCTTCGCGAGCTCCACGGTCTGAAACCGCTCGAAGTCGTGGATCGCCCCGAGGTCCCGCGGCGCGTCACCACGATGCGTGTCCTCCGATCAAACCCTGGTTTCAGCAGCTTGATTTCAGCGATCGCCGTTTCTGCGCTCGGCGATCCGCTCACCCAGGTGGCAACGCTGGTGACGATTTACCTGTTTACGGGCGATCCTCGTCTTGTCGCGCTTGGATTCATTGTCCAGGCGCTGGGCACCATCGTCATGAGCACTGTGCTTGGTGGAATAGCGGACAGGTTTCCTCGACGCGCACTGGTCGTCGGCCTCGAGGTCGCGCGCGCTGCGATGTTGCTGGCAACGCCGTTCCTTATTGGCGTGAGCTGGTCGCTGATTTACCCGGTTCTGCTGCTCCTCGCTTGCATCAACGCGGTGGTGCAGCCGGCACGCCAGGCAGCGATACCCGGTCTAGTTCCAGCCGGGCAAGTTGGAAAAGCCAACGCGATGGTGGCGGCGACGACGATGCTGGCGGGGGCCGTCGGATTTGGACTCGCCGGGGCAATCTTGGCGCTCTCCCCAAAGTCGACGAACATGCTCTTCGTTGCCGACGCGATCACATTCCTGCTTGCGGCAGCGATCGTCGCCGGCATACCCAACCTCGGCGGGGGGACGTCCGCAGCATCGGTATCGGGCGCATTGAAGACAACTTGGTCAATCGTGGCCGCGCGGTCGCATCTCGTGGTCGGGACCCTGGCTGCTTTCTTGATCCCGATCAGTTTTCCCGCGTTGCTTGCGCTCGCATACCACTACGGTGGCAACACGTACGGAGGACAGTTCTACTCGACCCTTGAGTTGGTGCTTTCGGTCGGGATTTTGGTGGGGTCGATGGCGGTGTCGGTATTCGGTTCAATCGGCACGATGCGCGTGGTCGGTGCGGGCCTGTTTCTCACCGGCGTCTTCTCTCTCGCCATCGCGCTGACACCGTCGGTGGGGCTTAGTTCTCAGCAGATGTGGATGTGGATTGGAATCGCGCTGTTTGTGGCTTCGATCGGCAACCCCATCTACGCCGTCGCGAATCAAACCGCCATCCTGGAAGCTGCCGATCCGATGCATCGCGGCAGTGTCATGGCCACCCGATTTGGTCTGGTTCAGACTGCAAGCATCATCGGGACGGCTGCGGGGGGGCTCATCACCAAGGAATACGGTCCGTTAGCCGCATACGGGGTCCTTGGTGTCGGGCTGATATTGCTGGCCATGTATGCGATCGCCGCCGGGCGCAGCACCACCAATCCCCTTCATGGGGCGGCGTACGAGGAAGCCACCCTTCGCTCTGCCGGAGCCACCTCCCAGGCAAAGACCTAAAGCGGGCTCTGGGCGTGAGCTTCCTCGTCATACTGCGGTGATTGCGTAACGTGCGTTCGAGCTCCCACGGGGCTCCCCACGAGAGCGAACCCAAGGAGCCGATCCCTGTGGCGACGGTCACAGTTTCGGCTTTGGCCCTCGATCCGAAGCGGCGCCGGCGATACCTTCAGATCGCCTTCGGCTTCGGCGCGCTGGTCGTGGCCGTCATCGTCCTGTACCTGCTTCGTGACTTCCTCGGCGCCTTCGTGCTTGGCGCCGCGATCGCATTCATGATCCAACCAGCTGTCGTTCGCCTGGTCGCGATTGGCATCCCGCGAGTGATTGCCATCGTGATGGTGTTTGTCGTGATCATCGTGGCCATTGGAGGTCTCGTGCTTTTGATCGTCCCACTGGTGGTCAAAGAGGTCGGCCAGCTGCAGACCCAGGCGCCGAGCATCGCGGCCGCCGCGCAAGACCGCATCAACAGCCTGCAGGGATCGCCCGTCCAGATGTTCGGCGTCACCATCGACCTCAAAGGCGTAACTGAAACAATCAGCTCGCACCTCAAGGACTATCTGCTGGGCCAGTTCGGCAACGCCGTCACCATCGGCCTGACCGCGCTCACCACCGTGCTCCAGCTGCTGCTGACGTTCATCGTCGCCTTCCTGCTTGCGTTGGATGCCGCTGCGTTCAGGCGGGTCCTTCGCCGGTTGGTGCCGAACGACTACCGGACCGACTTCGACCAGATCTGGCGCAAAGTCCGCAAGATGCTCTATGCGTACGTGCGCGGCCAGCTGTTCATCGCCGGGCTGATCGGTATCCTGTCCGGCATCGCGTGCTTGGTGTTGGGACTTCCCGACGCCGGCGCCCTGGGCTTGATCGCTGGGATCACGGCGCTGATCCCCTACCTGGGCCCCTTCATCGGTGCCGTTCCGGCGATCCTTGTCGGCCTGGCCCAGGGCACGGGCAAGGCCGTGCTGGTCGCCGTCGTCTACTTTCTGATCTCCAACGTCATCCTGAACTTCGTCTATCCGAAAGTGATGGGCGACGCGGTGCGCCTGCCTCCAGTCCTGGTCATCGTCGCGTTCATCGCGGGCTTCAGCTGGGCCGGCATCCTGGGCATGTTCGTCGCCGTCCCGATCGCCGCCACTCTTCGCATCCTCTTCGACCACATCTATCCGCGCCTGTACGAGAAGCAGCCCACGTGAGGATTGCAATCATTTCGGATATCCACGCCAACTGGCATGCGCTCGAAGCGGTCCTCCGCGACTGCCCGCCGGTGGAGGAAACCCTCTGTCTCGGCGACGTGGTGGGCTATGGCGGGGACCCAAAACGCTGCGTGGATGAAGTGACGCAGCGCGGCTGGCTGACCCTCGTCGGTAATCACGACCGCGCATGCACGGATCCCGAGATCCTTGAATGGTTCAACGAAGATGCCGCATCGGTGGTGCGTTGGACGATCGACGTCATCGGTGTCGAGCGCCTTGCCTGGCTGCGCGGATTGCCGGACAGCCACGTCGAGCATGACGTGCTGCTCGTGCACGCAAGCCCTCGCGATCACATCTACGAATACGTGCTGGATACGGCGGTCGCGCATGCGAACCTGGAGCTGATCGACGGCGGTGTCTGCTTCCACGGACACACCCATGTGCCCGGAGTCTTTGGCATGTCGGATGGCGCGGTGACACACGAGTACCGAGTCGATACGTTTCACCTGAAGGGCCCCGCGCTGGTGAACCCGGGCAGCGTCGGGCAGCCACGGGATGGCAGTCCCACAGCGAGCTACGGTGTCTGGGACACCGACAAAGCGACGTTCGAGTTCCGGCGCGTCCGCTACGACATCAAGGGTGCGCAGCGGGCGATCAGAAAGGCCAAGCTCCCGGAACGCTTCGCACTCCGACTCGAAACGGGGCGATGAACCCGCGCCTCGCCAAGAGGTGGGGGCGGCTGGGCTACGCCGCGGCGGCTGGGGCGGGCATCGGCTCGTTCTTGTTCTGGTCCGCTTATTGGGTCAATTTCGTGCGGGGCAACCTGGTGGGCCCCGACTTCTTCTCGTTCTACGCAGCCGCGAGGCTCTACGTGCTCAAGGGCGGGTCTGCGGTCTACGACCTCGCCCTACAGAAGGAGTTCGAGCTGCAGGTCACCGGGCAGCCTCCTGACCGCTTCATCGTCCTTCCCTACTTTCACCCGCCCTACTACACGTTGCTCATCGCGCCGCTGGCCGCGCTCAGCTACCGGCAGGCGTACTACGCAATGGCGGCGTTCAACGTGCTGCTCACCATCGTCCTGATCGCTGTGCTGGTGCGGAACAGCCTCAGCATCCACCGGCGGGCCGCCGTGGTGGCCGCCGCCCTGGTCGCCGGTTTCTTCCCCCTTTTTGTCACCGTGCTGCAGGGCCAGTCCGACCTGGTCGTCCTGGTGCCGCTGGCCGCTGCCTACATCGCCTGGGCCCGCGGCCGGCACGGCTGGGCCGGCGTCTTCAGCGCGCTTGCGTTGGCCAAGCCGCAGCTGCTTCTCCTCATTCCGGTCCTATTCCTCGCCCGCCGCGCCTGGCGCGCGCTGGCGGGCTTTGCCGCGGTGCTCGCTGCGCTGGGTTTGGTCTCGGTGGCCACTTTCGGACTCAGCGCCGTCTGGGGGTACCTTGGCGCCGTCGGCACTTGGGCGATCAGCGGCCAGTTGCCGTCGGGCAGCCAGCTCGTCTACACCGATACCGCTGTGTATTCCCTGCGCAACATCCTCGAATCGCTGCCGGGCGGGGGTAAGGCGGTGGCGCTCGTCGTCCTTGTCCTCCTGCTGGCGCTGGTGGCGCTTTCCCTCAGCTGGCGCCCCGACAAGCCAAGGCTCGACTTCGCGCTGGCGGTCGCTGCCTCGCTTGTGTTGAGCCCACACCAGAACGTCCACGACCTCGCGCTCCTAGTCATTCCCGGCTTTGCGCTGGCAGACCTTGCCCTGGCCGGCGAGCTGCGATGGCCCCGCGCCGCGGCGGTCGTGCTGGGCGTCGCTTATGCGGCGATCAACATGACGCTCGCCATCGACCTGCGGTCGGCCGCGTTCGGAGCGCTGCTGGTGGCGGCCTACCTGACCGTGGAGCGAATGTCGGTGCGGCCCGATCCGATTCCGCTCGGCGAGCTCACCTGGAGCGGGCCTCGCCCTCGTCGCGTCATCGTGCTGCCCGCGTATCGCGCCGCGAAGACCCTGATGGAGGTGGTCGGCGACATCCCCCGAGGCCACGCCGACCGGATTCTTCTCGTCGACGATGCAAGCGCCGATGCGACTGTCAGCGTCGCCACAGCGCTAAGGCTCGACGTGATCCGGCACGACCGCAACCTGGGCTATGGCGGGAATCAGAAGACCTGTTACCGCCAGGCATTGATGATGGGTGCGGACGTCGTGGTCATGCTGCATCCCGACGGTCAGTACGACCCGGCGATCATTCCAAACCTGTGCCGCGTCGTCGAGGCCGGCGAGGCCGACATCGTGCTGGGCTCGCGCTGGCTCGGCCTGGACCCCGCCAAGGCCGGCATGCCCTGGTGGAAGCGCATCGGGAATCGCTTTTTGACCTCGGCCGAGAATCGCGTGCTCGGCCTGCACCTGTCGGAGTTCCACACCGGCTACCGCGCCTACTCGCGCCGCTTTCTTGAAGCGATTCCATTTCTCGAGAACAGCAACGACTTCGTCTTCGACACGCAGGTCCTCATCCAGGCGGCCGCCTTCGGGTTCAAGATCGGCGAGGTCCCCGCGATCGGCAAGTATCACGAGGACGCAAGCTCGATCAGCTTCACCACCTCGACCGTGTACGGGTTGAAGACCCTGGCCGCGCTTACCAGGTATGTCAGCCATCGGGCCGGCTTCAGGTGCTCGTGGCTGACTCCGGCGTCAGATGCCCACAAACAGTCGCTTGCGGTAGGCCAGGTAGCCCACGACGGCTAGGTTCAGCAGCAGCGCTCCGACCTTGAACAGCGTCACGTGGTGGATCACCTCATAGATCTCATACGGGATCAACAAGCCCGTCGCGATCACCGTCAGGTACTCGGCCCAGCGGCGACGCATCGCCAGGCCCACACCCTCGGTGCCTTCGAGCAGCGCGTACGCGATGGCGGCAATTGCCACCACGTTGACGTGGCTGAAGTTTCCGATGAGGACGAGCAGGCGCAGCAGCAGCCGGACGATGAGCCCGTGCCCGGCTGCGAGGTTCAGCTGGTCCTGGGCGTACTCCGCCCAGATGGCGAGCCATCCCTTCTCACCGGCCACCAGGAGGCCGATCGCGAGCGCGATGAGCACGATCGCCTTGACGATGCGCTCGACGATGATGACCTTGATGAATGCGTCATGCTCACCGCCCATCCGGCCGAGCTCGGCCCAGAGGCGCGCGAAATAGTGCGGCCGGCTTGAGGTCGCCTGCTTCATCGAGGTTTAGTCGGCTGAGTGTTCGCGGTGCTCCCGGAACAGCATCACCCGGCAGTTGGCGTTCTTCAGGACGTAGGGCACCGTCTTGCCCATGTTGAACTCGCCAAACCGCCTCTTGTACGGCAAGCCCATCACGATGAGGTCCGCGCCCCACTCGACTGCCTCGTCCACGAGCGCGGGGCCCGTGTCGCGCGCCTGCACCAGCTCGGTCTCGACGGGCAGCTGAAACTGCGCGGCGAGCTGCTCCACCTCGTCCAGGATCTTCTCCCCTCGCTCGACGACCTCGTCCAGCACCGCGCCGAGCGGCAGCGACCGGTTCACCTCGATGATGTGAACGCCGTAGAGGCGTCCGCCGTGTGGGTCGGTCATCCGGCAGGCCAACCGGACTGTCTCGGCGTCGATGCCCTGGCCGCCCACGGCGACCAGCACCTTCTGCGAGGTCGTCGAGTGTGAGTGGTCGGCGGCCATCAGTGCTGCGGTCCTCGTCGGATCCGCCGGATCAGCACGTACGCCGCAAACCCCCAGGTCAGCACGACCGTCGCGGCGGCAATCCCCCGCGAGCCAGAGTCAAGGCCCGGGTGGCCGGCCAGGTAGACCACCACCCACAGGCCGAGTCCGAGCGCCATGACACCCATGAACGTGAATGGGAAGCGCACGCGTCCAAATCCTAACAAGCCCGGCCAGAGGCGCCGCGAGGGCGTCCCTATAATCAACCACCTTGAAGCTGCTGATCGTAGGGTGTGGGCGAGTTGGGTCGCAGATCGCCGCGGACATGGACCGGACCGGCCACGAGGTGGTCATCATCGACCGCGACCCCAACCAGTTCTCTCGAGCCGCCTCTAGGGGGGTTCTGACGTCCGATTTCAAGGGTGATCAGGTGGTCGGCAACGGAACCGACGCCGACGTGCTGCGGCGGGCCGGCATCGAGGACGCGGACGGATTTGTCGCGGTGACGGAGGGCGACAACCGCAATATCATGGCCGCGCAGGTCGCCAAGCACGTCTTCAAGGTTCCGCGCGTCGTAGCCCGCATCTACGACCCGGAGCGTGCCGAGGCGTACGAAAAGCTCGGCCTCCACACGATCTGTCCGACCATCGAGGGCGCCAAGCACATCGAGAAGACCTTGCTGGAAAGCCACTAGGTGCCCGACGCATGTACGTGATCGTCGTCGGCGGTGGGACGGTCGGTTACTACCTGTCTCGTGACCTGCTCGAGCGAGGCCACGAGGTCACCCTCATCGAGAGGGACTCGAGGCGAGCCGACTGGCTGGAGACTCAGCTCGGCAGCATCGTCATGCGCGGCGATGGATGCGAGGTGAAGTTTCTTTCTCAGACCGGCATCGAGCGCGCGGACGCGATGCTTGCGGTCACCGCCGACGACGAGGACAATCTCATCGCCCTACAGATGGCGAAAAAACACTTCCGGGTCAAGAAGACCATCGCGCGAGTCAACAATCCATCCAACGTCGAAATCTTCAAGATGCTTGGGGTCGACGACGCGGTGTCGGCAACCGATGTCCTGCTCGGAGCTCTGGAGCCCCCGATCACGAGCTAAGAGAAAAAGGGACCGCCCACATGGGGCGGTCCTTTTACAAAAGCCTGACTACGAAGACTTGCCGATCCTGTAGATCTTGGTGCCGCAGATTGGGCACGTTCCCACCGTCGCCGGCTTGCCGTTCTTCATCGTGATCGGCTGAGGGTCCTTCATCTCGACCTTCTTCTTGTCCTTCAGACAGTAGCCTTCCATTTTTCACTCCAATAAATCTGAGATCCGAAAACAGGACAAACCGCTCAGAACGAGCGGCCCCTTTTGGGTTATGAGGCCTTGCCGATCTTGTAGATCTTGGTGCCGCAGTTCGGGCATGTCCCGACTGTTGCCGGCTTGCCGTTCTTCATCGTGATCGGCTGAGGGTCTTTCATCTCGACCTTTTTCTTGTCCTTCAAACAGTAGCCTTCCAACTAGTCACCGTCCTTATACGAGATTCCGTTTCTGGGTCGGATTGGCCCATTCTAGGGGCCGGTCTTTGCCGAATACAACCCCAATTCAAACTGAATTCAGCGCCAGGGCCTTAAAACGACCCAAAAATCGACATGAATCGGGCCTCGAATGCCGTCTTCGAATCGTCGCCGAAAAGCACGAACCGGACCTCGTCAGGCGTCCATCCATTGATCAATGCGCCATGCAGACTTGCCGCCATCACCTGCGCGCATGCGTCCATTGAAAAGCCGGCGATGCCCGTACCCACCGCAGGGATCGCGATGCTGCGCACGCTGTGCGCGCGCGCCAAACGAAAGACATTGTCCATCGAAGACTTCAGTGATTGCGCGGTCGTGCGTCCGCCAAGCGCCATGCTCGCCGCATGAATCACGTGATGGGCGGGTAGATTTCCCGCGCCGGTGATCGCGGCCTCGCCGACTTTCACCGGGCCATGCGCATCGCACTCTTGCTGGATCGCCAGACCGCCGCGCCGGCGGATCGCACCGGCAACACCGCCCCCGAGCACGAGGTCACTGTTCGCTGCATTGACGATGGAGTCGACTTCCTGCTCGACCAGGTCGCCATCGAGGATCACGATTCGCGGCGTATGCGTGCCTCGACCTCGGCCACCCGCTCGTCCAGTTCTTTACGTGTTGCTTTTGCGAGGCCCTTGACACCAATCGATGAGATGGTGATCGACGCGCAGGCCACGCCCCAGACGAGCGCATCCTGCAGTCCGCCCGGTTCTCCGCCGGTGCTCAACCATCGCGCCAGCATTCCACCTGCCAGCGCATCGCCCGCACCCGTGGTGTCGAGGACCGGCCGGTCGGTTAGAGCAGGGACCTGTAGGACGCCGTACTCCGTGTACGCCGCGATGCCGAGCGGCCCCAGTTTGAGGACAAGACCTTTCAGCCACCACTGCCGGCGGAACTCATTAGGATCTTTGCCGCCGAGCGCGGCGAACTCCTCCTGATTGCAGAAGAACCAACCCGCCCGGCGCAGGACGTTCCGCGCATCAGGGGCCATTGCCTGGACATACGACAGCATCGCGTCGGCGCCGAGCAGCTCGGCCCCGCCCAGCAGCTGCATCAGCTGCGCCTGGCGGTCCGGCCGCATTGAGCCCACAAACGCCCAGTCCGCGAAAGTCGCCGGCACCGCGGGCGCCCAGCTGTCATAGATGTCGTCGGTGCTGCCGAGATGGACGTTGGTTCCGTGCTCCTGGCGTGCCCGCCAGCGATATGTGGGCGCTTCGAGGATCTGTAGCAGCTCGGTGTCGATGGGGTGGCCGCTGAAAACCTGCAACAGGCGCTTCACACCGTCCGCGCCGACTGGAGCGACCACCTTGACCGGGACGATCAGGCTCGCGGCAAGCGCAAAGTACACGGCCGAGCCCCCGAGCGTTTCGTGGACTCTCCCAAACGGACCGTCGCGCGTGTCCAGCGCCACCGAACCGGCGACCAGGAGCTGCCGAGCACCGTCAGGCACGGCGACCCGTACCACTGCTCGTGGTGACGACGTGGCGCGCATGGCGAAGCTTCTCCAGGAAGTCCTGCGGGCTCGCGTAGTCCTCGATCTCCATCCAGCTCCTTCCTAGCTCGCTAGCGGCGTGGGCGTCCGAACCCGTCGCACCGACTTTGCCGAGGTCAGCCGCGAATCGCGTGGCAGCCTGGTTTTCGGCCGGCTCGCACCACGCGTTGTAAGTCTCGATGATGTCAATCCGGTCCGCGAGCTCGACGATCCGCTCGGCCCGAAAGTTGGCTCGGTGGCGATCGAACGGGTGCGGGATATAAGTCAACCCACCCATATCGTGCACCAGGTCCATCACGTCCTCAGGCGGGAGGAATGGAGGCATCCGGCGGGTGATGAACAATCCGATCACCTCACCCTCACGCGTTTTGGCTTCCTCGCCGACGATGGTCAGCTCAGGCGCCAGCCTGGCCAGCTCGCGCGCGCCGTCGATGGTGTTGTGATCGGTGAGCGCGATGCGGTCGAGGCCGATCTCGGCGCAGCGTCGAATCAATTCTTCCAGCGAGCTCTGTCCGTCGTGCGAGAAGTTGGAGTGAAGGTGAAGGTCGACCCGCACCCGTGAAAAATACGCTACTGGATAGCGGCTTCTCTGAGCATTCGCTCGCGGGCGCGAGCAAACAACGGGATCACCTCTGCCGGACCGCGGCTCTTGCAGGCCTGCGTCATCAGGGCAGCCTGCGCGTCGTAGATGATCTCCATCACCTGCTCAGGGCGTCGCTCGCGGCCCAGGCGTGCGGGCAGCTCCACATGAGCTTGCCGGAGCACGACCATCAACCTCGCGACCAGCCAGCCGGGCACGATGCGAATTTCCTGGACCAGGCACTCTTCGACCCAGAAGAGCAGCTCATCGGACTCTTGCAGCAGGCGGCGCGGCGTCATCGCGCGCTTCCTCCGGCGATGCCAGCGCATGTCGCGGTCCTGGTCTTCAATCGTCTGTTGAAGCATGGGTCGCAACCCACTATATCAGCGGGTCACCGCAGTTCTGGGCCTTGTCGGGTAACACAATGTTCGCCATCCACCGGCAGCCGGCACTAGGTGAACTTGCCGGTCGAATGTCCACTCGCGCCACTGCTGGCGGACTCGATAACGCATCACCATTCGCGCCACGTTGCTGTACGTGCGCTGGTGTGCTTGGTCGGTCCACCCCTCGAGCACCTTGACGTTCACCACCTGCATGTCGAGCAGCTCGACGTCGTCATCCAGCCGAGGCATTTCCCTGATGAAGGCATCGCGCCCGCCCCATGCGCGCTGCGCATCTTCAGCGAGCATCTCCCACATCTCGTCGAACTTCCCCTCAGCGTGCAGCCGCATGAAGCGCATCTCAAAAGTCGCGGGCGCGATCGAGGTGGGCGGAGGTGGCCGCAGCGGTTCGATTGGTGGCGGCATCGCGGCGATCGCGCCTGCCATCCCGGTGCCTAGAGAGGCGCTGACGAAGCGTCCGAAGTCGTCCGCCGGCCACGTGGTGAACTGGCCCGCGAGGCGCGTAAGCACCGATTCGACAGCCGGTGTGCGGCGGATCCTGCGTAGAAGCCTATTGACCATTGGCGCTAGATGTTGTGTGATGTCCCCAGACTGTATACAGAATGTGGATAACTCGCAACCCCTGGCGTCCAGTCGCCTGTCGCCGAAGTCGGCGGATCAAGGGTCGCGGTACGGGTTGCGGTCATCCACGGCGGTGGGAAGGAAAGTGGGTGATGTCGATCCTCACCCGGCGCGTGATGCGGTGATCCGGATCGGTGTGTCGGCCTGGCGGGTGGCTCCCCGGACTCAGCCGGCTGCGATGCGGCGCACGATCGCGGCCACCTCGGCCAGCGGGACGCCCATAGGGCAGGCTGACGCCGCCGCCTCGAGGTCAGGCCCGTCACCTTCGAAGTCGGTGGACGCCTCGCCCAAGCGCGAGTAGAGGCGGATGTAGGACGACGCCAGGTCGGGCAGCCGCGTCTTGCCCATGCGTCCCGCTGCGAGCGCGCACAGACCGCAGTTGATGCAGCCGATGAGATGGGGGTGCCGTTCCCGCTCCGCCGGCAGCAATGCGCGAATGCCTTCCGCCCCATATGTTTCGAACAGCTCTTGCAGCTGCGAGCGCGGACGCGTGAGCCGGCGGCGCGTCAGGTGTATGCCGTAAGCCCATGCGAGCTTGGCGAGCGAGTCTGCCCGTCCCATCAGTGACTGCTCACTTAGTTGAGCAGCCCGCGCATCGCGCCCTGCGCGAGCTCTTCCTGAGCCCAACCCGCATGGCCGAGTACGGGAGCTCGGCCCAGCCACGCGCCCCGCACAAACTCGCGCACCGCTGCGAAACGCTGTGACGCACTCCATCCGAGCTCGGCGCCGATGACCTCAGCAGCGCGCATCACGCAGGCGGCGCCCGCACATGGACCCGCGGCCAGGCCCACGCGTCGAAACGCGTCGGCCAGGGTGCGCACCTGCTCGTGGCGCGCCGCATATGCGAGCTCGGCTTCAGTCATCGGTTCGCAGCGGCACACGAGCCTGCCGGCGCGCGCGCCGTCAAGTACTTTTTCGGCGCGAGATCCGTGCCGGCTCTGCAGCTTGATCACTGCGAGCGCGGGTATGCCGCAGCGGCGGGCGAGCTCGGATGGCGGTTCCATGTCCGATTCGTTTCCGGGCAAAGGCGTCGTCGCGGTGGCGCACTTCGCCTGATTGCCGAGCTTGCGGCACACCGCGTCAGAGGTCTGTTCGGCCATCAAGCGATACATCGACAGCTTGCCGCCGGCGATGCTGACAAAGCCTTCAACACCTTCGGTCGCATGGTCGATCACCTCATATCGCCGCGACAGCTCGTCCTCGTAGCGACGCCATTTGTAAAGCGTCGGACGCACACCCGTCGTCACGCGCACCGGCCGGTAGGACCTGATGGATGGGAAGACCCGCTCGAACGCCTGCAGCAGGTAGTCGACCTCATCCTCGAGGACATCCACTGAGTCGAGGTCGCCGTAGAAGTCGTCATCGGTGGTGCCCAGCAGGGTGAAGCCGCCGTGCGACACCATGATCAGGTCCCGGCCGTCGATCGACTCGGTGAGGATCGAGAAGTTCGAGATCCGATGCGGATAAACGATGTGGATGCCTTTGGCGGGCCGCAGCTGCACCTCGACGCCGGCCAGCTTGCTGACCTGGGGAGACCATGGGCCGGTGGCATTGACGACGACTCGCGCTCTGGCCTCGGTCACGGCGCCGTCGGACGCGCGGTAGCGCACCCCGATCACCTTGCCCCCATCCCGAATCAGGTCGACGACCCTGGTGTGGTTCAAGGCACGCGCCCCGTGAGCGACCGCATCCTCGACGTTCGCGTACACGAGCCGGTGTGGGTCGATTCCCCACTCTTCGTTAGTCACGGCGCCAATCACGTCGGGCGAGAGCCCGGGCTCGGCCTGCCGCGCCTCTTCTGCGGTGAGCCGCTTGTGAGGATGGGCTTTCTTGAGGGGCTGGAAACGGTCGTAGACCTCCATAAAGGTCTCCACCCGCTCGATGTTGTGCCGGGCATCCGGAAGCACCGGGGCGAGAAAGACGACCCGATACACGAGGTTGCGAGCGATCGACACGATGAACCCGGCGTCCTGGGTCGAGAGCCGCGTGGTGTCCCAGTCGAACTCGAGGTAGCGAGGCCCGCCGTGGATCATCCAGCTGGATCCGCCGGTGGTTCCGGCACCCCAATCGCCCTTCTCCAACAGCAGCACGGAAAGCCCGCGCAAGGAAAGGTCGCGCGCGATGCCGGCGCCGGTCACGCCTCCGCCGATCACACAGACGTCGTGATCGCTGGCCGGACTCACGAAGCCGATACTAGCTCCGGAGGCTAGCTCGCCGCCTCATGCTGCTTCTGGAAGTCCTCGATGATGGCCTTGGCCAGGTGCGCAGGCATCTCGTCGTAGTGCGAGAACTTCATCTGGAAGCTGCCCCTGCCCTGCGTGATCGACCGTAGGTCGAGCGCGAAGCGCAGCATCTCGTGCTCCGGCACCGTGGCCCGCACCCTCTCGTAGCCGTCGTCCGGCTCGGTCCCGAGGATCTTGCCCCGGCGGCCGTTGATGTCGGACATGATGGCGCCGAGGTTCTTCTCGGGCACCCGGATGTCCGCCTCGACCACCGGCTCCAGCAACACGGGCCCGGCGTCGAGCGCGCCTTTGCGGATGGCCATCGAGCCTGCGATCTGGAATGCCATGTCGTTGGAGTCGACCTGGTGGAACTTGCCGTCAGTGAGCGTTACCTTGACGTCGACCATCGGGTATCCGGCGACCACTCCCTTGGCCATGTTGTCGACGATCCCTTTCTGCACAGAAGCCCGGAAGTTTTGCGGGATCGCTCCCCCGAAGATCTTGTCCTCCCACACGAAGCCTTCGCCTCTTTTGGTCGGGCCGACCTCGATTGTGCAGACCCCGTACTGGCCGTGGCCGCCGGACTGCTTGACATGCCGGCCCTCGGCCCGGCTGTGGCCGGAAACGGTCTCGCGATAGGCGACGCGCGGGACCTCCGTCGTCGCCTCGACGCCGTACTTGCGCTTCAGCTTCTCGAGCGTGACGTCCAGGTGGACGTCCCCGAGGCCCGCGATGATGAGCTGCTTCGTTTCCTCGACGCGTTCGACGTGCAGCGTCGGATCCTCTTCGCTCAGGCGCGCAAGGCCGCTCGATATCTTCTCCTCGTCGCCTCGCGCTTTCGGAGTGATGGCGACGCTGTAGGCGGGCCCCGGCAGATCGAGCGGTGGCAGCGGGCCTCCGTCCTTCATGCCCAGCGTGTCACCTGTGAGCGTGTGCGCGAGCTTGGTGGCCGCGCCGATGTCGCCGGCCCGCACCTCGGCCGTCGCGACGTGGTCCTTGCCGCGCGGAAAGAAGATCTGCGCGAGCCTCTCCTCACCGCCCCGGCTCAAATTGGGCAGGTGCGCGTCGGCCTTGACGGTGCCGGCCACGACCTTGAAGTAGCTGACGCGCCCGAACTGGTCGCCGCCGGTGCTGAAGACGAAGGCCTTCACAGGCTTGTCCGGCTCCGCCGCCGGCGGTGGCATCAGCTCGGCGATCGTGGACATCAACGTTCGAACTCCGAGCAGCTTGGTCGCCGAGCAGCACACCACCGGCGCGATCACCCCGGCCAGGATTCCCTCCCGCAGCCCGCGCTGGATCTCCTCCTCGCTCAGCGTTCCGGCATCGAGATATTTCTCGAGCAGCGAGTCGTCGCTCTCCGCGGCAGCCTCGATGAGCTGACCCCGGTGCTGATCGACAAGCTTCTGCATGTCGTCCGGGATGGGAACCTCGCTGCCCTTGCCGTCCGGAGTCGTCACGAACGCCTTGAGGTGCAGCAGGTCGACGATGCCGCGAAAGTCCTGCTCCGAACCGATGGGCAGGTGCAGTGGAAATGGGCGCGGCGAGAGCTGGTCGCGCATGGCGGCGACCGCGCCGTAGAAGTCGGAGTTCTCTTTGTCCAGCTTGTTGACCACCACGATCCGGGGCTTTTTCGTTTTGTTGCAGTGCTCCCACGCGACCTCGGTGCCGACCGCCAGCTGCGGCCCGGCTCCGACCACTACGACCGCGCCGTCGGCCACCCGGAGCCCGCTCAGCACCTGGCCGGCGAAGTCGAAGAACCCCGGCGCGTCAAGGATGTTGATCTTGTAGCCGTTGTGCTCGGCGAAGGCCACGCCGAGGTTGATCGAGATCTTGCGCTTCTGTTCCTCGGGCTCGAAGTCGGTCGTCGCCGTCGCCTGGTCCGGGGAGCCCATGCGGGCGATCGTCCCCGACGCGAACAGCATCGCCTCCGCGAGCATGGTCTTGCCGTCGTGCGAGTGGCCCAGGAGGACCACGTTTCTGATCTTGTCCGGAGCGTACTCAGTCGCCATCCAACCCCCCAGCTCTCCTTGCTGCAGGCACCCACGGTCAAGTCTAAGGCGCGATTAAGAACGGGTTGGCTTGGGTATCATCAGACACCTATGGTCAAGAGGACGGCTTCTGTCGAAGAGGTGCTCGCCGCCGTCGAGGCTGCCCGCGACAAGGTTATGGCCGACGAGGTGAAGTCGCTCACCAAGCTCGGCATTCCCAAGGCGATGGCTTACCAGATGATCGCCAGCAGGTTCCACCAGAAGGTGGGGAACCAGGAAGAGGCCGAGCCCGATCCGTTTGAGGGCAATGCCACGTCCTGGGAAGAAATCGGCTAAGCACGCCTCGGCGGGGTGAATCGGGCCGCCCGGCTCGCCCGTCTGCTGCGCATCCTCTCAGTCGTCATCGCTGAGCCCGGTCTCAACCCTCTCGAGCTGGCCGAACGCGCCGGCGTCTCCGAACGTACCCTGCGCCGCGACCTCGTGCAGCTCCGCGGTCTCGGCTACGAGGTCGCGTATACCGGGGGCTACGAGGTGCAGGAGAAGCTGAACCTCGAGGGCCGCACGGGCCACCGCTCGCTCGGCAAGGTGTACGAGCAGCACCTCGAGCTCGTACGCAAGCAGCTGCCCAAGCGCGTGGCTGCGCAGGTCACCGAGGAGGTCGATTCCGCTGCGCCGGCCGCCCTGGCGATCCTGTTCGCCACCGCGATCGAACGCCACATCAAGAAGACACCATGAAGCCGATCGTTCTCATCCCAAGCGGACACGGTGACGCCGACTTCATCCATGCGACGGGTTTCGAGGTCGAAACCGCCCTTTACATCCGCTTTGGCGAGGGAGACGACGTGCTGGTCGCGAGCCCGCTCGAGATCGATCGCGCCAGGGTCCAAAGCAAAGCGGTCAGGAAGCTGACGCTCGAGGAGGCCGGGTTCGAAGATGCCGGTCCTTATGCCTCCTATGCCCGGCTCGCGGCCAAGCTGCTTCGCCAGCGCGAATCTAAGGCCGCGCGGGTGTCGCCAAGGCTGGAGGCAGGCTATCTCGAGGAGCTGCGAGCAGCGGGGCTCGACGTCGAAATCGACCTGGACCTCTTCCGCGTCGAGCGCCGCCACAAGTCTCCCGAGGAAGCCAGCCTGATCGAAGCCGCGCAGCGCGCCGGGGAAGCGGCGGTGGTCGAGGTCGTGAGCCAGCTCGCGCAGGCGGACATCCGGGATGGGATCCTGTGGCTCGACGACAGCCCTCTCACCACTGAGCGACTGTTTGCGCGCGCGTCGCTGCTGCTTGGCGAGATGGGCTTCACGTGCCCGGACATGATCATCGCCGGCTCTCCCGAGTCAGCGATGCCGCATTACCGAGGCGAGGGGCAGATCCGGGCCGGCGCGCCGGTCGTCATCGACATCTTTCCCGGCGGCCGGACCAGCCACTACCACGGCGACATCACGCGCACCGTCGTGGTGGGCGAGATCCCGGACGATGTCCGTCGCATGCACGCGGCGGTGCTGCAGGCGCTCGACGCGGGGATCGAATCCATCCGGCCGGGGGCTTCGGGTCGAGACGTTCACTACGCGGTGTGCCACGTCCTGGTCGACCGCGGCTTCGGCACCACGACCAAGGGCTTCGAGGGCCCGGATGGAGTTGCCAAGATGACGCACTCCACCGGCCATGGCGTCGGCCTTGACGTCCACGAGGAACCCAGGCTGCGCGCACCGGACGAGAACCCTCTGCTCGAGGGCGACGTAGTGACGGTGGAGCCCGGTCTCTATCTGCGGGGACTGGGCGGTGTGCGCATCGAGGACACAGGCATGGTCGCCGGGGACGGGTTCAAGAACTTCACCACCCTCACTCGCAGCCTGGATCCCCGCGATTACTTGTAAAGTAACGCTTTACAGTGCCGAAAGACGAAACGCTCGGGGATCGCATCCGCCGTGTGCGGCATGAACGGGGAATGAGCCTCGCACGTGTCAGCGGTGAGGACTTCAGCCGGGCTTTTCTGCACCAGGTCGAGCACGGGCAGAGCCAGCCTTCGACTCGCGTGCTCCGAGTGATCGCCGGGCGTCTTGGGACTGAGGTCGACTACCTGCTCGAAGGACGCCTTCCCGGCGTCGAGCGCGAGCTGGCGCTCGAGAAGGCTCGCGTTCTCCTCGCCACCGGTGATGCCAGCCGGGCGCTGGCCGCGCTGGGCGCGGCCGTGGAATCCACCGAATGGCCGCTGGGCACCGATGCGCGCCTGTGCCAAGCCGAGGCGCTCGTAGCGCTCGGTGGCGAAACGGAGGCCAAGGAAATCCTGGCCCGCGAGAAGGAATTGATCAAAGCGCATGGCGACCGCCACCGGATGCAGCGACTTCGCTCGGTCGAAAAAGGTCAGCGCTTCGGCTTTGACTCGGACCCGGTCAAGACTCACCTGCGGCTGGCCGACCGGGCGCAGCGCGCAGCGAACAGCCAGGACGCGCTCGAGCACTACCGTGCGGCGCGGGTTCTCTTAGAGGCGATTAAAGCCCGCTCGGGAACGTGAAAGTAGGCGGCGGGGTCACCGTGGGCGGTGTGATCTCCAGCGTGATCACCTCGTGGTTTTTGAGGACGATCGCTTTCGGGTCGCCGGTGTAGAGCACGGGGTCCTTCCCTTCCTCTTTGACATAGACGACAAGCTTGTCTCCCGGGCCCAGAGTCAGGGTCGACACATGTGTGGCGTCAAGTGGCTGCGGCGTTCCCTTTGACGCGGCCCACACGGCGAAGAACTGGCCGAGGGTGAATGTCTGGTTTGCCGGAGATTCGATGTGTATGACGCCGGCAGATTCAGCGTGGACGTGCAGCCAGTAGAAACAGGTGCTCAGGCGGCCTGCATCGCTGGGGATGTTCAGCGGTGTGCCGTGATAGAGGATCTGCAGCGCGGCGTGGTAGTGGACCTGCGTGTGCTCGAGCTGGTCGCAAGGGATGTTGGCCGCGGTCGGCGGCGGCGGAGTGGGCCGGTTGTTGACGACGGTGTAGATGATGACCCCGATCGCGAACGCCAGCAGGATTCCGGCGACGGCGATCGGGAGCAGCGGAATGTCGCGCCCCTTCTGGACCTTGATCGGCGGACGCCGGCCGCCTTTCCCCGTGCGCACACCAGCCTTCGTTTTCGTCGCCACTGCAGTTGGTAGAATACCGACCTACCCTTTCTGGCTTCGGCCGGTGGGCTAGTCGCCACCGATCGACCGAAGCCTGAACCCATAGGAAGGAGGTCCCCTTGAGGGAATACGAGGTTCTGTACATCGTCCGCGCCGACCTGGATGACGACAAGGTCCAGGACGCGGTGAAGCGGGTCAACACGCTGATCGAAAGATCGGGCGGCGCCGTCGAGCGCACCAACCTCTGGGGCAAGCGCAAGCTAGCCTACGAGGTCAAGCACCAGAAGGAGGGCTCGTACGTCCTCCAGGACTTTCAGTTCGACCCCGGGAGGGTGCCTGAGCTCGAGGCTGCCTTGAAGATCACCGAGGAAGTGCTGAGGCATCTCATCGTGCGCAAGCCCGAGAAGGCTGCGGTCGCGACGGTAGTCGCGCCACCGCCTGCGGAGGTAGTCCTGGAGCCCATTGCAGTGGAATCGGAAGCAGTAGTTCCGGCGGCTCGTGCGGATCGGGAGGAGTCTTAAATGTCAAATCTGAATAAAGCGATGCTCATCGGCCGGCTCACTAAGGACCCGGAGATGCGTTACACGCCAAGCGGGACGGCGGTGACCAACTTCAGCATCGCCACCAACCGGTGGTCGAGCGGCCCGGACGGCGAGAAGAAGGAGTTCACCGACTACCACAACATCGTCGCGTACCCGATCGGCAAGCGAAACCTGGCCGAGACCGTCGCGCAGTACACGCGCAAGGGTGCGCTGGTCTACGTCGAGGGCCGCATCCAGACCCGATCCTGGGAGGGCCAGGACGGCCAGAAGCGCCGGGTCACCGAGATCATCGCCAACGACGTGCAGTTTCTCGAG
>Ga0209118_1000555_pt1 | contig 19890 bp, 14 predicted proteins | sample BlaSpr_A8_Ref_M1_FD_187988 | JGI IMG/M metagenome (GOLD analysis project Ga0209118, IMG submission 187988) | Forest soil microbial communities from Thunder Bay, Ontario, Canada - Black Spruce, Ontario site 2_A8_Ref_M1 (SPAdes) (version 2) | ecosystem: Environmental > Terrestrial > Soil > Boreal...
TTGCGCGGCGAAGATGTGCCGGAGTACGGCACCTGCGTGGACATCGTGACAAAAGCGGCGCTGCGGGAAATGATTGTGCCGGCGTTGTTGCCGGTCGTGTTCGTTCTCGCCGTGGCGATGATCAAGCCGCTCGGCCCCGTGGTTCTCGGCGGTCTGCTCGTCGGCACGATTGTCACCGGATTGTTCGTGGCGATCGCGATGACTTCGAGCGGCGGCGCCTGGGATAACGCGAAAAAATTTATCGAAGAAGGCAACCTCGGTGGAAAGGGTTCGTTCGCTCACGCCGCCTCGGTGACGGGTGATACGGTCGGCGATCCTTACAAGGACACGGCCGGCCCGGCGATCAATCCCATGATCAAGGTCGTGAACATCGTCGCGATCCTGATCATTCCGATTTTCTTCTAGAGGCGATCGAGCTTGCCCGATCGCGGGCAAAAGCTATTCTGGGCCGCAAGTTGCCATGGCCCTGACCGATTTTCTCACGAAACAGTGCGGCGACACATTTGGGCCGGGCAAGGCCTGATTCGGACGATGGCCGCGCGTGTCCTCGATTGCCCGCAATGCGGTGCGCCGGTCACATTTCGATCTTCGATCGCCGTCTTCGCCGTGTGCGAGCACTGCCATTCGATGGTCGTGCTCCGCGGCGCTGACGCAGAGTTGATGGGTGTGATGGCGGCGTTGCCGCCCGACCTGAGCCCGTTTCAAATCGGGACCCGCGGCGAATGGAAAGGCCGCGGCTTCGAGATCGTCGGCCGCCTTCGCGTCGAGTGGGAAGAGGGGAGCTGGAACGAGTGGTGCATCCTTTACGACGCGAAAACGACGGGGTGGCTGGCGGAAGCGCAAGGCCTGTTGATGGTCAGCTTCGCGACGCCGTTGAGCGAGCAGCTTCCGGCCGAGACCAGCTTTTATGCGCCCAATCTCAAATTGCAACTGAACGGCGCGAACTGGACTGTCGCCGACGTCAAGACAGTGAAATACCGCGCGGCGGAGGGCGAGCTGCCGTTTGTCGCACCGCCCGATGAAAGCCGGGTGAGCGTGGATTTCATCGACGCCAAAGGCGGCTTCGCCAGCATCGAACTCGACGGCGATGCGCTGGAACTGTTCACCGGAGAATACGCGCAGTTCACGACGCTCAAACTAACGAATCTACGGAAAGTCCCCGGGTGGGATGGTGAGATAGAACAGGAGAAAGGGAAAACCTCCGCGCTTTCGTGTCCATCGTGCGGCGCGGCTGTGAACTTGCGGGCCGCCGGACAATCGATGTCAGCTGTGTGCGGTTCGTGCGGCTCCATCATCGACACTGCGACTCCGCAGCTTCAAGTGATCCAGCAAGCAGACGCGGCGGTGCGAAAACTTTTGCCGATTCTTCCGATCGGCCAGCGCGGAAAACTTCTCGGCATCGACTGCGAAGTGATCGGCTTCGTTTCGCGCACGGAAGATTCCGTCACCTGGTTCGAATATCTGCTCTTCAATCCGTGGCTGGGATTTCAGTGGCTCATTTCGTTCCAGGGTCATTGGACAATCGTCGACCGCCTTACCTCCATCCCTGACGAGAGCGGGAACACGGTTTATTTCGCCGGACGAAGTTTCAAACTTTTCGCCAAAGGCACAGCGACGGTGGGCGGTGTGCTGGGCGAGTTTTATTGGAAAGTCCAGCGCGGCGAACAAGCGCAGGTGGCCGATTACATCGATCCGCCAGAGATCATTTCGGGAGAAACATATCCCGGTCTTGCCGAAGTGACCTGGTCCCACGGGAAATACCTTACGCCGAAGGAAATCGAGGAGGCTTTCGCGGTAACAGATCTTCCGGCTCCGGAAGGCGTCTACCTCAATCAACCAAACCCATTCGTCAAAAAATGGCGAGAGGTCCGCTGGCCGTTCTTCCTGTCGCTGCCCATTTTGTTTTTCGTGTGGGCTTTCTCGATGCCGAGAGACGTGGAACGCGTCACTGCCTCATTTGTATTTCAGCGCCCGGGCGTAGTTACTGCACCAAGCCCAGGACCATTTTCCAGCATTCCCGCCTGGATGAGACAGACATACAAAGATGCAAATGAGATGGCGCGCGCAATGGCCGCTGAACAAAAGGCGGAAGAGGCGCGCCGAGCCGCGACTACGCCTAGCCCATCGCCGTCCCCGACGGCTACGCCGGAGCAAACGTTCGTCACGCCTCACTTCCAACTCACGGGCGGAGAACAGCGCGTGGAGATCGAAGCTAATGCAGCTGTCGATAACGGCTGGCTCGATCTCGACATCGATTTGGTTAACGCCAAGACTAACGAAACAATCCCGGCGCCGCTCGAAATCAGTTATTACCACGGCTACGACAGCGACGGCTCATGGACCGAAGGCGACCAAAAAGCGAGTGTGGCGCTTCCGGCCGTGCCGGACGGAGAATACTTTCTCACCATCGAGCCGAGCGCGGACGCGAAGATCGACAAGCTGCCCTTCACCGTCCGCGTGAAAAGTGGCGGCGTATTCTTTGGGAATTGCATTGTCGTTCTCTTCCTTGTGATGTTTTATCCCATCATGGTTCTTTGGCGCGGTCTTCGTCGTGAAAAGGAGCGTTGGAGCGAAAGCGATTTCGCCCCGTAAGCAATATGATGCGGCATCCGATTTATCTGGCTCTCTGTCTCTTCTCGACGGTCTACCTTGGGCTGGCGAACGCGCGCGGATGGAGTTTTGGGCACGCCCTGGGTGCGCCGTTTCGGGCGCTGGGCGCCAATCGAACGATCAATCACAAATAACAAACCTATGAACTGGCTCATCATCTCCAACTCCGTTCTCTACGCGTTTCTCGGCGTCATCCTCTTCGTCGCGTTATTCGTGATCATCGACAAGGTGACTCCCTACCATCTTTGGCGGGAGCTGGTGGAAAAACAGAACACCGCCCTCGCGATCGTTGTCGGTTTCACCGCGCTCGGGATCTGCGTCATCGTCGCGGCCGCGATTCATTGAGTCGCGCGCTGCACGCCGCCGCCGTTCCTCGCCATGAATGATCGCGGCGTCCGCCTTTTGCTGCTCGCGTCGGTCTTCACGATTGCGACCTGCGGACTCATCTACGAGCTGATCGCGAGCACCGTCGCCAGCTATCTCCTGGGCGATTCCGTCACGCAGTTTTCCACGATCATTGGTGCTTATCTTTTCGCGATGGGCATCGGGTCGTGGCTCTCGCGTTACGTCGAAAAAGATCTGCTGCGTGTGTTCATCCAGGTCGAGTTCCTGATCGCGCTCTTCGGCGGGTCGGCGTCGGCCACGCTCTTCGTTTTGTTTGCGCACGTCAGCTCCTTTCGGGTGCTCCTTTATGCGATCGTGCTGGTGATCGGCACGCTCGTTGGACTCGAAATTCCCTTGCTCCTCCGGATTCTCGAAGGCCGGCTCCAGTTCAAAGATCTCATCTCGAAAGTTTTCACGTTCGACTACATCGGCGCGTTGCTCGCGTCGCTCTTGTTTCCGTTGGTGCTGGTGCCGTATTGCGGGCTGGCGCGCTCGGGATTTCTCTTTGGCATTTTGAATGGCGCCGTGGGCCTCGTGGCTTTGTGGGCGTTGCGTGGTCAGGTGCGAGGCGCGCGCGGGTTGTTCGTCCAGGGCATCGTCGTGCTGGCGTTGCTTGGCGCCGGGTTTGCCGGCTCGGAGTGGATCATCACCTGGGCGGAAGCGTCCGCCTATAACGAAGAAGTGATTTTCGCGAAGTCGACGCCTTACCAACGAATCACGATCACGCGGGGCGGCGACGATCTGCGTCTTTACCTGAACAACAATCTGCAATTCAGTTCGCGCGACGAATATCGGTACCACGAAGCGCTCGTACATCCCGGCCTCGCGCGTTTGCCGAACGCGCGCCGCGTCCTGGTGCTTGGCGGCGGGGACGGCCTCGCGGTCCGCGAAATTTTGCGCTACCCGCGCATCGAAAACATCACGCTCGTCGACCTGGACCCGTCGATGACGCGGCTTTTTTCCACGCAGGAAATGCTGACGAGCCTGAATGGCGGCTCGCTCACCGCACCGAGCGTCCATGTAGTTAACGCCGACGCTTTCACCTGGTTGAAAGAGAATCGGGAGGTTTTCGATTTCATCGTCGCCGATTTTCCTGACCCGTCGAACTTCAGCATCGGAAAATTATATACGACCGCATTTTATCAACGCGCCCGGAGCGCGCTCGCGCCCGACGGCGCGATGGTGATCCAGTGCACCTCGCCCTTCGTGGCGCGCAAATCTTTCTGGTGCATCGACGAAACCCTGCGCGCCTGCGGCTTCGTGACGGAACCATACCACACCCTCGTGCCTTCGTTCGGCGAGTGGGGATTCATTCTCGCATCGCTCCGTCCGCTCACGGCGGAAGGAAATTTTCCCAGCGGCCTCCGCTTTATCGACGCGAAAAGTGTCGCGGATCTTTCTCATTTCCCACCGGACATGGGGCGCGTCCCTGTCCAGGTGAATCGCCTGAACAATCAGGCGCTCGTTCGTTATTTCGACGCCGAGTGGGCCCGCTACGTTCAGCAATGAGGACGACGCGGCGCAAATTTATCGGGACGGTTGGCGCGAGTGCCGCGGCGATGCTGGTCGGTTGCAAGAAGGCGCGAAAATTTTCGGGCGCGATTGTCGGCGCGTCGTCGTCGGTTGGTCATCGGCTGCGGACAGGCAATTTTCCTTCGATCACCGAGACGATTGAAACGAGTATCGTAATCGTGGGCGGCGGCATCGCGGGTCTCGCCGCGGCGCGCCGGCTGGATCAACGTGGCCGGCGCGATTTTTTGCTGATCGAGCTCGAGCATCAACCGGGCGGGAACGCCGTCTCGGGACAGAATGCAGTTTCAGCTTATCCGTGGGGCGCTCATTACGTTCCGCTCCCAAACGATGAAGCGACGGAGGTGCTCGCATTGTTCGAAGAGCTCGGCGTCACGCGCGGACACGATGCCAACGGCGCGCCCATTTACCACGAGGAGTTTCTTTGCGCCGACCCGATGGAGCGTCTGTTGGATGCCGGCCGTTGGCAGGAAGGTCTAGTCCCGCAAATCGGAATCACCGCCGACGATCGCCGGCAGTATGAAGATTTTTTCGCGCGAATGGAGAGCCTTCGCTCGATGCGCGGCCGCGACGGCCGGCCTGCGTTTGCGATCCCGCTCGATCTCAGCTCGCGCGACGCCGAACTTCTGGCGCTCGATGGAAAAACAATGGCCGCCTGGATGACAGAACACGGCTGGAATTCCGTGCCGCTCCGTTGGCACGTCGACTATAGCTGTCGCGACGATTACGGCGCGGGCATCGCACAAGTCTCGGCCTGGGCCGGCGTGCATTATTTCGCGTCGCGGCGGGGACGCGCGGCAAACGCCGATCGCGATGCAGTCGTCACTTGGCCCGAAGGCAACGGCTGGCTGGTGAAAAAACTGGCGACGCCATGCGCGCCGCGGACGCGGAGCGGGGGAGTTGTCTACAATATCGAGCAGAGCGACGGTGCGGTGGTCGTAGATTACCTCGATGTCGAACGCGACCACAGCGTTCGCGTGAAAACGCACGGAGTTGTGTGCGCAGCGCCTCGATTTGTTGCGCGCCGGATGATTCGCGATTTACCAGTCGCAAAGGACGCGGTCTACTCGCCCTGGATGGTGGCCAACATCACGCTCGATCAACTTCCCGACGGCTCCGGAGCGCCGCTAGCCTGGGATAATGTCGCGCGCGCGAGCGACTCGTTAGGCTACGTCGTGGCGACGCATCAAAATGTCGATCCCGTTCCGCAGGAGACTGTGATCACACACTACTGGCCGCTCGATGGCGCAGCGCCCGCCGAGGAAAGGCAGCGCGCTCTGGCCCGCACTCACGCCGACTGGTGCGAGCGCGTCGTCGCCGACCTTGATCGGACCCACCCGGGCATTCACTCGCACATTCGGAACATCGATGTCTGGGTCTGGGGTCACGGAATGATTCGTCCAGTTCCCGGATTCATCTGGGGCGAAGCGCGCCAACAGATGCAGCGCGCGCACGGCCGAATAGTTTTCGCGCATTCGGACATGAGCGGGATTTCCATTTTCGAAGAAGCATTCACGCGAGGCACGCAGGCCGCCGATGCGCTCCTCGCACTGACCGGATGAAGACGCACGGACCGTTCGCCAGCCAGATGCTCATCGAGCTGCATGGGTGCAAGGCCGAGCTGCTGAATGATCCGGCGGCGTTGAAGGATCTGCTCCTGGAAGCGGTCCGCCGCGGCCACGGCACGATCGTCACCGATGTTTTTCATACGTTCAGCCCGCATGGCGTCAGCGGAGTGATCGTCATCGCGGAGTCGCACGTGGCCATCCACACGTGGCCGGAGCACGGCTACGCGGCCGTGGATATTTTTTCGTGCGGAACAAAGCTGGACCACGCGGCGATCCGCGACTGGATCGCCGCCGGAATGGGCGCGTCGACTGTGGAATACCGGGAGCTGACGCGCGGGTGATGGCGGCGATTCTGGTTTGACAGAAGTTGCCCGGCAATCCACAACTGAACCCCGGCCATCGCTCCATTCCCGAGCGCTTTCTCGGTAACTAAAATGGAAGAACCTCGCGATTATCAACTCGTCTCGGCCGAACAGACGACTCTCAAAAAGGAACTCGCAAAGCCCGATGCGGGCGCGACCCCGTTCAAAGTGGTGGTCGATCCGGAGATGCGGCTGAAATTGCGGCGCGCCTTGATCGAGCTGGTCGATTACCACGACGAAGCGCTGGCCGAACATTTCGCCGAAGGGAAGCTCGCGCTCGAATCCTACAAGGAATACATCGAGCTCTTCGCCCGCAGCCTGAAAGAGACGATGGAAAGCCGCGAAGGCGTTTCCTATCTGCTCCGCGCGGTCGGTTTCGACGTGCCTCCCGAGGAAATCAATCTTCATCCCGATTTGCGCTGGAAACGGGGTAAGCCGGGCGCATTCGGCTCGAGTCTTCTCTAGCCTGCGTTGCGCTGTAGCCATGGTTCCGCTGCTGCGGGATCGCCGTGCCGGCTTTGCGGAGCGGTTACAACTCCTTGAAAATCCTTGGTTTCCTAAAAATCGCGTGACAGAATCCGGCCCTTAACGCCCATGCCGACAGTCTTGCTCATCGAAGATGATGCGGAAGGCCGCAAACGGATCGGCCGGCTTTTCGCGCGTCACGATTGGAACGTCCTCGAAGCGGATGACGGTGTGGAGGGGATGGAGATCGCCTTTGCCCAGAAACCGGATGCGATCATTTGCGATCTTTTGCTGCCGAAGTTGAGCGGCCTGCAGGTTTGCCGCGCGCTCCGCGAAAAACTGGATTCGACAAAGATCATTGTCATTGCCGGCCGCCATTACGACGTGGATCGCGAAGCCATTCTGGACGCGGGCGGCGACGATTATTTCGTCAAGCCCCTGAAGTGGGAGAAGCTCGAGAAAGCGCTTAAGCGTAAACGCCGGCCGGCCCGGAAGCTGACTCCGCGCCAATCGCGCGCGCTCAAGTTTCAACCGCCATCGACGCGCCTGAAGTTTTGGGGGGTGCGCGGCTCCATTCCCGTGCCCGGCCCCTCCACGATCGGTTACGGCGGCAACACAACCTGCGTCGAAGTGCGCACCGATGGGCAGATCATCATTCTCGATGCCGGCTCGGGCATTCGCGAATTGGGGCTCTCGCTCGAGAAGGAGTTCGACGGCGCGCCGATCAGCCTCACCTTGCTCCTGACCCACACCCATTGGGACCACATTCAGGGACTGCCGTTTTTTCTTCCCGCTTACAAAGCCAAGAATTCGCTCCGCGTTTTGGGGTTCGAAGGTGCGCGCGCCGGCCTCGCCACCATTCTCGCGGCGCAAATGGAGGTGCCCTTTTTCCCCGTGAGCTGGCGCGATCTGCCGGGCACGATCAAGATTCAGGAACTCAAGCGGATGAAATTCTCGATTGGCAGCGTGAAAGTTCACGCTCGCTTTCTTAATCATCCCGGCATCTGCGCCGGCTACCGGCTTTTCACCAAGGAAGGCTCGATCGCTTTTCTGCCCGACAACGAGCCGTTCGAGCCCCTGAAATTGAAACTGGCCGCGCGCGATGGGACTCATCCGCACCAGGCCCGCGCGCAGGCCGCCGTCGCGCGCTCGAAGCTGGTCGACTTTCTAAAAGAGACGGATGTCCTCATTCTCGACACGCAATACACCGATGAGAAATACCAGGAGCACGTCGGCTGGGGACACGGCGCGTTGAGCCGGGTGGTTTCGCTCGCCCTCGAGGCCCGGGTCAAAAAATTATTTTTGTTTCACCACGATCCCGGGCACGACGACCACAAGATCGACGAAATGCTGGAGCGCGCGCGTCTGCTCGTGATCGAGAGCGGCCGCCCGCTCGAAGTGGAAGCCGCCCGCGAAGGCGCCGAAGTCTGGTTGAGCGGGAAAGCCCCGAAACGTTAAGGTTCAGTTGTAGCGGCGGTCTCAGACCGCCGAAGGGTGGCGTGACTTTGAAAGTTGCGTTCCTAAATCTCGCAAGTTGAAAACTTGCGCCACGTGTCGGCGGTCTGAGACCGCCGCTACAGGACTTGCGGAATCCGCGCGAACGCGCTTAGGTCATTCTCCCAGCATTGCCTCGTAGTGTAACGGTAGCACCAGAGATTCTGGATCTCTTTGTCAAGGTTCGAATCCTTGCGAGGCAGCCAAATCCATTTTGGATTTTAGATTGGCGATTTCCGATTTGGGGAACGCGAACTCTTTTGCTTAAGGCATGAAGAGCGCTCGTCGTACCGGGACACTGAGGTAACCGGTGACCCGTTGAGCGTGATTCTTTTGCACGCGCGCGATCGCTTCGGTCACTCGGTCGGACATGATGCCATCGATCGGGCCGCAATAATATCCGCGGCTGCGCAAGACCACTTGGAGCGCGCCGACATACGCCGGATCATTCAGCAGCTCTCTTCCGGATTTGAAATAATAAAAGATGCGGGAGCTGTGGCGCCGGGCAAAATCGGTCGGATACAAATTCGTGCTCTGATGGAGAACGCCCCATTCGTCTCTGGGGGCCAGCGGGTCCGTCGAATGAAACAGCGGATCGTCCAACGCCCATGCCGAACTGGCAAACAGCGCCAGGAATAAAGCGGCGACGAAGCGGCGAACAGCAACGGCAAACATAAGATTCCACAAATTAATCACGCCTGGCACCCGCGAGCCAGCGCAAAATGCATCTGCCGCGGCCGAAGGCGAGCGGACAATTTCCTCGCGGCCAATTCAGAATTCTGCTAGGCGTGCCCACGAGAATCAAGGAATTCAACGCGTATGAAGCAACTGACAATGTTATTGATGGTGACGATTGTAACGGGCCTGACAGCAAGTGCTGCTGCGGCGGCATCGCTCGGCAAGCAATTGGTGGATCTGGAATCCCACATCCAATGGAGCGCGGTCGACAATGAGTGGAAAAGCATCAGGAATAGTTGGGTGAAAGCTACCGCGGCGTGCGATGAACCGGCTTGCGTGGCGGCGCAACTGTCAGGCTTGGAAACTCACGTGAAATGGAAAGCGGTGGACCCGGCCTGGAGAGACCGGCGAGCGAGCTGGATGAACGAGTGCAAAAGGGCAGTCAGCGACTCGCAAGTGGCCAGCCTCTTATTGGAGTTTGAGGCAAACGTCAGATGGCGCGCTGTGGACGAAGAGTGGAAAGCACGGCGTGATAGCTGGATAGCTCAGGTAAAGGGCGATTAGCCAGCCCCCCCACGCCGAACTACTCGTTAGGCTCAGGCGATTGCGCAATCTTTCGGCGCAGGAAAACGCGGTCTTCCGCATCTTTCTCCCGATGCGTTTGCTTCATGCGCAGAAGCAATGGCAGATTCGCGAAGGGAATCGGCACGCCCCGGATCTCAACCGAGCTGACGTCGCTCGAGGCCTCAAGGTATCTAATTCCGCAAGCGGCAAGCGTCAGATCGACGAGAACCTCGTCGGCGACACGCACCACTGCATAATTCCTCAGATCGTCGTCGCCTAACTCGAGGATCGCTTTTCCCGGCAAACTTTCCAGCGCGCGTTTTACGCGCGCTTGGTTTTCGGGCGATTCTTCGACCAGCAAGTCGATGTCTCCGGTGGTGCGATCAAAGCCGTGCTGCATGATCGCGAAGCCGCCAATGACGATGTACTTAGCAGCCTGCGCGTTGAGGCTGCGGCAGATCGTGAGAAGGTCTTCTAGGGTAGGCGGCCGACACTCGCCCGGGTTAACATCTTCATCCGCCATTCATCTGCCTCCTCGTAGCTCTTGAAGCGATAAATCCCGCGAGGCGCAAATGGCTTATGGCCGCGCAGCTCGATCGCGAGTTCAAGCAAGCCGTTCATCGCTTCCAGACCTTCGCGCATCTTTTTCTGGCGTCCTACAACCTTCATGTCGGACCGGGTGTCCATGCGAATGAGTTACTTAACAGCCTTCGCCGACCCGTGACAAGGCCCGGTTCGGCAACTCATTTTCCATTCGTTGAATTCTGTCCAGGTTTTGAATCGGAAAACGCCTTTGGGCGGGCGCGCGCCGCCGAGAACGAGCTCCGCGCTCGCTTGCAGCCGATTGAATCGATCCCAATAGGGACGGGGGCTTTTCCCGCCGACAACCCGGATCGAGTTATTCATTTCCACGCCCATCTTCTAACCGCGTCCTCCTCTTTCGACAACAATAAGCTGCGCGTCAAGCAAAGTACGTAATCACGGCTGCTTCACTTCACAGCGTTTCTGAAAACGCGGGTCGTTTCGGAGAAGATCGAACTCAGGATTGAGCCACAACGCTGCCGGCGTGATCGGGCGGACGACCGCCGGGCAATTTCAGGAGACGCTCCAACGCGGGAATCGCGCGCTCGGTATCCCCAAAGCGCGCGTAGATGAGCGCGTGCGTCAATTCCGCGATCCACCTTCTAGGAGGTATCCGAATGCGGCGAGCTTAGCTATTCACATCAGTAAGTCGTCCTGCGGACGTGACGCGTAGGCGACCGCGATCCTGTAAATATTCCGCCGTTTGAGTTCGGCGAAGAAGTTCTTCGGGTTCAACGCTTCTGGCTGAAGACCTTTTGGACCAGCGCCTCGAACCGCGGATCGCCCCGCAAAGGATCCAACATGGGATCGAATTTGAGGTTGACGATATGCGGATCGGATCGCTCGCGGTAAGCGCGCTCGAGATCGTCGATCGCCTTCTCTTTCTCGCCCAACCCCATATGCGCCAGCGCATAGTTATAGGCGCCCACGTAGCGCCGCGTCGCGGCCTCGTCCAATTGCGCGAGAAGCTTTAGGGCTTCATCGCGTTTCCCGACGCCAGCATAGGCGGTGGAGAGCAAGGCCAGCATTCTGGGATTTTCCTGTTCGTTGATTGTTTTTTCATATTCCTTGATCGCCTCCTGCAACTGCCCGTTGAGCTGAAGCGCTTCGGCCATTTGCCAGCGCGCGTTGTAAAAGCGCGAATCCATCGCCAGTACTTTCTTAAACTCCGCGATCGCCTCGTCGTAACGCCGCGCCATCATATAGTCACCCCCAAGATCAGCGATGATGACCAGCGACAGCGGATCGAGTTGGACCGCGCGTTTCCCTTCCGCTATGGCACGATCGAAATCACCTGTGATCAAGAGCGTTGAGTTACCGAACCACTGGTGCGCGGTCGCATAATTCGGGTTGGACTCAATCGCGCTTTCAAATTCCTTCGCCGATGCCGCAAAATCCCAGTCGTAAAGCGCCAGGGTCAAGCCGAGGGCCGTGTGCGCTTCGGCCAGCGTCCCATCGAGCTCGAGAGCTTTCTTTGCCGCCGCTCTTGCTTTGGGGACCGATTGCTCCGGCGGGCCCACGGCGTACAGGCCCAGGAGCACATAGCTTTCCGCCAGCCCGGCATAAGCCAGCGCATAATTTGGGTCCTTGGCGATGGCTTGCTCAAAATATTGCAGCGATGTTTGCAAATCGGCGCCGGTGCGTTTGTTCCAGAAAAATCTGCCCTTGAGATAGAGCTCGTAAGCCTCCGGATTGGCCGTCGGGTGTTTGGCGATGGCTTTTTTTTCGGCGCCCGTAAGTTTCGCCTGCAGCGTTTCGGCGATGGCCGCGGCAATCTCGCTCTCGACCTTAAAAATATCGGTCAACTTGCGGTCATAGATTTCCGCCCATAGGTGCGCGTCGGTGGCGGCATTGATGAGTTGCACATTCACGCGCACGTTTTCGCCGGATTTCTGGACGGCTCCTTCCAGGATGTTCGCGACGCCGAGCTGTTTCGCGATCAATGGCAGATTTTCCGGCGCGCTCTTGTAATGCTGGGTGGAAGTGCGCGAGATAACTTTCAGCGCTCCGATCTTGGCCAGCCGTGTCAGAATTTCATCTTGAATCCCATCGGCGAAATACGCGGTCGTTTTCTCTTCGCTACGATTCTCGAAAGGCAGAACGGCGATCGACTTCTCGGTGAACTCAAGGGACGCAATGGCCGGTAATGGCGCACGCTCCCGCCGGGAGAGTTGGAAGAGAAGCAGCCCCGTGGCGATGACCGCGATGATCGCGATGACGACGGTTAGTTTTCGTCCCGTCTCATGCGCGATCGACTTGTAAGGTTCAACGTCTTCGGTCCGAACAATTCCTTCCGAAGTTATTTCGAAGGCCCAGGCCAGGATCAGCGCCAACGGAAATCCGATCAACAGCAACAGCACCACCAGTCGCACCACCCACGCCGGGATTTCGAAAAACGGAAAAACCTGGGTCGCGATCTGGATCAAGAGCCACGCGACAATGGCGTAGGCAATCGCTACTTTGTAAACATTGCGCCGCTTTAGCTCGGCGAGAAGGTTCTTGAGATCCATGGCGCGACCACCGCCTTTGATGTCTAGCGGGAGACGCGACGCATAGACAGTAAAAACCGCCGCGTCTAGCCGACGAGTTCACAGACAGGGCGATCACCCTCACGTCATCCTCGTTCCCAAGTTGCACTTGGGAACGGAACGCTCTTGTCTTCGAAGCTACGCTTCGCCACACTAAGCGTCCCCCATGCGTAGCCGCTACCGAGTCCTCGAACGCGACTTCCCCCACTTCATCACCGGCACTACAATCGCCTGGCTTCCCATCTTCACGACTTCGATCCGCTGCGACATCCTCGTGCAAGCCTGCCACCTTCGAGGGTCAACCGCGTGCGTGTGCCACCCTCGTTCCCAAGCTCCAGCTTGGGAACGTGATCGTCTTGGAAGGTTGGCTTCCACGTGCCCGACTTGGAATTGTCACGGGCTCTCGTAGCGACGTTCGGCGAAGCAAAGCTTCGGAGACGAACGCGCGCCCAAGCTGGAGCTCGGGAACGAGCAGGTAACTCCGTCAAGCGTGGATTGGTCGCGTCACCGGAGCACTGGAGGTATTCGTCCGCGCACGAGTGGTTACCCGGCGCGACGATAGAGCTGCGGTGTGATCCGTGGCGATGAGGAGCGGCAGTTCAACTGCCGGATAGGGTTCCGTTCCCAAGTGCAACTTGGGAACGAGGAATGGGCCGATTCTCTAGGGCGCTCAAGAAGATCAAATGGAGTTAGGATTCCCAGCAATCTGCTCGGCTCTTCTTCGACCACTAGCAGGGGCCAGTCGGTGCGGCGACTAATCTTCTCGATGGGATCGCGTGGCCCGCAGAGCGAAGCTTTCGTCAAAACGAGATCTCCGCTCGATACTGCATCCTCCACACTTTTTGAAAGGAGATCGTGACGCTTCTTCTTGTTGTTCCGGCGACCATCTGCACTATTGCCTCGTCCGAAAGCAACTCCCATCGCTCAGGCCCGGTCAAAATCGGAAGCACTGAAAATGAGTTGCTCAGCATATCGTTGCGGCAATGCGCAACACGGTGCCAAGGCTTTGCCTCTAACGGCGAGCGAACCATGACTTGCTCGACCGCTTGCATTCCCGTGATCATGACCTCCTCAATCAAGATAAACAAGTCTACTAGGCGGGAACTGTGGTGACGGACCACGCACCATCGTGAATGGCCATGTTTCGAGCTTGAAGAGTTGTATCGAAAAGTTCCGAGCATTTCACCGTCAGGTGTGCATCCGTAGCATCAAATAGTCGGACAAGGTACGGTCCACATGGTCCTAACGTGCAACCAACATTCGCCCCTGCGATGTGGGCGACTTTCTCCAGCGCTAACGTTGATAAGTGGAAGGCTTCGGCGTCGCGTGAGACGGCAGCTCGGCCTCACGCAAAATCTGCAGTATGTGAATAGACTCGGGTTCAGTAAGACTCACAATTGTGCGGTTGTCCGGTCTTGGGGTTTCGTAGAAAGCGTAGAGCGGGTCAGGTCGAATCTTCTCTCTGTTCTCCAGTTCTGCAAAGTGCGCTTACTTCTCGCTCTTCTTCGGCGCGAGACTGGCAACGATTTTGTCGAAGCAGGGTTCGTTGCGCGTTGGGTCCCAGTAGGGATGCAAACGCACCTCGCCGTAGCTTACGGAAGCGGGAAGCTGGATGGTGGTGGAGAGTTGCTGGCAGGCCAGCGCTTTCTCGCCGGTCCAGGCATAAATGATGGCGAGGAACTCGCGCACGCGCACGCCGTTGAGCGCGTCCTTTTCGAGCGGCACTAGCTCGACGGCGCGCCGGCCTTCGCGCAACGCGTCTTCTTTTCGTCCCAGGCCGGCATCGATCACGCCCAGGACGCACAAGGCCGGGCCGTACTCGCCTTGCGATCGGATCGCTTCCTCCTGCTGCGCGCGCGCGGCGGTGAAGGCGGCTTTCGCAGCCGCGGCGTTTCCTTGCATCCGCGCGATGAGACCTTCGCCAAACTTCGGGCTGAAAAGGATCGCATCGGGACCGAAGGTATTGTTGCCCAGTGCTGTGAGAGCGCGGCCGGCGGCGGTGGGATCGCGTTCACACAAGGCGAGGTAGAGCCAGTTGTCCGCCGTGCCGGCGGCCGCGGCGGGATTCTCCGCGAGAATTTTCTCGAAGACCGCATGGAGTGGACGAGTATCAGCCTGCCAATCCAGATTTACCTGGGCGCGGGCGACTCTAGTGTCCTGTGCGACGTCGGCGGGCACGATCGCGAGCGCGCGGTCGAGGACCGAGGCCGTCTCCGCGTAACGGCGAAAGGCGCCATAGCTCAGCGCGATTTGTTGGAGAAGACCGAAGTTTCGCGGATCGAGTTCGAGGGCTCGCTCGAGATTTTCCAGACCTTCTTTCTGCCGCCCCTGCCGGCGATCGATGTAACCGGTGAGCTCGAACACGCGCGGGTCGTTAGGCAAGGTCCGGCGCACAATGGCCAGCTCGGCGCGCGCGCCATCGTAATCGAAATAGCCGCGAAAAAGATGTCCGGCCCTGGCCAGGTGCGCCTCGGTGCTATTCGGTTCGAGCTTCAGCGCGCTTTGCAGCGCTGCTTCCGCCAACGCCAGCCGGGCCGGCGTATGGTCCGCGCCGTAGAAGTAAATGTAATCGTGCACGCCAGCCAAGTCGCAATAGGCCACGACGAACTGCGGATCGAGCGCGACCGCCTCATCGAGCAAATGCGCCGCGCGCGAAAGATCGTCCACAAACCGTCCGCCGAAGGAGCTCGTCGCGATGAAAGCCTTGGCCCGATTGTAGAGATCGTAGGCGGCGATATTCGTCGTGGGCGGTTTTTCGATCGCCGCTTTTTCCGAAGGCGAAATGCGCGCGCGCAACTGTTCGACGATCGCCTTGGCGATTTCGCTTTGGATGGCGAAGACGTCGTCGAGCGGGCGATCGTAATGTTCCGCCCAAAGCTGCGAATCGGCGCGCGCGTCGATGAGCTGCACGGCCACGCGCACCCGATTCGACGCGCGTTGCACGCTGCCTTCGAGAATGTGCGTGACCTTCAACGACTGCGCGATCTCCGGCAGATTGCGCGCCGCACTGGTCTTGTATTGCATCACCGTGGTGCGGCTGATCACTTTCAAATCGGCCACCTTCGCCAGGTCGGTGCGGATTTCGTCCTGCACGCCATCGGTGAAGAACGCATTCTCTTCGCTCGCGCTCCGATTCTCGAAGGGCAGGACCGCAATCGATTTCCCGGTGGTCGCACGTGCGGTGATGTCGGCACCTGATGACGGATTTTTCGCGAGCTTCGTGCGGGCGTAGGGGAACAGAAAAATCCCAAGGGCGATCAAGGCAACGACCGCGAGATAGGCCGGTAGTTTGCGGCGCGCCTTGCGGAAGAAATGCGAAGTCCGCCGGCCCACAATCGGCTGGTCGTCGAGAAATCTCTGCAGATCATCGGCCAGGGCGGCGGCGCTCGGGTAACGTTCGCGCGGTTCCTTGGCGAGACATTTGAGGCAGATCGTTTCGAGATCGCGCGGAATTCCCGGATGGTGCCAGGCGGGCGAGACGGGCGTTTCGGTGATGACGCGGACGGTGATGGAAGTATCGCTTTCCTCCGGCAAAAACGGCGGGCGCCCGGCCAGCATTTCGTAAAGGATCGCGCCGAGCGAATAGATGTCCGCCGCCGCGCCGACATCGCGGCTCGTTCCGCGCGCTTGTTCCGGCGCCATGTAAACCGGCGTTCCGATGATGGCGCCGGAAAGCGTTAAGGCGCTTTCCGCGGTGAGTCGCTTGGCGATTCCGAAATCGGTCACCTTTGGGACACCCTGCGGATCGAGCAGGATGTTGGCGGGTTTCATGTCGCGGTGCACTACGTGGTTTTGGTGCGCGAATTCGAGCGCGCCCGCCACGCTGATCAACAACTGGGCGATCTCACGAGGCGGCAGCGTTTCCTTGCGCAAGCGATCCGCCAGCGAACCGCCTTCCACATATTCCATCGCGAAAAACGGCGCGCCCTCGTGTTCTCCGACATCATAAATGTGGACCATGTGGGTGTGATGCAGGCCGGCGGCGGTTTCTGCTTCAGCGAAAAAGCGTTTCAATTCCGCCGGCCCGTAGTACCCGCTCAGCATTTTCAGCGCGACGACGCGGTTGAGCTTTCTTTGCCACGCGCGATAAACGACGCCCATGCCGCCACGCCCCAGTTCCCCTTCGATCTCGTAGCCGCCGACGATGCGAACGCCGGCGCGCGATAATGGCGTCGTCGGATCGGAAGAAGTGGAATCGGAGTTCGCCAAGGAACGCATTTTGATCGTTTTCCGAGCGCGGCTCAAGCGCTCGTTGCCGAGGATTTCAGGGGCGCGGCGAAGCAATCGGCGCAGAACATTCCGGCTAGGCATGCCTGTATGCGCGAAATGCGGAACGGCCACAGGGCCGTGGCTACACGCCGGTTATTTCGGAGCCGGTTTGGTTTCGGGCTGAGCGACGAGCTTCTGGAAACGCGGATCGTTCCGCAGTGGGTCCCATTGCCAGCGGTGGCGCAGATCGTGGTAAGAGATGGAGCAGTTCGTGTTGTCGACCTGGCTGGGAGAAGTGAGGAGCGACACGAGCAATCCAAGGGAGGAATTCGTTTCGCCCACGCGCGCGTAAATCATCGCCAGAAAACCTCGCATCCACGGCGCGTTCAAGATGTCCTTCGATTCCGGCTCGAGCTCGACCGCGCGGCGACCTTCGCGAATCGCATCGTCTTTTCGGCCCATGAATGCGAAGAGGAGTCCGAGATTGGCATGACGCAGCCCGGTGGCGGGCGATTCGCGGACCGCGGCTTCGAAAAGAGGCAGCGCGACGTCGAAATGCCCTTTCGCAGTGGATGAATCGCCCCGCGCGAGCGCGACACAGCCGCGAAAGAAGCTCTTCGGAATCGGCTGCCCGTCCGAATGAAATTCTTCCACCGCGCCCGCATCCAGGGCGCGATCGGCCGCGGCGTAATCGCGTTGGATCATGGCCAGGTCCCAGCGCGCTCTGGTCACGAGGCCCGATGGATCGAAGCTGGGCGGGACCGTCGCGAGGACTTTCTGGAGCGGCGCAGTATCTCCCGCCGACCAAAAGTCGACGTAGGCGCGAGCGATCTTCGCGTTATAAGAATTGGGCGCCAGCTCCACGAGGCGGTCCCGCGCGCGCGCCGTTTCGGGCCAGTCGTGGAGGAAACTGTAGGTGAAGGCCAGCTCTTCCATGACGTTCGCGTTTCCTGGATCGATCCTTTGGCATTTCTTCAGCAGATCGAGGTGTTCATGCCATCGGCCTTGGCGGCGGCGGATCGCCGCTGAAAAGTAGTCGCTCTCAATATCATTGGGCAGAATGTTCCCCGCGGTCGCGAATTCCTGGAGCGCTCTTTCGTAGTTCGATTCGGTCCAATAGTAATAGAGGCCCAGCGCGAGGTGCCCTTCGCCGAGATCGCGATTGAGTTGCAACGATTTTTCCGCCTCCGCTTTGATCCGAACCTTGAGCGCATCCGTGGGATCGAACCAGTGATAAATCCGGGCGAGCGTCGCGGAAAGACGCGCATGCGCGAGCGCAAACGAGGGATCGTGCTGGATCGCTTCTTCGTAGAGTTGCTCGGCCATCCGGTAATCTTCAAACAAGCGGTCCGGAGACACTTCGTATCCGCGTGCCTTGAGATAGATCACGTAGGCGTCCGGATTCTCCGTCGGCTTTGTTTCCACCCGGTTTTTCTCCGCCGGGCTGAGCGTCGCGCGGAGCTCCGCTGCGATTTCTTCGGCCAGTTCACCCTGGAGGCCGAGCGAATCAGCCAGCGGCCGGTCGTAGCGTTTTCCCCAGAGATGACGATCGTTGCGCGCGTCGATCAACTGCACGCTCACGATCACGCGGTTTTCGCCGCGCCGGACACTTCCTTCCAGCACGTTCGCGACTCCCAGGGCGAGCGCGATTTGCGGCAGATTGTTTTTTGCCGCGTCGCGATACGGCATCACCGAAGTGCGGCTGATGACCTTCAACTCGCGGATCTTCGCGAGACTGGTCAGGATGTCGTCCTGAATGCCGTCGGCGAAAAAGGCATTCTCCTTGTCGTCGCTCAGGTTTTCGAAGGGAAGCACCGCGATGCTTTTCTCCGGCAGGGTGAAAGGGGCCGGCGTCTGGCCGCCGCGGAACCGCTGGAAAAGAAGAAATGCGATTGCGCAAAGGAGCACGCCGATAATCAAGAAGTCCAGCTTGCGGCTGGTGTGGCGCGCGACGGATTTCTCCGGGGCGACCTCGTCGGCCCGCTTGATGCCTTCCGGGGTGAGTTCGTAGGCCCAAGCCAGGATCATCGCGATGGGGAAACCGAGCAGGAGAAGAAAGATCACCAGCCGGACGCACCAGCTCGGAATTTCAAAAAATGGAAATACCTGGGTCGCGATCTGGATCAACAGCCAGGCGGCGATGCCGTAGGCGACCGCGACTTTGTAGACGTTGCGCCGCTTGAGTTCGGTGAAGAAGCTTCCGAAGTTCATGCGCTTATCCCTGAATTAGTACCGGGCTGGCCCACTGTGGCGAGCCAAAAGCGACGCGAGGCCGAGGCAAAGCGTGAAGGCGAACTTCTGGGGAGCGCAGGCTGCCAGCCTGCGCTCCCCAAGAATGAATGCTATTTTGATCGATGGCGTTCGAGCTCGAATCCAACTACAAGCCGCGGGGCGACCAGAGCCAGGCGATCGCGAAGCTTCTGAAATCGATCGAAGCCGGGAACCGCCATCAAACGCTGCTCGGCGTGACCGGCTCGGGCAAGACTTTCACGATGGCCAACGTCATCCGCGAGCTGGACCGGCCCGCGCTCATCATCTCGCATAACAAGACGCTCGCCGCCCAGCTCTACTCGGAGTTCAAGCAGTTCTTCCCGCGCAACGCGGTCGAATATTTCGTGAGCTACTTCGATTACTACCAGCCGGAAGCCTATATTCCGCGCTCCGACACCTACATCGAGAAGGATTCGTCGATCAACGAAGAGATCGAGCGGCTCCGGCTCTCGGCCACCAGCGCTCTGCTTTCACGGCGCGACACCATCGTGGTCGCGAGCGTCTCGTGCATTTATGGCGTGACCTCGCCGGAGGATTACCTGCGCATGTTGCTGACGGTAAAGCGCGGGCAGCAGATCACGCGCGAAGCCGTCCTCGGCCGGCTCGTCGACATGCTTTACGAGCGCAACGACATGAATTTTTCGC
>Ga0209118_1000556_pt1 | contig 19889 bp, 16 predicted proteins | sample BlaSpr_A8_Ref_M1_FD_187988 | JGI IMG/M metagenome (GOLD analysis project Ga0209118, IMG submission 187988) | Forest soil microbial communities from Thunder Bay, Ontario, Canada - Black Spruce, Ontario site 2_A8_Ref_M1 (SPAdes) (version 2) | ecosystem: Environmental > Terrestrial > Soil > Boreal...
ACACGGCGGCGGGGGCGGGAGTTTGGTTCGCCTTCGATTCGGCCTCGAGAAGAGCGGACGTGGCTGAGTCGGTTTTCTGCGTGGCTTCCAAATAGAGCAATGTGTCGCCGAGCGTGGCGCCTTTTTCGGATTTTAACTGCGCGGCCCAACGTTCCGCGGAGATGCGGGAGTTGCGCACGAGCGCGTCGGAGACCAGGGCGCGAAGGGCCTCGAGACGCAGGGCGGATTGTTCGGCAAGGCGAGCGAGTTCGGCCCGGGCTTTTTCGTTCGCGGCGACATCGGGCGAGGCGAGGCGGACAGCGGCGAGGTTAAGCGCAAACTGCGGATTTTCCGGTTTGAGCTGGAGCGCGGCGACGAAATGGCTTTCGGCCAGCGCCGGTTGTTTTTGCGCGACCGCTATCGCGCCGGCGAGCTGATAATATTTCACGCTGGTACGCGCGGAGGGAGGGATTGCCTCAAGAACTTTGTGGGCGAGATCGATCTGTCCGAGACGAAGCGCGGTGGCGGCGAGTTCGATCGCGTTGTCCGGAACGTTCGGTTCGAGCGCAACGACGCGCTGCCGCCACGAGAGCGCTTCTCCGCGGCCCGCGAGATCGGCCGTGTTTGCCATGACTCGGCAGGCCGCAACGTTGTTCGGATTCAGTTGGAGAACATGACGCGCGACCAGCACCGCGCTTTTATGATCTCCGCGCTCGAAAAATTCCTGCGTCTGCTGCGCGAGATGATTCTCTCGCCACGCGCCATACCCGCGGTAGCCGGCGAACGCAAGCAGAGCGAACAGAACGCAAGCAGCCAAACGCCGTCCCCAGCGAAGAAGAAACTCGCGCCGCGCGAGCGCGCGAACATTGCCAAAGCAATCGTTACTTTCGGAACTTTGCACTGTGACGAAGGATGAGAACGGCCGCGACGAGACAGGAAGCAACGGCGCCCCAGGTGGGATTCATCTCGGGCACAGGCGTGAAGGTAATGTCACCCAGACCAATATGCTGATAGGTCGGGTCGGCGACCGTTCCACTTCCGCTCCCGTAGGTGAAGGTGAAGGATTTGATCGCATTGGCGCCGAAACTAATGGTTACATTCGCGCTGTTGGAACTCGGACCCGTATCCGACGTGCTGGTAATGCCATCGACGACCTGATTCAAGCCCGTGCCGCTTAAAGTGTTGTTTACGCTCGTCGTAATAGTTGGCGCGATCAGCGTCGTTCCATCGATGGACAACGCGGTGATGGAGCTGAGTTGATCCTGATAAGTCGACCCGGAGCTGTTTCCGAGGTCCACATCGAAGATGGTGAACGAGACGTTGGTCACGCCTTGGGCGTATTGAGCTGAGAAGTCGACCGTGACGACAATCTTTTGACTTTGATTCGCCAAATCGACGGCGATGCAAAGGCTCTTGTTGGTTGGGCCAAATCCTCCCTCCAGATCCGATGTAATCACCGGTGTCATCGGGTAGGGCGAGACAAGCTCTGGTTGTAATTGGCCGGTGGCACCGGAGACGGTCACGGTAATGTCGTTGCCCGGATTCGCGGGGTCGACGTCGAAGGAATTGCTAAGGCTTCCGGGCGCCCAAGGCTCCGAACCCCACTGCAAACTAACTGCGCGCGAAGTCGGGCAGCCTCCGGCAAAAAGCAGGCCGGCGCTCAAGAGGCTAAGAAATTGGGAGCGAGTTGGCATGAATTTCCATAATGTATTTAGCAACTGCTATACCATCCCGCTGCCGGAAAGGCGGACGACTGACTTGCACTTGGTCCCCCGTGCCAGTCCATTTGAGCTTGGTCTTGGAGACCAACTGTTCATCCTTCCTGCTAATGGCGCTGCGCGATCGTGCAATCGAATGGCTCGTGCCGAGCGTCCTGTGGCTTTGGCTCTTTTACCACCTGCATTCCGAGTGGACGCTTGACGCGCGCTACAACTATGGTTGGGCCGTTCCATTTTTGGCGCTGCTGATTTTTTACTTCCGATGGCAGCAGCGGCCAATGCCGGGCGATGGAGTAAACGCCACTCTCATCGCGGCAAGTTCCTTCACCCTCCTCGCCCTGCTTCTGCCGCTTCGCGTCATCGAGGAAGCGAATCCGGATTGGCGCCTCCTGAGTTGGACTTTGGCCCTCGTGGTGGTGGCGTTCTCATTGCTTTTCCTCGCCCGGCTCGGAGGCAGGGCCTGGGTTTCACATTTCGCCTTCCCGGTCTGTTTTCCGTTGGTCGCGGTTCCGTGGCCGGTGCAATTCGAGAATTTTGTCGTGCAGAATATGACCCGCGCCGTGGCTTACGCCGCGGTTGAGATCGCGGGATGGATCGGCCTCGGCGCGTACCAGTCGGGGAACATCATCCAACTGCACAACGGATTCGTGGGCGTCGACGAAGCGTGCAGCGGAGTGAAAACGCTCCAGGCGGGGATCATGGTTTCGCTTGTCCTGGGCGAAATTTTCCGAATGCGCGCGCGAAAACGCTTCGCTTTGATTTTCTTCGGGTGCGCCTGGGTGTTCCTCTGCAATGTGGCGCGCGCGACGACGCTCGTCATCGTGGCCGCCACCTCCGGGCTGGAGGCGCTCTCCAAATGGCATGATTTGATCGGGACATTGGCCTTGACCCTCGGGATGGCGGGGATGCTGGGCCTGGCCTGGCTGTGGAAATCGGATCGCGCCGAGCCAGCGAGAGTAACAATGGTCGCTGCTCGTCCGGCTCCCGCGCGCGGAACAATCATCGCGCTCGCGTGGGTAATCGTCGTTTTCGGCCTGAGCGAATTGTGGTATCGCCAGCATGAGCGGCAATTGCTCGAGCGTCCTCGCTGGGAAGCGCGCTGGAGCCAATCGAACAGCACTCTTCGTCTCCTGCCCATTTCCGAGACGACGCGCGCCATTCTCCATTACGATGAGGCGCGGAGCGCGGCTTGGGAAAATCCGCGCGGCGTTGTTTGGTGGAGTTTTTTTGCGCAATGGAAACCACAACGCGCGGCCTTGCAGTTAGTGCGGAGCCATTCGCCGGAAATCTGCCTGCCCGCGATCGGCCGGACGTTTCGCCGCGAAGAAGAGCCGGTCACGATTCAAGCCGGACCAATCGCCCTCCCATTCCGCGCCTATGAATTCGAGCAGGAGCAGCAGCCGCTTTTTGTTTTTGTCTGCATCCAGGATGACAAAGTCCCGGCGGCGGTTTCCGAAACGAACGCCACGAATTGGAACATGCGGGGCCGCTTGCTGGCCGCCTGGCATGGGGAGCGCAATCTGGGGCAGCGTCTTCTTGAGATCGCGGTAATTGGCCTGCCCGATTTTTCGCGGGCAAAGGAAGCCGCTGCGAAAACCGTGGCCGAAATCGTCGCGCCGCCGTCGCCTAGGGGCTGACGGTTGGGATCAACGGCAACTCCGGAGGAATGCCGGCGCCCGGGAAAGTCATCGCCGGCGAATTGGTCGCGTACTCCGGAAACTCGACCGTGCTCAGCATCGTGAGAGGCATGTCGCCGAAAGCATTGATTTCGGCGACCTCGAATTCTTGGGCCGCGTCCAACGCGATCGGCGTCCAGCGCAAAGCCACATAGCGCGCTCCCTTGGGATCGAAATTTACCGCGGCCTTGCCCGCGCCGAGTCCATCCGGAACTGTGGCGATCGGCTTGGCCGCGCCCAAGTCGCCCGGATCGGAAGCGAGTTCGTTCAACAGAAAGATCTCCAATTTGCCGGGCTGCATTTTGTAAAGCGCGCTCACGCGGTGGAGCCGCTCGCTCTCCGCCAGCTCGACGATGGCGGTGGGATGTGGATCGTTGGCGGCAAATCGGAACGCGGTCATCGTGTCGTCATCGATCATGCGGCGCGCAGCTTCGTTCGCTCCCGAGCTCACGTAGACGACGTGCGCTTTCGCGTAAAGGTTGGCGAAGTTGAAATTGAGCATGTCTTCGAGCCGTTTGGTTGCGATGGTGTTGGTGACGCGAACCACTCTCTGCTGCCGGGCGGAAAATCTCTGGAGCGATTCACTGCCATAAAGTCCGAGGGCCGCGATCCGGCCTCCCTTTTGAACGTGAAAGGAAAGTTTCACGTAACGGGCTTCGACTCCGACCATGGAAAGATTGAAGAGGCGCTTGCCCGTGAAAGGGGCGCTGCCATTTACGTCCGTCCATCTCGAACTGCGCGGGGACAGGCGATAATTTGAGACCGCGATTTTCATTTCGCCTTCGGCCGTCGCGTTTTCATTCAGAAAAGTGAAACGGTCGAGGAGCGAGATTTTCGGGAAAGTAATGATGATGGTCGTCTCGCCCTCCTGGAGCGGAGAACTGAGGGTGTTGTCGTCCATGATCAGGGCTGCGGCGCTGGAACCTTTCTCGTTCGCGTTTCCAATTTCGGCCACGCGGCCATCCGGCGTGATGAGGTCGATGGTGGCGCCGCAGTTCATGCGCGCGAGATTTTTTGCGGCATTGCTGCCATCGGCGTCAGGCGCATCGAGCGCGCTGTCGCCGGCAAAACTGGAATGAAGGAGGACGCCGGAAGAAACGAGCGAAACCATAATGCTCGTGAATCGGCGGCCCGGTTTGAAGAGAAAATGCCAAAACATATCGATGAGATTTCCAAGCTTAGAGCGGGCCACGCCCAAAACTTTTTCCGAGCCGCGCCCGACGGAGCTTGATGTTCGATAACGAGCCGGGCTTTTTCGGATTTTGCGGTCCGTCACATCCGGGGCACGGAATGCAGGCGATTTTCCTTGCTGGACGCCGGCTCCTTCATGTAGAAGAAGCGACGTTAATTACGTAACCACCTGAAACAACAAATCCGTGTTCCCAAAATCGAATTCACGCCAGCGCCCCGCGGGCCCTGAAAACGCCAACTGCGAACTCAAAAATTTTTGGTATCACATCTGCTAACCTTAACCGGACCGACACCCACATGAGCCGACACGCATCTCCAAATTCTCTCGCATTTTTTGCCGGAAAGATCGCCTGCGCACTCCTCGTTCCGCTGCTCTGCGCGGCTACGATGGCGCGCGCTCAAGATGCGATTCGTCCTTCGCTGGCCGGTGAAGCGGCCGCCGAGGCGCGTCGCCAATCCATCGATAAGATTCCTTACAATTTACAGCTCGGCCCCATGAAGTTTCGGTTCAGCGCGACGATGGGCTTCGAATATAACGACAACGTCAACCTGGCCGAAGATGGCTCCGCCGTCTTTCTCAGTCCCACGGGCCCGGTCGTGTTGACGACATCGCCGCAGAGCGATTTCATCCTGCGCCCGCAGATTAATGTGGACGCCCTTTGGCCCATTACCCAGCTCAACACCCTGAAACTCGACTTGGGCGTCGGCTACGCGATTTATCTCGACCACTCGAATTACAACACCACCGGAGTGCTGATCTCGCCCGGGTCTCAGCTCGCCTTCGACATATTCGTGAGCGATTTCCGGATCAACCTTCACGATCGCTTTTCACTCGAACAGGATCCGATCGCGGAAGTCGCGCTGAGCAATGTTGCCGATTACGGCCGGTTCCAAAATACCGCGGGCGTCTCTGTCCTTTGGGATTTGAATCAGGCCGTCGTGACCGTGGGTTACGATCACTACCTCTTCCTCTCGACGAATTCGAGTTTCGATTATCTCGATCGCCAGGCCGACATCGTCTCGGGCTCGATTGCATTCACGCCCAGCTCAACGATGACCGTGGGAGTCGAAGGCTCGTTCATCACAACTTACTACGACAAGAATATCCTGAATGATTCACGCACCTACAGCGCCGGCGGTTTCCTCGAGACGCAACTGACGAGCTACCTCAAACTGCGGGTTGCGGGCGGCTATCAAGCGATCGATTTCGATGACACCGGCCTGGTTAATGATACGCATGATCTTCGCGATTATTATGCGAACGCGCTTCTCTCGCACCGGGTCAATTCGGTGCTGACGCAGAGCATTTCGGTGGGACATGAAACCCAGCTCGGCGTCAATTCAAACTACGTGAAGCTGAACTATGCGCGGCATACCGCGACTTGGAACATCCTCTTTCACACCCTTCTTTCGACCGAGCTTTTCTATGAGGATGCGGATGATTCCGGAGGAAGCGGTCTGCTCTTCCTGCCGATACCGGGGGTGCCCAATGTCAATCCCTTCGTCGCCGAGCACATTCATCGTTATGGCGGTGCGATCACGGTCGGTTACCAACTCACGCCGCACGTGACGCTCGGACTTCGTTATCAATACACCCAAAAAGATTCGGATCAGCCGCTGCGCGATTATCGGCAAAATCGCATCGCATTCGATGGCACCTACAGCTTCTAACAAGGCGACAAATTGCAACTTCATGAAAACCTGGGCTCTTACCTTCCTCCTTGCTGCCTCCATCACGGGGCCGCTGCCACTCGTGGCACAGGAGAGCAGCCCGATGCCTTCGATTCCCAAAGCCACCACTGTCGAGCCACCCACCACCAGCACCGTCATGCGAACCAATTCCATGACTGTGCTCGACGACAAGAAGAAGCTCGGTCCTAACGACTACGTCAGCTTTCGCGTTGTCGAGGATCGCGACAACGAATCCCAGCATTTGCGCGTCAACGACAGCGGCGAACTGGAAGTCCCTTACGTTGGTCTCGTCCAGGCCGCGGGGAAAAGCTGCAAGGAACTGGCCTACACCGTCAAGGCCTCGCTCGAGCGGGAATATTATTTCCACGCTACGGTGATCATGGCGGTCGATCACATCAGCGAAAAATCGCGCGGCCGGATCTACGTTTATGGCTCGGTCAAGGCCCAGGGGCCGCAGGAAATCCCGCCGGACGAATCCTACACCGTGAGCAAGGCGATCATTCGCGCCGGTGGCTTTGGGGATTTTGCCAATAAGCGCAAAGTGAAACTGACCCGCAAGGGTGGCCACGATTACATCGTGGATTTGAAGCGGGTCATCGAGGAAGGACACACGGAAGAAGACGTGGTCCTGCAACCGGACGATCAGATCTATGTGCCGCAGCGCCTGATCAACATGTAACTTTATGCCAGCCCCGGCCAACGATCGTCCTACTGCCGCTCCTTGGAGCACCGCGTTCTTCACGCGCCTCCACCGTTACAAAGCGCTCCTACAGCGCCGCTGGTGGATTCCAGTCATGACGACTTGCCTCGGCATTTTCGTCTCGGCCTGGTTGATGTATCAAACGCCGCCCGTGTTTCAATCCATGAGCAAAATGATGCTCGCCGGCAAAATGAACATCGCGCAAAACGCCGTTTACAGCGAAGACAGCGTCAATTTTTACGGCACGCAGATTCAGCTCATGCAGAGTACGGAAGTGCGCCAGAGCGCGGAAGCTCTCGCCCGCTCGACCCATCCGGAAATGCAGCCGGTCCAGGTCGAGATCACGGTTTCGCAAAGGCCGCGCACCTCCATTTTCGATCTGATCGCGATCGGCCGCACCCCGGATTATACCCAGGCCTTTCTAAACGCCGTGATGCAGAAGTATCTCGATTTCAAAAAGGGCATGCGGGAAAACCAGGGCTCGACCGTCACGACCGCGATCACCGAGCAACTCATCCAGGTGGAGAAAGATTTGCGGAGCGCCGAGGACGAAATGCTCGAATTCCAAAAACAGAATAACATCGGCTTCATTACGGAGGAAGGGAACAGCGCTGCGCAATATCTCGTCAGGCTGAACCAGCAATACGCCCAGCTGAAAACCGAATACGACCTCCTCAGTCTTCTCGATCTCGATCAAAATCTCGACCGCGCCCAGGGCAAGAATGACATCAATCCTTCGAGCGCCCCACAGCCGACCGAGGACAAGGGCCTCGCTTTCTCCGACGTGGGCCCGGAAGGAGATTACCTGAAGGCGAAGCAGGCCATGCAATTACTAAAGGCCGAACGCGAAACGCTCTCGAAAGACTTGCGTCCCAAGCATCCGAAGATCATCAAGCTCAACGATGAAATCACGAAGCAGGAAAAGTTAATCGAACTATTCCGCCAGGACACAGTCGAGAAGCTGGAGACGCGCCGGAAATCAATCGGCAAACAGATGGAAAATCTCCAGACGAACATCAAGGAGTGGGAAGCAAAGTCGCTCGACCTGAGCCAGCGGCTTGCGCAGTTCAATCGCATCAAAGGAAAAGCCGATCGGTTGAAAACGCTCTACGATCGGCTCACGAACAGCCTCAAGGAAGTGAACGTCTCACAGAGCGTCGATAGCGGGGACCAGATCTCCATCATGGAGATGGCCGGCGCGCCAATCTCCGTCCGGCCGGGCCTGTTCAAGAGCCTTCTCATCGGGCTGGGTTGCGGCGCTGTCGCCGGCATCGCCGTTCTTCTTCTGCTCGATCGGATCGACGATCGCATGGCTTCCTTCGGCGAGTTTCAGCATCAATTTTCGGAGAACGTTCTCGGTCAAATCCCGAAGGAAAAAACCAAAGGCCGCGTCAGCTTGTTGCAGCCGGACGATGCCCGCCACGTTTTCGCCGAGTCTTATCGGAACGTGCGTTCGTCGATCTTCTTCATGCCCTATGAAGGACCGCGCCCGAAAACGCTCCTCATCACCAGCTCCGTGCCGAACGAGGGCAAATCGACCATCGCTTCCAACCTCGCGATCACCATGGCGCTCTCGGGCGCGCGGACCTTGCTCATCGACGGCGATCTTCGCCGCGGCGCGCTCCGTGAAGCGTTTGGCGTCTCGTCCAAGATCGGTTTCTCCGAGGTGTTGAAACAGGAAGTGAATTGGCAGGAAGTGGTCGTCCCCACCTCCTATCCGAATCTGTTCCTGATGCCGCGCGGCAAAACCCTCGGCCAGCCGAGCGAACATCTCCTGCGCGAAACGACCGACGCGCTCTTGCGCGAGGTTTACAATCACTACGACTACATCATCATCGATAGCTCGCCGGTCCTCGCTGCGGACGACTCCACCAGTCTCGCCCCCAAGATCGACGCCACGCTTTTCGTCGTGCGTCTCTCTTACACTTCGGCCCGGCTCACGCGGAAATCGCTCGAACTGCTTTACAATCGCCAGGTCAATGTGCCCGGCGTCATTCTGAATTACGTCGATACCTCGCTGCCGGAATATTATTACTACCAATATTCGGAGTATTACAACACACCCGTGGCGGTGGACGAGCACGACGCGGCCGCATCGCGTCACAGCCAGCCCAAACAGATTCAGTCCTCGTAGCGGGCGGGCCAATTCTGCCGGCCGTGACCTCGAGCGGGTCCGACGTGGCGCAAATCAACCGATGAGCTTCTTCGGCCCGATTTCGCCGCTAATGCCTTCGACGGATTTTTCGAGTGTGAGCGGAGTGCTCAGCTTCAGTCTTGTTTCCGCGATTCCCAGTCTCCTGCTCAACGTTGTTTTAAGTTATCGCGGCTTCCGGAGCGTGCGCCTGGCGGCGGGGTGAACAATGGCGAACTACGGTTACCATCTGGCCCGCGCCAAAGGCAGGGCGATCCGCGCCCTCTACCGCTCCCTTCTGCCTTCCATCGCGCGCCGCAAGGTTAAAGCGCCGCGCTCGTTTCCGCTCGAAGTGTTTGCCTACTCCGGTGAAGCCGCGTTGCCCGAACAGGTCGCTTCCATCCGATCTTTTCTCCGGCACGCCGGACGGCCGCCCCGTTTGACGATCGTCTCCGATGGGACTTACACGCCGCGCAGCATCGAGTTACTTCGCGGAATCGATTCGGCGATTATTGTTTCCGACGCGAAGGACTGGGTCCCCACAAATCTTCCCGCCGAAATCCAGCCATACCTGAAAGAACATCCGACGGGGCGGCAGCTCGCTCTAATCATGTCGCTGCCCACGAAGGATCCCGTTCTCTATCTCGATTCCGATGTTCTGTTCTTCGAAGGAGCGCAGGACCTCTTGAATTATGCGGAAGAGCGCGACGCTCCCGCCTTTTACCTGCGGGATTGCCGGTTCTCGGGCGATGACCGGCTCGTGCACGGCGCCTTCGAGGAAGCCGATCCCGTGAATACAGGTTTTCTTCTCTTGTTCCAGCCGCTGGATTGGTCGTTAGGTATCCAGCGCTTCCTCGAGATGAAGGGCGCGCCGAATTTTTTTACGAACCAGACGATCACGCACCTCACAATGCACGCGAACGGCGCGCAGCCATTCGATCCGCGGAAATATGTGCTCCAGCTTGATGACCAATTCGTTTATCCGGATCGTTATGCAAACGCCAGTCTCGCCCTGCGGCATTACGTTAATCCAGTGAGACATAAATTTTGGACAACGCTGCCCGCTTGAGGCGGATCGCCCGATGAGTAAGCCGCTGCGCATACTTGCGATCGTGAATTTGGCCTGGGACCCGCGCTTCGGGGCGGCGCGCGTCTGGATCGAAATGGCGGAGGAATGGCGCAAGGCCGGACACGTTGTCGAAAAATTCTGTCTCACCGATGCTTTCCCCGTGGCGGCCTCTTCGCCGGCCAAGGCCGCGCTTCGCCTCATGATGTTTCCCCTGCGCGCGATGAAGTTCGTGCGCCGCCATCGGGAGAGGTTCGACGTGATCGACGCGCTCGTCGGCACTCTTCCGTTCACGAAAAGATCGCTGCGGTTCGAGGGCCTGCTCGTGGCTCGTTCCGTGGGGCTTTACCGCCTCTACGAAAAGTTTGAGCGGGCCGCGGCGAAACGGTGGCCGCCTTCGTCGAGAGGCAAACTGCCCGGTCGAATGTTCTACTCATTCTTCAACGAACGGGCCCGCGCCGCGTCGGAGGCGTCAGTGAGGAATTGCGATCTTCTGAATCTGCCGAACTCCGATGAGTTGCTTTGTGTGCGCGAGGAAATGAAATCGACGAAAGCGGCCGTGGTGCTGCCTTACGGATTGGCGCCGGCCCGGCGGCAAGCTCTGCGGGCGGCCGCGGCTCCGGCCGAAATTCGCTGGCGGAAGAAAAAGATAAGCTTCATCGGAATGTGGAGCCCACGAAAAGGCGGTAAAGATTGGCGCGAAATCATTCAGCGCGTCCGCTCAAGTGTGCCCGATGTTTCCTTTCTTTTCTTAGGGACGATGACTGCGAACGAAAATGTCATGGCCGACTTGGATCCCGCCATGGCGGGCTGGGTGGAAATCATTCCGCAATTTGAACCAGACCAGCTTCCGCAGTTGCTGTCGGATTGTGGGGTCGGCGCGTTTCCAAGTTACGTGGAAGGTTTCGGTTTGGCGGTTGTCGAGCAACTGGCGGCGGGAATTCCAACGGTCGCCTACGCCGCGCCGGGTCCTCGCGACATTCTTCGGGACAGCCTGCCCGAATTGCTCGTCCCGACGGGCAATGTCGCGAGATTCAGCGAAACGATCATCGAGATTTTCACGAAGGACCTCGGCGCATACCAGGCCCTGGCGGATCGCAGCGCGGAAACGGCCGCGCGGTTTTCCTGGCCGGAAATAGCTCAGGCGACGGTGGACGAATATCGCGCGCGGCTCGAAGGCGCAGCTTCGAGCGGACCCACAATTTCATCAGGCGATGCCAACTCCTAACAGCCGGGTTCTGCAAATTGTCCCGCATTTGCCGGGCACTCTGGATGGCGTGGGCGACAGCGCCCTCAATCTCGCCAAAATATTGCTGGCCGAACATAACATCACGACCCGGTTTGCTGTCGCCGAGGAAACAAGCCTTGGTGCGAAAGATCTATTCGAGGTGATCGCGGGATTGGACGAAGCTGCGGTCGACTCCCTCGCCCGCGAATCCGATCACGTCATTTTACACTATGTGAATTACGGGTATCAGACGCGCGGTGTTCCCTTTCATTTACGACGCTTTGCGCGGCAGCTTCGCGGAAAGCTCCGCGGCCGCTGGCTCACCGCGTTTCATGAGCTTTATGCTTTCGGGCCGCCGTGGGGGAGCGCCTTCTGGCTTCGGCCGCTCCAGGTGAAAATCGCGCGCGATCTCATCGATATTTCCGATGCCTGCTTCGTGAGCAACCCAACGATTGAGAACGAGATTCGCTCGTACGATCCGGCGAAAAAAATTTATCTGGCGCCCGTCAATTCCAATTTCGGCGAACCCGAGATCATGGATTTCAGCGCAGCCTCGCCGAAAAGCTGGGCCATTTGCGGCGGCACCGCGCTGGTGGCCCGATCGTTGATTTCATTCCGCAAAAGGCGCGAGGCGATCCCGCCCGCGTTTGCTCCGGCGCATTTGCACATCATCGGTGGGCGGGACGAGGCCGCGACTCGCCGGGTGATCGAGGACCTCACCCGGAGTAGTTCCGGTTTGTCGTGCCACTATTATCCGGAAGTGAGCGCCGAACGCGCTTCAGAATTGTTACGGCAATGCTCGTTCGCCTGGCTCGATTATTTTGGGCGCGGCAGGGTGTGGCCGGAAATGATTTTGAAATCGAGTGCGTTTGCCGCGTGTTGCGCGCATGGATTGACGCCGGTGCTTTCGCATCAAGAGGATGCGTTTGGGCTCGAGGGCGATCCATTTCCCGGGCCGTTTTTCATGACGCCCGGCCGTGTTCACTTTCCACCGCCGGATGAACTGCGAGCGACGCGCGAGAAGATTTATGCGTGGTATCACGCTCACGCTGTCTCGCGCCGGCTCGCGCAAATTTACGCGGAGGCCCTGGCATGACGCGCTTCGAAGACCTGACGCTTGCCACGACCGCGCATAACAACGCGCAACTTTCCGCGGAAATGCTTCGCTCCTTCGAGACAAACCTGGGCTGCGCAGAGGAAATCGTCGTGGTCGATGATGGATCCAGGGAGCCTTACCCTGTCGCCCCCTTGAGCGCGCCAGTGCGCGTGTTTCGAAACGAAAGCGCCCTCGGATTCTGCAAAGCGTCCGATCTCGCCCTGCGCGCGGTCCGGACGAAATACGCGCTGCTCGCAGATGCCGACATTCTCTTTGAGCCGGGAGATTTTCCCGGCGGCTATGCTGAATTTCGGAAGGGGAATTGGGCGTGGATAAACTTTCGGCAGATCAGCTTTCAAGGCGTGCCGCAGAGTGCCTACGAACAGCCGATGATGCCGCCGTTGCTCTTCGCCGCAGGAAATCAGGCCTTCAGATTCTGGGAGAAATTTCAAAGCGGTCCGGCGGAGGCGTCCGCGGAACATCGCATCGTCGACGTGGAAGCCGCGCACTCGAGTTGCACCCTCGTGAACATGGAAGCGTTCCGCGCGGTCGGCGGCTTCGATCCGTGGTATTGGCAATGCCAGTCCGACATCGATCTCAGTCTGCGGCTCCGGCAAAATGGCTATCGCGTAGGAATCGATTTCGGCTACCGCGTGAAACACGATGGCGCCGGCGGAAAAGGCGGCGGGCCGGCCCGGATCCTCGATCTCTATCGATCGCGCATTTATCTTTACGAAAAGTTCCATCCTTCCAGCCGTTTTTATTTGCGCCCTTTACTATTCGTTAGGCACTTGTTCGAGCTGAGCTGGTTCGCCCTGGTTGCTCTGTTCAAAAAGGAACCGAGACTGCAACTGCGTCTCGAAATGCTGAAAGGAGTTCTGAAGGGTTATCGCTGAATCCAATCCCGCTCAGACTCACGCTTCGCTTGAAGATCGCCTCGAGCGGCTCGTCCAGAAATACGAGGGCGCCCCGAAACCGGCCGGAATTCCCGCCTGGATTCTGCCGCCCTTGAGCTGCCAGTTCCTCGAGGAGATCGCCGCGCTCTTGCCTGATGGCAGCAGCGCTTTTGAATTCGGCTCCGGACGATCGACCCACGCGCTCCGCCGCGTGTCGGCCGCCACGACCAGCATCGAGGATTCCGGCGATTGGCTCAGCCGGACGGAACAACTCGAAGGATCGATCGGGAAACGCGAGACCGATTATTCCGAGGTCATTCCGCTGACGCGCTGCTGGAACCGCCTGCGCCCGATCGAGTCGTTCGACGTTGCGGCGCAACGAGAATCCTTTCAGCGCCTGATGCGGGCGCGGCTGATTTTGGTCGACAGTCCGCCCAATCCCGCCAAGCGCGAGCATGCTCTTTTCCTGGCGCTGCATCATTCCCCAGACGGCGCGGTCATCGTCCTGGACGATCTCGAGGTCGCTGCGACCGCGCGTTTCGCCGAGCGCCTCGCCCGCCAAAACGCCCGCGGGTTTCGCTTTTGGCGCGTGCGGATCGATCATCAGCTTGGCGTTTTTCTAAAGGTGGGGCCGGGGAAAATTCGCTCACGGCCGACACTCAGAGAATTTGTCGGGGCCTGGCTGCGCGCGTGAAATTCCATTCGTGAAAATCCTGCTCGGATCGCATCATTTTTTTCCCGGCACCGGCGGGATCGAAACGGTTTCGAATTTGCTCGCGCAAGAATTCGTCGAGCTGGGACATGAGGTGCGGGTGATTACGCAGACCGAAGGCGGCGGCGATTTCCCTTTTCCGGTCGTGCGCCGGCCCGGGCCGATGGAATTGTTTCGCCAGGTCCGCTGGTGCGACGTCTTTCTGCAAAATAACATTTCGCTCCGGACCCTTTGGCCGTTGCTTTTCGTGCGCCGGCCACTTTGCATCGCGCACCAGACGTGGATCACGAACGCCGGCGGCAAGGTGGGCTGGCAACATCGTGTGAAGCGCTTCGTCCTGCGCTTCGCGAAATCCCTGGCCATCAGCAACGCGATCGCGGCACAGTTGCCGTCGGCTGCGGTCCTGGCGGGCAATCCTTATAACGACGAAGTTTTTCGAAACCTCCAAACCGCGCGAACGAAGGAGCTGATTTTTGTCGGGCGGCTGGTCTCGGATAAAGGGGCCGATCTTCTCCTCGAGGCGCTGGCGTTGCTGGACGCGAAGCCGCGCCTTACCATCGCGGGAGATGGCCCGGAACGCCCGGGTCTGGAAAAACAAGCAGCCGAGTTAAGGCTCCAATCGCAAATCGATTTCGTCGGCAACCAGACCAGCGAGCAGCTCGCGGAAATCCTGAACGAGCACCAAATCCTGGTCGTGCCTTCCCGGTGGCGGGAGCCGTTTGGCATTGTCGCGCTCGAAGGGATCGCGTGCGGCTGCGCGGTGGTTGGCTCCGCGGAGGGCGGCCTCGCGGAAGCAATCGGACCGTGCGGCGTCACGTTTCCAAACGGCAACGCCCGGGCGCTGGCCGATGCGCTGGCGCGACTTCTCGGCGATCCGGCGGAATGCGACCGGCTCCGCCAAAATGCGAGCGCGCATCTGGCGCGCTTCACGCCGCGGCACGTCGCGAAAATTTATCTCGAGACAATGAAAAGCGCGCGGCGATGATTCTGCTCACGCATCCTTTTGGAAACGCCAACGTCCGCGCGGTCCTGGAAGCGCTCGATCATCATGCGTTGCTGGCGCAATTTGTCACCGCGCTGGGTTGGTCGAATAGTTCGCCCCTTCTGCATGTGCTGCCCGCAAATCTTCGCGCGCAACTGCAACGGCGCGGCTACGATCTGCCCCATTACAAAATCAAGACTCACCTCGCGCGCGAAATCGTGCGACTGCTCGCGGAAAGGTTGCAGCAACGCTGGCTCCTCCGCCACGAAACGGGATTTGCCAGCATCGACCGAGTCTGGCGAGGCGTGGACGAATTCGCCGCGGAATATCTCCGGCGCGAGCACGAACGCCTCAAGGTCCGCACCGTTTATGCCTACGAAGATTGCGCGGAGCATTTGTTCGAGACCGCGCACCGGCTCGGGATCCGCCGTGTGTATGATTTGCCGATCGCTTACTGGGAAACGGCCCGGCGGCTTTTGCAAAATGAAGCGGCACGTTACCCGGAGTGGGAGCCGACTCTCGGAGCGACGCGCGATTCCGCCGAAAAAATTGCGCGCAAAACCCGCGAGCTGGAGCTGGCTCAACTTGTCATTTGCCCAAGTAACTTTGTTCTCGATTCATTGCCCGAAAAAACGCGGCGGGAGAAGCAATGCATCGTGGCGCCATTTGGTTCGCCCCATATGGCCTATGAGTCGCATGGGACCTATGGGAAACCACTTCGCCTCCTTTTTGTCGGCGCGCTCACTCAACGAAAAGGGCTGGCCGATCTTTTCGCCGCGATGAAGTTGATCGCGTCGAAAGAAATCGAGCTCGTCGTGATGGGCTCGCTGGTCATGCCGATGGAATTTTACCGCACAGAATTCGCCCACTTTACTTACGAACCTCCGCGGGACCACGCCGCGGTTCTCCGGCTGATGCAATCCTGCGATGTCCTGGTGTTGCCATCTATCGTGGAAGGCCGCGCCCTCGTGCAACAGGAGGCGATGGCCTGCGGGCTGCCGCTGATCGTGACGCGGAACGCCGGCGGGGAAGACTTGATTATCGAGGGCGAAACGGGCTTTCTGGTTCCGGTGGGATCACCGGCGGCTCTCGCGGAAAAGATCGAATGGTTTGGGCAAAATCCGACCCGGCTGCCCGCAATGAGCTGGGCAGCGCGCGCGAAAGCTGCTGAGTTTACCTGGCCCGCCTACGGCGAGCGAATCCTCGATGCAATCGGACACTGACAAACTCACGATCAAACACATCAAGTGGCTGATCTGGCTTTATTTCGGGCTCCTCATTTTTGAAGGAACCTTCCGGAAATGGATCCTGCCGCAATACTCGGACCTGTTCCTGGTCATCCGAGATCCGGTGGTGCTGGCCATCTACGCGCTGGCGCTCAAAGCGAAGGTCTTTCCGCGCAACGGCTACATTCTTTGGCTCGGCATCATCGGCGCTCTCTCCTGGATCGTCTCGCTCATCGTCCTGGAACCGTATCTCGGCCTCAAGCCGCTCATCCTCGTTACCGGATTCGGATTCCGGTCCAACTTTGTTCATCTGCCCCTCATTTTCATCATGGGGAAAATCCTCGACCTCGAGGATGTAAAAAAACTCGGCTGGTGGATCTTGCTCGGTTTGATTCCGATGGCCGTTCTCCTCGCGGTTCAGTTCAATGCGGCTCCGGACGCTTTTATTAATCGCACCGCGGGAGTCGGTGAGAGCCAGCAAATCACGGCCGGCGGCGGAAAGATCCGGCCGCCCGGGACATTTTCATTTGTGTCGGGCGTTATTTTTTACGCCGCGATCTCGGCCGCGTATCTCCTTTATGGAGCGCTGACGCGCGGCTTGTACCGCAACTGGCTTCTCTTCAGCGCCGGTCTCGCCCTTGTCGTGACGATCGGCGTTTCAGGCAGCCGCTCCGTTCTTCTGGCCGTGCTCGTGGTCATCTCTTCGTTGCTCGCCATCATTCTCCTCCGTCCCAAAGCGATGAATCAGTTCGGACGCAACCTTCTGATCGCGGTTGCGGTCCTGCTAATCGTGACACGCCTCCCGGTTTTCAAGGAAGGCGTGCAGATTCTTTCCGATCGGTTTACGGACACGGCCGAGGCGGAAGAGACTTCGATCGCCGGCGGATTGATGGCGCGAATGTTTAGCGGCTTCACGGAGGGATTCCTACTCATACCCCAGGCGCCGATGGGGGGTTACGGCTTGGGCATCGGGACGAATGGCGGCGCGAAGTTCTTGACCGGCCGCTCTGTCTTCCTCTTATGCGAAGGCGAATGGGGCCGCGTCGTCCTGGAGAGCGGGCCGATCCTTGGATTCGCCTATTTGCTCTGGCGAACTTTGCTCACCGTGAAGCTCGGCCTGTTCAGCTTTAGAAAACTCAAGGAGGGCGAGATTTTTTCCATCATGCTTTTTGCCGTGGGATTCGTCCCGCTTCTGAATGGTCAGTTTGGCCAGCCGACGAATCTTGGCTTTGCCGTTTTTGTCTGCGGCCTTTGTCTGGCTTCCGCGAACACCAAGGAGACGGACTCCGAAATAGAATTGTTGGAGCCGGCGCCGCCGAGGCGTCGCCTTACCGCCCGACGTTCCCGCTACGCCGAGCGGCTGCACCATTCTTCGGCCGCGCCTCGCAACTCTGATGATTCTTTTGGTCGGTAATTATCCGCTCGATCGACAGCAAAGCATGCAGCGGTTCGCCACGATGATGCTCGAGGGCCTGGCCGTCGCGGGTGTTCCCGCGGAGCTGATCCAGCCGCGGCCCTTCCTCGGAAACTTTCGCGCCGCCGGCGGCTTCGTCGCGAAATGGCTCGGGTATATCGACAAGTTCATTTTCTTCCGGCGCCAGCTTGGGAAAAAAATCGCGGGACAGCCCACCGTCGTTCACATCTGCGACCACTCGAATGCGATGTATGCAAAGTGGATTCGCGAAATTCCCGTCGTCGTGACCTGCCACGATCTGCTTGCGGTCCGCGGCGCGCTCGGGGAACCGACCGATTGTCCCGCCAGCGTCACGGGCAAAATGCTGCAACGCTGGATCGTGGCGGGACTCGAGCACGCGGCCTTGGTTGTTTGCGATTCGCAGGCGACCCTGGCGGACGCGCAGCGTCTGGTGGCGCGTCCGAATGGAGCGCCGAAACTGGCGGCAGTGACCCTGGGTTTGAGTTACCCCTATCGGAAGTTGCCGCCCGAAGAAGCACGGGCGCGACTGGCCGCTTCTTCTTTCATCGATCCGGACGCGCCGTTCGTCCTCCACGTTGGCTCGAACTTGCGGCGGAAAAACCGCGAAGGCGTGCTCCGGATTTTCGCGCGCTGTAAAGACCAATGGAATGGGTGGCTGGTGTTCGCCGGCGAACCGCTCACGGAATCCTTGCGCTCGTTAGGCCGGCAGCTCGGCGTCGCGGACCGCATCGTCGAAGTGCCCAATACCGCGAATGAATTGCTCGAAGTCCTTTACAATTGCGCCACGGCGCTTCTTTTTCCTTCCATCTGCGAAGGATTCGGCTGGCCCATCGCCGAAGCGCATGCCTGCGGTTGCCCCGTCATTTGCACCGACCGCGAGCCGATGACCGAAGTGGCCGGCAGCGCCGCGCTCACGCGCAAGATTGACGACGAAGCAGGATTCGCCGCGGACCTCCTGCGCCTGACGAATTGGGCGGAACGCGAGCGTTTCAGCATCAAAGCGCTCGAGAACGCCCGGCGATTTTCCTCGGCACGCATGATCTCGGAATACCGCGAACTCTACCGCGCCCTCGCGCCCGCGTGATGAAACAACTCCTGATGTTTTTTTCGTTCCTGCTGCCGTGGTCGCTGCGGCGGTCGTTTCTCGAGAAACAGTTCGGCTATTCCATTCATCCCACCAGCCACATCGGCTTCGCCTGGATTCTCCCGCGCCGGCTCATCATGGAAGAGCATTCCCGCATCGGGCATTTCACGCTCTGCAAGAACATCGATCTCTTGCATCTCGGCGCGCACGCCATCATCGGCCAATTGAATTGGATCACCGGTTTTCCGAGCGGCCCGAGCCGGCATTTCGCGCATCAGACGGACCGGCGGCCGGAGCTGATCGTCGAGACCCACGCCGGAATCAGCAGCCGCCATCTGATCGATTGCACCGCGCGAGTGCGCGTCGGCGCCTTCGCCACCATCGGCGGATTTCGCTCGCAGCTCCTCACCCATAGCATTGATCTCGCCGCGGGCCGGCAGTCGGCGGAGCCGATCGACATCGGCGAATACAGCTTTACCGGCACGAACGCTGTCGTACTCGGCGGGAGCGCGTTGCCGCATCACTCGGTCCTGGGTGCGCAATCGCTCCTCAATAAGAAATGGGACCAGCCGTATCAACTTTACGGGGGCGTGCCGGCGAAACCGTTGAAGGAACTCTCGCCCGAGATGGAATATTTTCGGCGCAAGGAAGGATTCGTCTGGTGAGCGGCGAGCTGGGGCGCAGGAGATAAACCGATGTGCGGGATCGCCCTTCATTTCAATGCTCAGGGTAGCGCGACGCCGCTTGATCTCGCGCGCATCACGCATCGCGGCCCGGATTCGTCCGGAGAATGGACTTCGCCCGACGGCCGCTGCTGGCTCGGCAGTACGCGGCTCGCGATTGTCGATCTTTCGCCCACGGGCGCGCAACCGATGACAGATCCGTTCACGGGAAACGTCATCGTGGCGAACGGCGAGATCTACAATCACCGGTCGTTACGCGAGCGCCTCGGTCCGGACGTGGCGTGGCGCGGCACGAGCGACACCGAGACGCTCTTGCAGGGTTACGCACGTTGGGGCCGCGACGTGGTGAACCATCTCAAGGGAATGTTCGCCTTCGCCATCTACGACGCCGGCC
>Ga0209118_1000557_pt1 | contig 19876 bp, 12 predicted proteins | sample BlaSpr_A8_Ref_M1_FD_187988 | JGI IMG/M metagenome (GOLD analysis project Ga0209118, IMG submission 187988) | Forest soil microbial communities from Thunder Bay, Ontario, Canada - Black Spruce, Ontario site 2_A8_Ref_M1 (SPAdes) (version 2) | ecosystem: Environmental > Terrestrial > Soil > Boreal...
GGGCGATCCACGGCGCGATGGAAGAAGCCAGCCGCGACAGCGTGTGCATGATGCTAAGCTCCGTCTCCCAGTATGGACCGCGCGAAGGCGAACCGCCGCAACCCTACTTGTTGCGCCTCTCGGAAAACATCACCTTTGAGTTTCTCAGTGCGGAGTTCTCCAGCGGCTCCCTTACCGCCTCATCCGTACGGCCGACGATCTTTAGATTGAGCGATGTCATCGTCGAGGCCGGCGGTTACTCTGGTCCCCACTCTTCGCAGCATCTCTCTTCGCTCGCGGTCACCTGGGCAACGGACACGCACCGCGAACAGCTGATCGATCGATTCTGGCTGGAACTCTCTCCCCGAGAAAAATCGGCTGTCTTGCGCGGCCCGGACGTCTGGTGCGTGTCTGTTGCGGCGCTGCGCAATACCCTCGGGCAACTCGCGGATGCCGGCGCCGACGCCCCCCGCCGCGAGGCGCGCAACATCGTCCTGAATTATGCGCGCCGCATCGAACATGCGGATCCTTCGGCGAGACGCTCCGTCGCCGCGGGACTCAATGAACTGTCTTCGATTATCGAATCCCTCTGGCCGAATCAGTTGCCAGAAGACCTGAGCCGTGGAGCCATGAAAGCTCTGGACGCAGAGAAGGCCCCCGAAACCGCCGCCCTGCTCGCGGCATTTGTCGAATCACTCGGCCGCATCGCCGTGAATCGCGCCGACTATTCCGGTTTCGAATCCATCCTAACCGGTCTGGAACGCGTGCCTCAGGACAACGAGCACGAGCACGTGGCGGCGCTGGCAAACCGCCTGGTGGCCCAGGATCGCTGGCTCTTGCTGGTGGACGCTGCGCTCGCCAACCGCGCTCTGGATCCAGTTCTACCCCGGCTTCTGCAGCGCGATCCCGAGCGCCTGTTGGACCGCCTGACTTTGCTGCTCACCGAACCGCGGGGCGCGGAAATGGTGCCGGCAATGGCGCGGCTCCTGCGGACGATCGGCGTGCCTGTTCTAAACCTTCTCGAAGCGCGGCTCTACGAAGCCCGCCGCCAGCGCGTGACCGCGGCCATCAAGCTCCTGGCGGCGGCGGACCCAGAGCGGCTGTTACGAGGCCTCGCACGCGCCATGGCAAGTTGGGAATGGAACCTTCAGGATTTGGCGGTCAGCGAACTAATGCGGCCAAATAATTCCGCATCGGTACTAAGCACCGCTTTCGTATTCTCCGCCATCCTCGCCGACGCGCATCCCATGGTCGTTCCGATGATGATCGACCAGCTCGGCCTGGCGCAGGAAACCACCGCCGTGCCGCAGCTGATGGAAATCGCTGGCGGTGAACATGAGATTTTGCGTGACCAGTTTGTGCGCATTAAAGCTATCGAAGCCCTTGGCCGCATGCATGCCTCCGAAGCCGCCGAGCTTCTTCGCAACTTGGCGGAGAGACGTGAGGGCCTCACCTATGCGGAACCTGCGGGTTTGCGCGCAGCAGCGGAAGATGCGCTGGCACTGATCGAGAATCGTCCTTCGTTCAAGCAGGCGCTGGCGGCGTTTGGAGCGCCAGCACAGTCGAGTTCCAGCTACGTCAACCCGCGCCGGTACGTTCGAGTTCCACTTGATTCGCCGCTTCGTGCCCACATCGAGGGTGCACCGGCAGGCCTTGCTCGTGTAAAGACCATCAGCCTGGGTGGCGCCTATCTGGAATCCCCAAGGAAACTCAGTGTGGGCGACTCGATCAAGCTGGAGGTCCGCGCCGGACTCCGCAAGATCAATTTCACCGCCGTGGTCCGCAATATCGGCCCAGACGGTAGCGGCGTGGAATTTGTCCACATGCGAGACGAAGACCGGGAAAAGCTCCGCAAGCTCGTCCAGCGTCATCTCCAGTTATAGAGCGCGATTGGCGCGCGACTATTGGCCCTTCGGTCTCTTCCCTCTCGGGCGCCAGGAATTCTGCAAGAGATGTCGTCGCTCTAGAATCGGCTAAGGCAGCTGCTGCTTAAGCAGGTATCCCCACGCATCCGCGGAGGTATCGGTTTGAATGACCAGGGCCTGCGAGGCGCTGGCTTGATAGTAGGAAACCTGAAACGTGGAAACCGCCGGGGCTATGAATGGAAACACGGCAATGGCAGGGTCAGTGCCTAGCGTGAAGGAACCCGTTAAGCGACCCGGGTTGACGCTGTCGGCGGCGAATGTGCCGGAGAGGGTGTTGCCCTTGACAACGATCGGGTTATAGGCGCCGTTCTGAGCGTAATCGGCTGTTCCAGTGAAATTGGCGACGCCATCGCTCGAAAGTCTGCCCACGAGATGCACTTCATTCACATTAACCATATTCGCGGGGTCCACTGAGTTGGCCAGGTTCAGCCCCTGGTTCTGCGAGAAGCTCGGAGAACCTGAAACTACCTGCGGAATCAGGATACCAGTCCCGATGACGCTGGCATCCGTGTGGAGAAGCAGCGCACCGCCGCCTCCGCTGGAGCTGCTGGGGTCAAGGATGTTGAGAGCAGGATCAACCAAGTAAAGGTTGAATGTGGAGGTTCCCGCTGCGTCCGAGAGAGTGAGTGTGCCGCTGGGACTGCCGGAGATCAGATACGTGCCGGTGACGGACTTTCCTATGTTGACTATGGTTGGCGATCCGCCGAAATTGGAATCCGACACCCCCGCGGTGATCCTTCCGGTGCCGTCCGCGCTGAATTGGCCGGCTGTGACCGTACGCCCCGGGGAGCTCCAGCCGTGATGCTGGTAAACGAATTTGCCGGAAAGTGCGGCGATGGTGGAGCCGGCAGAGCCCCGTGCATAGGCGCTTCCGCCGACGAAACTTATATTGTCTCCTTCAAAGACACGCAACACTTTCGACGAAATGATGTAATAGACGAAAGATCTTCCCGCGTTCACGTGCATTGTTCCGCGCCCGTTGGCATCCGGTGCAGTGAAGCTTCCCGTGAATGATGTGGTTGAAAAAGTTCCGCCGTTATTCATGTCCAGGGTGCCGGCTGTCAAACTGCCGATCCCATCCGCGGCAAAACTGCCGGCAAGGGACATATATTTCAACGCGCCTGAATTATCTACTCCGTCCATCGCGAAGGAGTAGTTGCCCGAAATCTGTCCAGCGGTAAAGCTTGCCCCGGCGGGCTGCTGCAAGTCCATGGTCCCGCTCGCGGGATCTCCATCGGCTTCAACGATGAGGGCGTGAGAAGCGGACGTGAGAACAAAGCTGAAAACGAGAGTTTCGAGGTTTACGGTGTGAAGCTTCATCGTGCCGTGGCCGCTGGCGTCGACCGAGTAGGTTCCGTCCGAGATGACATCCACGAGATCATAGAACCCGGGAGCGGTCAGCTCCTCCACACCGCCCGTGATGTTCCCTTTTCCGTCGGCAATAATGCTGGCGGCGCACACGCTGGCTCCTTGGTTGCCCGTAGCCGCAGTCAAGAACATGGCATACCGTCCGTTTAAGGTGGCATTCGATTGCGTTCCTGTGATCATGAGGGACGCATTGGCTCTCTTTGTGTTGTCCGTCATGGAACTAGCCATTATGACAACTTGTCCCCCCGCAGGCGCCGTTGAGGGCGCCGTATACATCGTGCTTGCGCCGCTTGCTGTGGAAACTGGATTGAACGAGCCGCATGCAGAACTCGGGGTGCAACTCCAGCTCACGCCCGCGCCGGCTGTGTCATTGGAGACTGTGGCGGCCACACTCGCTGTTCCCCCCGCCGGAAGTGAAGAGGGCGGCGGGGTCATGATGGTGACCATGATGGATGACCCGGATTGCTGAGCGACTACGCCGCAACCTGAAAGGGCGACAATGGCAACTAAGTGAAAAATGGCAGCTAAGAGGAGGATAGGGGCATTCCTCTTCATATGACCTCCGCAACGAATTCTGGACTGAAAGGGATCATTCAAGTACTAGGACTACTCTAGCGAATCGTGACGCCGGGGTGAAGCCTAGAACTTGCGGTTGATTTCCAGAATGGCAATGGTACGCAAACTGTTTCCCGTCCACACCTTGCCTGATGCGGTCGCCTTGCAACTTGTAAAGAAGCAGGTTTGCACGTGCCGATCTCGAACCTGACTCCCGGTCGTGCCCCGCGCTGCCTGGATTGCAGTTTTCAACAGCAGGCAGGGGCTGTGATAGTTTTGGCAGTGCGTGGGTTCATCGCGATCCTTCCCTGGAAAGTGTTTCGTTACTGATGTTGCTGGAGGGTTTCTCCGAATATGACGACAAGAGACGACATCGCACTTTCCACCGGGCATTTCGTACCTTGTCTCTTGCCAGTCCCCCCGCTTTGGTGGATTCTGCGCTGGTCCCCGGTGCTCTCGGCGCAGTCAAGGCAGTCCTAAGAGCGCCAAAGGGGCTGCCGCCGCTCTCACCGTTCGTCCTGGACGACGGCGTGGAAATTTTCAGTTGAAAGCAAAGATATATTGCAGTAAAAGCCGTGTAATCAATTGTATCATCCGGAAACGGCGGGATAGCTCGCCACCGTTAGGGGTAGCGGAAGATTAGTTGGTGCCAAAACAGGAGGACTCATGCAACGCAGGCAGGGGGTGGGTGTGTCAACTTCGATTCGGACGGGGGTGCGGCTTCCGTCGACCGGTTTGCGGTCACGGCGTCGATTGACCGCTTTGGGATCGCTGACAACGGTAATGATGCTGTGCTTGCTGGTCCTGGTTTGGGCCGCGAGGGCCTCGGCACAGGTGAATACCGCAACTTTGTCGGGAACGGTATCCGACCCTCAAGGTTTGCCGGTCAAAGGCGCAAAGGTCACGATGACCAACGCTGGCACCGGCGCCCAGCGGACCTCCATCACGGATGATGCCGGACGCTATAACCTCGTTGGACTTCCGCCGGGCCAGTACAAAATGGCCGTCGATGGCGGCGCCAACTTCTCGGTTTATGAGAATCCTTCCATCGTTCTCACCGTCGGCGAGAGCGCAACGTTTGATCCGCGCTTGGATCTTAAAGGCATGCAGCAGACGGTGACGGTGACGACGGAAGCCGCTCCCATTGAAACAAGCAAAACCGACGTCTCCCAGACCATCGAGCAGCGCCGCATCGACAATCTCCCCATTAACGGCCGCAGCTATATCAATTTCACGCTTACGAATTCGCAGACCACCCGCGACATGGCCCCGACCATCGGCCCCGCTCCTAACAGCGGCTTGAGCATCGGCGGTGCACGCGCCCGTGGAACTGCGGTCAGCGTTGATGGCGCGGATGCCGTCGACAACTCCATCAACGCCATTCGCTCGACCCTCTCTCAAGAAGGCATACAGGAGTTTCAGCTCATTCTGAGCAACTACAACGCTGAGTACGGCCGCGCCAGCGGCGGCGTCATCAACATCGTGAGCAAGAGCGGCACCAACGAATTTCACGGCAACGCCTTCGGGTACTTCCGCAACAAGGCCTTTCAGGCGCGCAATCCATTTTCCGGCGCAGTTGATTCGAACGGCGTGCTCCAGCCCACCAAACAGGCCTACACACGCACGCAGAGCGGCCTCACCTTCGGCGGCCCGATCAAGAAAGACAAGACTTTTGCTTTTTTCTCCTACGAGTATACGCAACGTGAAGAATCCGGTTTCTCCAGCATCGGCCACGGAAATTTCGGGCTAAAGACGGGGGTCGTCTCGCCCTGCATCCCCTTTCCTCTCAGCATGACACCCGACCAACTGGCTTCTTACACGGCGCTTCTCAACACTGTCACCGGTGGCGGGGCCTCTTGCTCGAATCCTGTGGCCCTCCAGGTCGAGCAAGCTGCGGCCCTCACAGCCGCTTCCTCAAACGTCGCTGTGAACGCCGATATGAACAAAAACGTCGACGGGACCACGGTCCCCATTTCTTCCGCTCTGTTTGGAATTCCTGCGGCCCTGGGCTCCAAGTTCTTCCCCATCCCAGTCGCTTGCCCTCTCGGAAAACAGGTCAACAGCGTGGTGTGTCTCCCGGTCGGGGCCGGCGTCCCCTTGGGTATCGGAACAGGTCTCGTCCCGCTGCCTGTTTCATCCGATGGTCATTTCCACTATGTGGCATTGAATTCTATTAGGGGAAATTACCCGGCCATGGAGAAGACCAGCCTGTGGTCTGCCCGCCTCGACCATCACTGGAACAATCGCAACAACTCCTTCCTCCGCGTGGGCGTTTCGCCCTCTCTCGTCACCGGCCTTCCGTCCACGTCGCAGAACCAGGTGTTCGGCCAGAATTCCGGCTCGCGCGCGGGCCTGAGCCAGACGCGCGACCTCAACTTCACGTTTCAGCATGACACTATCGTCAGCGACACCGCTTTCAACGAGTTCCGCATGCAGGTCGCCCGCCGCGGAATCCACTTTGGTTTTTCACAACTTCCGGGTGGCGACCTGATCGCCGTCAATATTCCTGGGACTGGCTATTTCGGCCGGGAACCCTATTCTCCCGTCGACCGCATCGAGCGCCGCTTTGAATTCACGGACAACGTCAGCCTCGTTCGCGGCAAACACACTTTCAAAATGGGCGGCGATGTAAACCTCATTCAACTTCGCTCGAAAAAACAGCAAATCTTCCAGCTGGACTTCGGCGGCGTCGTCAACTTTGGCGGAATCTCCATCGGCGCTGGTGTTCCCAACGCGACCGGCCTGCAGGCCTACGGCCTGGGAATCCCGCAGTCTTACATCCAGGGAATCGGAAGTTCCAACAGTCCTTTCGACAATATCCCCATGGGATTCTTCCTCCAGGATAACTGGCGGCTGAACCGGCACCTGACCGTCAATTACGGTGTGCGCTATGATCTAGAAATCAGCCCGCTATTCGCGGCCGGAACTGCCATAAATGCCGCTGCGGAGAAGGCTCTCGGCGTTGTGGAAGGCATTCCGCACGATTACAACAATGTCGCCCCTCGGATAGGCTTGGCCTGGGATCCTGCCGGCAATGGCAAGACCGTTATCCGCGCCGGCTACGGGATTTTCTACGATCATCCACTATTGGCTACTGCTTTCGACGCTGTGACTGCCGACGGTGGCCGCTCCGTGCAGTTGCTTTCTATCGGCGACAAAGCATCCGCTTGCGGCCTGCTGCCTCCGCCGGCTCCTCCCGTATGCGGATCGGGTTTCGATTCGCCGACGAATCTCAATGGCGGTTCCATTTTCCAGGGCGCGCTGAACGCCCTCCCGAGCATGTTTTACCTGCCCAATCAGCAGCGTTTCGATCCTCTTGCGTCTGATTCACTTTTTGCCAATCAAAACTATTTGACCGCAGGATTCCCCCTTCCCATTCTGCCCTTCACGCTTCCTGTCGGGAAAGACTTTGTTTACGGCTATGCCGAGCAGGCGAATCTCACCATTGAGCGTGAAATCGCGGGCTCCTGGAAATTCAGCCTTGGATACCAGCGGTCCCGCGGGCTGCACTTGAACCATGCGCAGGATGTGAATAGTACGGATCCCCGTCTGCTTGCGCAGAACATGTTCAACGCCGTGGCCTCGGGGCTAAGCGCCAGCCAGCCGCTGGCCGTCGTCGTGCCCGGTGGCGCGCCGAATACCTGTGTCAATAAGGGTTCCGGCAGTGTCTTCCTGATTGCTCCGAGTGCTCTGGGCCAGGGCTTCGCTGCGCCGAACTGCAACCCGGCAGCGGCCGTTGGCTTCGTGGGCACGGCGGCCTTCTTCAACTTCTTCCGCCCTTCCGGCCCCAATCCATCATTCGCCGGTCTTGTTGCGCCGGGACAGCCTCTCGCCGTCGGATACGCCACTCAAGTCGCTCTGGCGACTCTGGCTGGCTACCCTCAGGGCTTCGGCGTTCCCGTTCCTTTCAACAGTGTCGACGCGCAGCTCTCCAACGCCAACTCCTGGTACAACGCCTTGACCTTCAACCTCTCGAAGCGTTTCTCCCATGGCTTCGAGCTGCTTTCCAGCTACACCTGGTCCCATTCCATTGACGACGCAACCGACCTGCAGTCCCCTCTCGAGCCTCAGGACAGCCGCTTCCTCAACCTGGAGCGCTCCAATTCCGTGAACGACCAGCGTCACCGCTGGGTGACCAGTGCCGTCTTCCAATCGGCCGGCGTCAAGTCCGGTGATGGTTTCTTTAAGCATCTCATCGCCGATTTCACTTTTTCCCCCATCATCGAGTACTCCTCGGGCAGGCCGTTCAACGTCATTACCGGTGAAAACACACGTCTCGACTTCAGCACCTCGACGGGACGCCCCTCGGTTGGCGGAGCCACCTCTTCGCCCTTTATTCCCGGCGTGACCTTCGGTCCGCCCAACGTGTGTCTCAACAGCGACGGCACGACGTTTAAGGTGCCTCTCGTTTCTCCGCCCGCGGGCTGCGACGGAAATCTCGGCCGGAACGCCTTCACATCGCCTAACTTTTTCCAAGTGGATATGCGCCTTTCCCGGCGCATTCCCCTCGGCGAGCGCTTCAAGATCGACCTCATCGCCGACGCGTTCAACCTCCTCAACCGCACCAACATTGGTGCGGTCGACCAGCTTTGCGATCCCTTGGCCGGCTCAACCTGCACCGCCGGTCAGCCGACGGCCTCTTACGACGCACGCCAGTTCCAATTCGCTCTCAAGGTGAGCTGGTAGTCCTCGGACCCTTCAAGTCTTCCTTGTAAGGGCGCAGCATGCTGCGCCCCTTTCATTTTGGGCGTGCGGTATCGGCTAGCTGCTCCTCGACTTTTCCAGGTTGTCATTTCTTGGCAGCATCAGTCGCCCTGTTTGCGCCTTCACCGATTCGGCGTAAAGTATGAACACCGTTTCCCGTGTTCGAATCGGGGAGTGAATGAACTCATTGCTGATTGGCGGCGTGTTTCTTGTGGCCATCCTGGTGATCTGGCTGGCTTTGCAGAGCTTGCAAAGCCGCCAGAAGAGCGGCGCCATCGAATCGCAGATGAACGAATTGCGCCGCGACCTGCAAACGATCGCAACGTCGCAAGCCTCGAGCACCGGACAATTGGAAACCATCGCCAAGAGTGTCGCGCAGCGCCTCGATAGCGTCACCCCCGCCTTGCAGGACGCTATTAGGAATTCGGCGCAGATCACCGGCCAGATGACTTCCGACGCGCAAACCAAGATGGCCGACGAACTCAAGAACACGCGCGATCAGATCAGCCAAATTCAGCGGCAGCTCGGCGAAGTGCAGTTGGCTGGGAAACAGATGTCCCAGACCGCGCAGACACTCGAAGGCATTTTGGGCGGCGCCAAGTCTCGCGGCTCTCTGGGCGAGGTGACGCTGGAGCGCTTGCTGGAGGATTCCCTTCCTTCCGCACAGTATGCGACGCAGTACCGCTTTTCGAGCGGAGAGGCGGTTGACGCCGTGATCAAGCTCCGCGACGAGAAATTGATGGCCATCGATTCGAAATTCCCTCTCGATGCCTATCGCAGAATCAGCACCGAGGGCGACGAAGCGCGCCGCGCCTTCGCAACCGCCGTAAAAGGCCATGCGGATGCCATCACCAAAAAATACATCGTGCCCGAAGAAGGCACTCTGGATGTGGCGCTGATGTTCGTCCCTTCGGAAAGCGTCTACTACGAACTTCTAATGACCGAAGACGGCAAGGGGCAGCCCCTGGATGCCTACTGCCGCGACAAACACGTCATCGCTGTGTCGCCCAATACTCTCTACGCGCATCTCCACGTGATCGCCATGGGACTGCGGGGCATGCAGATGGAAGAAAATGCCAGCCAGCTTCTGGAAAATCTCTCGGGAGTGGAGAAACAGTTGGAGAAATTCGCGGACAAGTTCGGAACCCTGGGCACTCACCTCAAGAACGCCCAGCAAAGCTACAGCGACTCGGACAAACTTCTCGAAAAGGCGCAGAGCACGCTGGAAAATATGCTCGGCACGGGTGCGGTTGATGCACTCTCTGAGAACTCCGCGGCGGCGGTGGCCCTCCCTCCGGAAGCAAGCGCCAAGACGAGCGCCTAGTCATTCTCGGTCAGAATTGGAATAGCACTTGCACCAGGCCTCAGGTGAACTGATCCGGCAGGCATTCGTCCTCAATGCGGACGCCCGAGTGAAGGGAGCAGCCGGATCGAAATCAGGAAGCTGCCGTTCTTCCGCCCAACTACCTCAAAGCGGGCGAAATTCTCCGCGCCTCCCCTGCTTGAGGCTCGCACCGGATTGCCCCCTGAAAGCTCCGCGATTTCCGGTGCGAGGTTCCGCGCCTCGAGCGCAATCTTCGCCGTCGTCCCACGAACGCGCACCGTAAGCGTACGATGCTCTTCCGGTTTCAATGGCGAGGAGTTGGCCTCGAGTGCGAGCCCGATAAGTACGATGGAAAACGCCGGCGACTGGCGTTTCGCGCAGGAGACTTCCACCGCTGCGATTCCGGGACGCAGGTCCGGCGGAGGAAGCACGACCAGCGCAATTGGCGAAGACGAGAGCACAATAGCAGGCTGCCCCGCGATCGTCACTTCATTGGCGTCAGCGTCGCCGCAGAAACTCCTCCCGAAGAGCTCGAAGCGGTCTGTCAGCGAAGCGAATTGCGGCGCGGATGAAACCTCGATCGAAGTGGATGCCGCTTCGCCGGGTGAGAGAATGGCGGTGGCGACTCGCCCCGAGCGCCCCGCTATCGAACCAAAAATCACGCCGGGATTCAGCGGCGCCACGAAAAGGGCCCTGCCCGTGGCATCGGTCGTGAGCCGGTCCCCGTTCGAAAAATTCACCGTAACTCCCGGAGTCAGCCGCCCGTTCCCGTCCAGCACCGCGAGCGTGGCGCGCTCACCAGAAACGATTCGCCGCGGCAGCAGCAGTATCCGTGCTCCGGATGCCGCCGGCGCAGATTGCCGAGCTCTTGCCCCCGGCGCGAAGACGCCGGCAATGAGGCAAGCGAAGATGAACGCCAGTGCTCGGCGGTGCCAAGACATGCGTGGAATTGTAGTGGAGAACCTCATACCGATGAAAGCGATGCACGCGCCAACTGCGGAACATCAGGCAATTCATCTCTTCGCGAGGACAGGGGCTTCCTCCGGCGAATAAACCAGCACGGTCCGCCCCATCACCCCCGCCGTCAATTTTCGCAGCGTGTAGTGAAATGGCCGTGACGCGCTCCCTCCGGAGCACGCTTCCAACCGGTAATAGATATCCTGGTAACGCACCGTGCGCGGCGGGTTCCAGTCTGCTTTTCTCCGGCACGCGCGAATTTCGAGCATTTCATCCGGCGCGCTTCCGCAAAAGCAAAGTTCATCCGGGACCTCTGTAAGCCCCCGAACCATTGCTTTTTCTCGAATGGCCCCGACATACGAGGAAAAATTCTCCTGCGCGCCATATTTTGTTGCCGATGCTTTCTTCTTGCCTTGCCTAGTGATCATTCCAATCACCTTGTCCAGAACGAACAGAGGAAAAATCCCCAGATTCGTCTCCGTGAATGCCGCTCCTACCAACCGCACACTTCACTCGACTCCGGCATAGGCGAGCAGCCAAGTCAGTGGATGTGTCGCCCAAATCACCAGCGCGGCAAAACCGATCTTGTGATCCGTCACTCCCGTGGGCAATTTCCCGGTAATGGCCGCATCCAAGCCTTGGTCCACCATGAGCACCATGTAGTACGAATACCAGTACATCAGGGCAATCAGCGCGATCACCGCCTCCCCAAATCCGCTGAGGACCGTCGCCCTGCGCCACTGCACGGCGGAACCAACGGGCAGCAATTTACGCCACCTTCGCGGGAACAACGCCAGGATTGGGCCAAGAACATAAGTCAGCAAGGCTAACTCAGCTCTCCCCAGTTTAAAGGATGCTGTCCCCGCATGGCTTCTTCATGCCGGGATAGCGCCAATGAGTAATGTGCGATGAAGACTAGGATGATTTCCCTGCTAGCCGGTAGACCTGAGCGTCCAAAAAAACTCGGAAGAGTTAGGGGTCGATCTCTTCGTCGCGCACGCAGAGTTTCAAAATGTCCACCGCGCGGTCGGTGGGAACCGCGCGCTTGTAAGGATGGTCCGACGCAGAGAGCGCGTCGAAAATATCGCAAATCGTCATCATCTTGGTTCGCGTGTGGCTCTCGTCGCGCTGAGCGTCTTTCTTTGGGCTCTCAGGACGCACCCGGGCAGCGATTTTTTGATTCCAGCCATGGAAGAAGGACGATGCGCCGCAGAGGCGACGCGCTCCGGACAGATCGAAAGTATAACGAAAGCCCGTGCGGTAGGCACGCAAGGTGTGCCGCCCGACACTGGCGATCGCCCATAAGCCGAAGAGCGCGCGTCACTTCCGCGCCCGCATGTGGCGAAAGAGCGAGTAATCAGTAGGGTTCAGAGCCTTTCGCCGGTCTTGGGGCTCTGTTAGCGTGGGAACAGAGTTGCCAGGTACAGGTGTGGGCCGGGGTGTAATCTCAGGGCGGCAATGGGAGTTCGTGTGCGAATTGCAAGTGGCGGCGTGTCCGATGTGGGTCGGGTGCGCACAAACAACGAAGATTGTTACAGGATCGTTGAACCGCTCAATCTCTTCGTGCTTTCCGACGGCATGGGGGGCGAAGTCCACGGCGAAATCGCCAGCGCCTTGGCTGTTGAAACAGTCGTGAATCACTGCCTCGACGCCGAGACCAATCCTGCGGTCCAGGTCATCGGCGCGGTACAACCCTATTGGAGCGCCCGGACAAAACACCTGGCTACGGCCGTCCATCTGGCCAACAGGACCATTTTCAAGTCCGCCGAAAAGAATCCCGATCATCGGGGCATGGGCGCGACTCTGACGGCGGCGTGGATCGATGGGGCAAAACTCAGCATCGCTCACGTCGGTGACAGCCGTGCCTATCTACTCCGCAGCGGCAGCTTGCTGCAGCTCACCCGGGATCATTCTCTCGTGGCCGAACAGGTGCGGCGTGGCATTTTGACCGCCGCCGAGGCCGAAGAAAGCAACATGCAAAGCGTTCTGCTGCGCGCGCTTGGCGCACTAGCGGCAATCGAAGTAGACGCTGAGGAACACACACTTTTCCCCCGGGATGTTCTGCTGCTCTGCTCCGACGGATTGACGCGTATGGTCACGGAGCCCGAAATCGCGGGAACGCTCCAGGCGGAGACCGACCCTGCCCGGGCAGCGGAAAAACTCGTGGCACTCGCCAATGAGCGTGGCGGCCCGGACAACATTACGGTATTGACCGTGCGGCTCGAAAAGGATTCCAAGGGGTGGTTTTCGTGGTTGCGCCGTGGGACCCCCAAGAATCTAGGTTCAAATGGAAGCACTGGAGGAAATTGAGATGCCCAAGCTCAGCCTCATGTTTGACAACAAAATCATGAAAGAGGTTCCCGTGGGCAGCCGGCCCATAACCATCGGCCGCTCCCCGGACAACGACTTGCCGGTCGATAACCTCGCCGTGTCCAACTATCACGCCAAAGTCTATTTTGAGGCCGGCCGCATGGTCATTGAAGATCTCGACAGCCTCAACGGCACTTTTGTGAACGATCTCCGCGTCGAGCGCGCTACTCTGCACGACGGCGACAACATCCATATCGGCAAGCACAAAATCAAGGTCGATACCAGCGGCGATGCGCCGGTGCCCTGGGACTCCGGCCGCAAGACCGCCGCGCCGCGCATCAACGAAACCATGGTGCTGGACACCAAGGAGCGCCGTCAGATGCTCCAGCAGGCTGCCGCCATGGGTGAATCCATGCAGTTTGCCTCAGCTCGCATGAAAGTCCCTACACTTGTCGTTCTCAGCGGCCAGACCGATCAGAAAGAGTATGTTCTGACCAACAAACTCACCGTCATCGGAAAATCCGCCATGGCCACCGTTCGCCTCAAGGGCTGGTTCAAACCTCAGATGGCCGCGCAGATCAATCAGCGCGATGACGGTTACTACCTCGGTCCCGGCGACAAGGTTCCCAACATCAACGGCGCCCCCATCTCCGGCCCGGTGCGCCTGAACGACGGCGATCTCGTCGAAGTCTCCGGCGTCCGGCTGAACTTCATCTTCCGCGAGTAGCATCCGATACGCGATGGCAGCTCCGTCAGAAGGATTCTGGCAACGGCGGGGCGCTCTTGGCCTCCACGAACTTCTCCAGTCCTGGTGGCGCCATCGCGTTTCATTCGTCATCAGCGTTTTCATCACGTTTTTTGCGCTGGCGCTGTACTACTTCACGTTCGTCGGCGAACGCACTACCCCCATTTTCAATTTTATTCAGCGCCTGGAATACGACTCACTGGATACACGTTTCCGCTACCGTCCGCGCAGCGCCACGCCCATCGATCCGCGAATCGTCATCGTGGATATCGATCAGCATTCACAGGAAGTGCTCGGAAAGTGGCCTTTTTCCAGAACCCATTTTGCAAGGATGCTCGACGTACTCCGTGAGGCTGGCGCGAAAGTCGTTGCCTTTGACGTCACCTTCAGCAAACCGGATCAGAGCGCCGCCCCGATCCGCGCGTTATGGGCGGAGATGGAAGCCCGTAGAATACGCGGGGACACGATCGATCCGGCGCTCTCGGCGGAAGTTCAAAAGCTCGCCGCTCAGTACGACGCGGACAAACAATTCGCTTCCGCCATTCAGCGCTTCGGCGCGGTTGTGCTTGGAAATTTCTTCCTGCACACCGAGGCCGACCTCCGCGGTCTGGATGACAAGACGCTCGACACCTACGCAAATCAGATCGCCTTCTATTCTTTTCCGAGCGTGCGCCCGCTGCGTCCGGAAACCGGCAAGCAGGATCGCATCAGCCTCACGGAGAAATTTCGGCCGGACAATCTCTTGCCCAAGGGCACAGAAGCAAACATGGAAATCCTCACCAGCGCGCTCAGCGCGGAAGCCTCTTCGACCGGATTCTTTAACATATACCCCGACGTGGATGGCGTTGTCCGCCAGGCGAACCTCATCATTCCCTACGGACGCTCCAAGGATTTCAACGATTGGGACATTTACGCCTCCCTCGACGTACAGGCCGTGAGATCTTACTTCCGGCTGCCCAATGAACAAGTTGTCTTGGAATATGGGCCGGTGGGCGCCTACCGAATACTTTTCGGCCAATCCGCGCAGGTCCGCACGGATGACCTCGGACGTGCGGTCATCAACTTTCACGGACCGGGTTACACCTACCCTCACTATTCGCTTGCCGATGTCGTGGAAAAAAAAATCTCTCCGGATACGTTTGGCGGCAAGATCGTGCTCGTCGGCGCCACCGCGACAGGTATTGGCGATTTGCGAACGACGCCTTACGGCGGTCTAGACTACCCCGGCGTGGAAATCCATGCGAATGTCATCGATTGCATTTTGCATCAGTCGTTTCTCTATCGCGGGGCGAAGCAAACGCTGGCGGACGTCCTGCTCATTTTCTTCTTCGGTATTCCCCTGGGAATCTGGATGGCCCTCGTTTCGCCACGATGGATGTGGTTCGGCGCGTTCCTGATCGCGCCCTTGGTTGCGTTGAACTATTTTGCATTTCTGCATGGCTGGTGGCTTAACTTCGGTGTGCCGGCTCTCACGCTGAGTTCTAACGTGCTTCTCGTCTCCTTATATCGAGCGCTGTTTGAGGAAAAAGAAAAACGCCGCGTCCGCTCCGCTTTCGGTCAATACCTCAGCCCCGAAGTCATCCGCCGCCTGCTCGTCAATCCGCGCCTCGTCGAACCGAAAAAAACGGACATCACCGTGATGTTCAGCGACATCCGCGGCTTTACCACCATTTCCGAAAAACTCGACGCCCAGGACCTGGCACTTTTTCTCAACCAATATCTTTCGGACATGACCCGCCTGGTGTTCGAACACCATGGCACTCTCGACAAGTACATCGGCGACGCGGTGATGGCCTTCTGGGGCGCGCCCTTCGAAGAATCCGGCCACGCGGCCAGAGCCTGTAATACCGCACTGAAAATGATCGACCGTGTCCGCGAGATGCAGGAGAAATGGGAATCCGAAGGCAAGCCCCATCTCGACATTGGCATTGGCCTGAACACCGGCGTGGCCAGCGTCGGCAACATGGGCTCCGCACTCCGCTATGGCTACACGGCTCTCGGCGACACCGTGAATCTCTCCTCGCGTCTGGAAGGGCTGAATAAAGATTACGGCACGCACATCCTGGTCAACGAAACCACGTATACGGCCGCCAAGGACGACGGTTTCGTCTTTCGCGAACTCGATCTCATCCGCGTGAAAGGCAAGCTCCAGCCGGTTGCCATCTACGAACTCATCGGCCGCGCCGCCGAAAACTCGATTTACGGCACCCCGGACGAAGTACGCACTCGCCTCGATCTCTTCCACCAGTCCCATGAACTGTACCGGAAGCGCCGTTGGGAAGAAGCCCAGAAATCTTTCCAGACCATTCTCGATAGTTGGCCCGATGACGGCCCATCGCGCGCCTATTGGAAGCGCTGCCAGGAATATCTCTTCGACGAGCCCCCTTCCGGCTGGGATGGCGTCTTCACCATGACCCACAAGTAGCGCTTTTCGCATCGCGCACTCTTGATCACCCCGGCCCTACCCATCATCGCGGATCGGCGTCCAATTTGGATGGAGCCGTCTATGTGCCTTGTGTCAGAATGTCGGCATCGAATGGGTGTGGAAACAAGGGGCGAGACACCTTTCGATGTTTCTAACTGATACACGGCGCGAGACTTACTCCGCACGACATCCCGTTTCGAGTGGTGGGGCATGAGTTTCCCTCAGGTCCTGGGGATGTTCACGAAGCTGGTCTCCGCGGCGATGGATCGCAGCCCCGTCAGGGCCGTACCCAAACAAACGCTTCCAGGAATCTAAGTGGAATCGGCGATGGATGAGCAGCCCGGGGTAACGATCGAGCGCCGCCGGTGTGACGGAGCGAACTAAGACCTTATGTGGATTGTCCGATTAGCACTGCGGAGGCCATACACGTTTGTGGTGATGGCGCTCGCCATCATCCTGCTGTTTCCGGTGGTGCTGTTGCGCACGCCCGTCGACATTTTTCCTGACATCAACATCCCGGTCATTTCATTGGTTTGGACTTACAACGGTCTCCAGCCCCAAGAGATGGAGCAGCGCATCACCTCCAACGTCGAGCGCGGCGTCACGACCTTGGTGAGCGATGTTGAACATATCGAGTCACAATCGCTTAACGGTATCGCCGTCATCAAAGTTTACTTTCAACCCGGCGCCAATATTCAAACGGCGCTGGCCCAGACTGCCGCAATTTCACAGACCTTCCTGCGGTTTCTTCCCCCAGGAACCACGCCGCCGCTGGTGATCATTTATTCGGCGTCGACTGTACCGGTTATCCAGATCGGGCTGACCAGCGACACGCTCAGCGAGCAGCAGCTTTTCGATTTCGGCAACAACTTCATTCGCACGCAACTCGCTACCATTCCGGGAGCTGCTACGCCGTTCCCTTACGGTGGCAAGCAGCGCGTCGTCAGCGTGGATATTGACCCAAGTTCACTCCAGGCCAAGGGCCTTTCTGCCGTTGACATCGTAAACGCGGTCAACGCGCAAAACCTGATTCTCCCGACGGGCACCGCAAAGCTCGGCACGCTCGAGTACAACGTAGAGATGAACGGCAGCCCGCAATCCGTCGCGGAGCTCAACGATCTTCCGGTCAAAACCGTCAACGGTGCGACGATTTATATGAAGGACGTCGCTCACGTGCGCGACGGCTTTTCCCCGCAGACCAATATCGTTCTGTCTAACGGTCAGCGCGGCGTGCTAATGAGCATCTACAAGACCGGCACCGCATCAACCATCGACATCGTCGACCGCGTCAAGCAGATGCTCGAGTACAACAAAGGCTCGGTCCCCGAGGGCCTGCACATCTCTACTTTCTTCGACCAGTCGCTCTATGTGCGCGCTTCGATCCAAGGGGTGATCCGAGAAGCGATCATCGCCGCTTGCCTCACCGCCGCCATGATTCTGCTTTTCCTCGGCAACTGGAAGAGCACGCTGATTATTGCCGTATCGATTCCTTTGTCCATTCTCGTCAGCATCCTGTGTCTCAGCGCCCTCGGGCAGACCATCAACATCATGACGCTGGGCGGGCTCGCGCTCGCTGTCGGCATCCTCGTCGATGACGCCACCGTTGAAATCGAAAACATCAACCGCAACCTGGCCATGGGCAAGGAAACCGTCCAGGCCATCCTCGACGGCGCGCAGCAGATTGCTGTGCCCGCTTTTGTTTCCACCCTATGCATTTGCATCGTGTTCATTCCCATGTTTTTTCTTTCCGGCGTGGCGAAGTTCCTGTTCATTCCGCTCGCCGAAGCCGTGAGCTTCGCCATGCTGGCTTCCTACATGTGGTCGCGTACCATTGTGCCAACTCTGGCCATGTATCTCCTCAGTTCGGAGGACGAATATCACGCCGAGGAGCACGTCGGCGAAAAGATGGGTTTCTTCCGCCGCTATCAACAGGGCTTCGAGCGGAATTTTGAAAAATTCCGGGCGGGCTACCGAGGAGCACTGGGTGCGGCTATGCGTTCGCCGGTGCTCTTCTCCGTATGCTTTCTGGCTTTCTGCGGTCTCTCGGTCCTGCTCGTCGGAGTTCTCGGCCGCGATTTCTTTCCAAAGGTTGACGCCGGACAAATTCGCCTGCACATGCGTGCGCGCACCGGCCTGCGCATCGAGGAAACCGCGCGCCTCGCCGACCAGGTAAACGGCGTCATTCGCGAAACCATCCCGAAGGACGAACTCACCACGGTCCTCGACAATATCGGCTTGCCTTACAGCGGCATCAACCTCACTTACAGCAACGCCGGCACCATCGGGAGCTCCGACGCGGAATTTCTTGTTCAACTCAAGGAAGTGCGCGGCAGGCCCACTAGCGCGTACATCAGCGAATTGCGCGAAAAGCTTCCGCAGCGTTTCCCCGGCGTGCAGTTCTTTTTTCAGCCGGCGGACATCGTCACGCAAATCTTGAATTTCGGGACTCCCGCGCCCATCGACGTGGAAGTCACCGGCATGAATCAGCGCGGAAATTATCTTGTCGGGGAAAAACTCGCCAGCGAGTTCCGTCACATCCCCGGCGCGGTGGATGTCCACGTTCAGCAAGCCTTTGACAATCCAACGCTCTATATGGAAATCGACAGGGCGCGCGCCCAATCCGTTGGCATGCAGTCGCGCGACGTGGCGCAAAACGTTCTTGTTTCGCTCAGCTCCAGCTTCCAAACTGCCCCCGCTTTCTGGCTGGATCCGAAAAACGGCGTGGAGTATTCCGTCGCGGTGCAGGAGCCGCAATATCGGGTGGACTCCTACCAGGCGCTGCAAAATACTCCCATCAGCGGCAGCATGCCGGGCTCGCGTCCCCAGATTCTCGGTAACCTGGTCACCACCTCGACCACCGCCCGGCCCGCGGAAATATCGCACTACACCACGCAGCCGATGATCAACGTCTACGCGGCGGTGGATGGCCGCGACCTCGGCGGCGTCGCCGACGAAGTCGAAAAGCGCGTCCAGGCCATCGAAAAGGATTTGCCGAAGGGCAGCCACATCGCCATTCGCGGCCAAGTCCAGACCATGAAGAGTTCTTTCACCGGCCTGGGTCTTGGCTTGATCGGCGCGATCGTGCTTGCTTATCTCCTTATCGTGGTCAATTTTCAGTCCTGGCTCGATCCGTTCATCATCATTACAGCGCTGCCCGGCGCGCTCGCAGGCATTTGCTGGACGCTGCTGCTGACGCATACCACGCTTAACGTCCCCTCGCTGACCGGCGCGATCATGTGCATGGGCGTGGCCACGGCGAACAGTATCTTGATGGTCTCCTTCGCGCGCGAGCAGTTGGACGAGGGCAAGAGCGCCCGCGATGCCGCTATCGAAGCCGGTTTTGTGCGCATCCGGCCTGTCTTGATGACCGCGCTAGCAATGATCATTGGAATGGTGCCGATGGCCGTGGGACTCGGCGAAGGCGGGGAGCAGAACGCGCCTCTTGGACGCGCGGTGATTGGTGGGCTGGTTTTTGCCACCTTTGCGACGCTCTTCTTTGTGCCCTGCGTTTTCTCCATGATCCATGGACGCCGGGCGCGGAGGTCGGCGCAGCAGGGGATGCTTTCGCCGGAATCGGCTTGAAA
>Ga0209118_1000558_pt1 | contig 19770 bp, 14 predicted proteins | sample BlaSpr_A8_Ref_M1_FD_187988 | JGI IMG/M metagenome (GOLD analysis project Ga0209118, IMG submission 187988) | Forest soil microbial communities from Thunder Bay, Ontario, Canada - Black Spruce, Ontario site 2_A8_Ref_M1 (SPAdes) (version 2) | ecosystem: Environmental > Terrestrial > Soil > Boreal...
GAAGTGGCGGGAGGCAAGCTCGGCTCGAGCGGGAGCACCGAAGGCAACGGCAAGGCTGGGTCCGTAAAGTGTAAGGGGCTGAGCCGCGGGCTAAGCTAAGTTTGCGAAGTTTCGCAGCGGGAGAGCGCGAAGCTTGCCAATATCCTACAAGCCATCCGATCCTTGGGTCTGGCCGCGACTCGCGTATCCATCTGCTATCTTACGGGCGGTACGGCCTCTGCCTAATGGCAATTGGTTGCCAGGCTGTCTCAGCTATTCGGCCCGGGCGGGCCGCCGACCCGCGGATACGATGTCTTCGCTTTCGCTCGGCCACAAACGAGCGGCACCGCGGTTTACGCCTTGTCGCGGCGACATTTCAATCGTCGGAATGCGCGGCGGAGCCATCAGTTGTTCTTTATCGATGGTGAGCGAACAACGCTTGTACTGGGCATCAGGTGAAATAACGCTCCAGGGAATTGCGAAACGTCGCCTACCGATTCCTAAAAAACCGCCGGCTGAAACGACTGCCCACGCCACGCACCCAACGCGGACATTGACCAAAATTTCCACGATTCTGCCTAAATACTCTCCTGCACTATCGTAGACCGCATCGCCCTGCAGATCGCGTGCGCCCAGCAAACTCGCAGAGGGACGTAAATTCCGCATGAAGAGACGCGAGGCCAGGCTCGATTCCGGCGCCAGCATGACGGGGTAATTCCAGCTTGATTTGTTTAACATACGAATTCCTTTGCGCCCAACTCTCAATTGGAGAGAGGCCAACGTGATCAAGAGAGGCTTGGCGGGTAGCGAAACTGCTTTGACGGAATATTTACCCCATTTTTGACAGCAGATACAGGTCCTAAGACCTGTGCCAGCTAACTGCTGGCCGTTGGCGAGGACCTCCGCTTTACGGCGCCTTCGCAGGCCCCACCGTTGCCTCTACCGCAGCGCTAGCGAGAGCGCCATAGCCGACCCAGGATGAAACCGGCGCAGACCGCCATGCCGACCGTTGCCGCGGGGTTGGAACGCACGTAGCTACGGCAATCTTCCACGAATTGGACCTCGGCATTTTTCAATTGGCTGCCCTTCGTTACGACAGTCTGATTGGCCTGTGTAGCCGCGCCGGCCACGGTGTCGACCGCGCGATGTGCGCCGGATGCCAAACGGTCCACCGCTGGGCGTGCGGTATCCGATACCTTGTCGATCGCTTCGTGCGCTCCCGTACTGGTTCGATCTACCGTGTCGGCTATCCTGTTGCCGGTATTGGCAGAATCAAGCTGGGGGTTCCCAGATGCTTCCATAACTATCTCCTTGTGCTGGCTATCGAGGCAACATCAGTTCGTTGCCGCTGGCATCGTCGAAATATGAATCGCTAACGTCCGATGCGGTGCGAAAGGCTTTGGCAGCGCACTGCTAGAGCGTCTTTGAGCTTTGATAGAGGCCTAGCAATAGATGCGCCAGCTGCGGCGGAAATGAGCTCTCCCCGGCTCGCCCGTGGGGCGGTCCTGCCATTGATCGGATGGATTGGGGGGCAGCAAGCCGAATTCGCAGCGGAATTGGGCTGGGCGATCGGTAACCGCTACGCTACCGTTGGTAAATCTTTCCGCGGCTTGGCATCGCGCAGCAGGGGGCCCTCATGCGCGAGTCGTTGAACTTCGCGAGATCGAGATATCCTGGGACGTGCTCGTGTTTGGTCCGCGCCAAATGTTTCAGAGTGTCGGGTTGCAACGTGAGCGCGGTTAGTCAAGTTGAGCCGCCTCTGGCAGGCTGAGCCTCGCGTGAACTGCCTGAGGTGTATTTTTTACGGCAGAGCGAAAGAGACGACACGGCTGCGATGCTCGCCGACATCTGATTGATGGCGCGCTTATAAAGGCCGGCTCCTCCTCGAGTGTCTTCTTGCATGGTTGCTGCGTTCCTGGCGGAAGGGGGTAGCGCTTGGGCCGAAGCGACTAGTGGGAATTCGCAACCGACTGTAGCTGAAGTTTCAGCGTGGCCGCGCCAATGCAGCGCCCTTGCGCCGCACCGTGCTCAATCGCAGAACGGAAATGAATGCCGGCGTACATGCGCGAAAGCGCGGCTTCCTCAGCGGCTGCATCGAAGCTCTTGAAATTCCGGGGACCCCAACCGCGGTCGTTGTGAGTACGATCGATGAAGGCCGTATGGGCTCCAAACAACGACGACAGCACGGCGGCGGCCGCACCCGACTGCACCGAGTGACCGGACGTATATTCCGCGAAGGCCGGCGTGTCCATCAGCGTCGGCACCCAGTTGCTGTCGATGGTTAGCTGGATGTAGGTCACCGGCCGCAACAAGTTGACCGCGTATTTGGTTTGCCAGCACCCCACAAATGCATCCGACAGCGCCAACCCGAGCTTCACATAGGCTTCGGCCGCCAACGCCAGGTCGGATTTACGCTCTCTCAGCAGGTCGGTGAGGATGAACGCCCAATGGCCGGCCGGCGTCGGCGTTTTCAGTGGATCATCGGCCCAGTAGAGGGCGATCTGCCGTTGCGCCTCGGTCGCATTTCGGCTCACGTTGTAGACCTCGGCCGCCTCTTTATAGAACGGTGAGCCTGGGGTTTCGTCGTAACGGGGTGGTCCGGGGGGACGGCACGATTCAATCGCCCCGGGTACGAACGAGCGGTTTTCTCCCCAATGCGGCAGCAACGGTCGGCCAAACTTGGGCGGCGTCGGAGTCCATGCTCCCTGGCCGCTCGGCACCAAGTACGCGTTATCGATTCGCATCTGCCGCGCACCACCGGCTTCGTGACCGCCGTCGGTGCGCGCCCATGTCCAGATGGCCATCGCCAGCAGCTTGCCGTAAGTTTCCGAGCGGATAACGATTTCTGGCGTCCTTGCCACCGGATCAAAATCTTGCGCCTGCAACAGTGGCATGCTGCGCTCAAGGGTGTCGATCCGCGTCTTCCATTCGCTCGGGGCGTTCGCCAAAAGCATGCGTGAGAGAGTAGCCAATGTGGCATTGGCCACAGTCGGCCAATGCATTACGTCGTCGGGTTGCACCCAGGGAAGAGAATCAAGCTCGTTCAGTTGGCCGGCCAGGCTGCGCCGCTCCGGTATACCCGCGACCACCGATTCGTACAGCCCCAACCCAAGGTACGCCAGCGTCCGCGCCGCCACCGGAGGACTCTGGTCAGGTGTCTGTTGAAGCGCGGTTAGATCGAGCCGAAACCATTCGGTCGCTACTGCGCTGGAAAATCGTGCTGCGGGAACGCCGGTTGCAGCGACCAGGGGACGGGCCGCCAGGAGAACCAGCGCGGCACCGCAGATCCGGGCGCATCGGCCGAGGCGGGGTGCAAAAGATACCCTGCTGTCGACATTCATAGTGGCTCTCCCGCAGTCCAGCGCTTGACGCCCTTAGTACGATCGACAACGACAAACTGGTCAGCCGCGACTTCTGTCCAGGCACCTGCCTCACCGCCCGGCCAGACGACACGCAGCCGCGCAGTCGTGGCTGCACCGAGTCCTACGTGCATCCATCCCAGCGATCCGCTCAGGTGGCCACCGCCAATGGTATGTTCCTGACGCTGAATTCGGCCGCCAGCCTCGATCTCGAGCCAAGCCCCGATGGCATCGCGATTGCCACCTTCCTGACGAAGTCTCGCTTGAATCCAGTGACCCATGGGAGCCGGCGCATCAGCGGTTCCGCTTCCCACGTTGCGCCACAGCTCCGCTTTGTCCCAACGGTTGACCACCACCATGTCGAGCAGCCCATCGCCGTTCAGGTCCACCAGCAGTCCACCCCGACCGCGTTTGTAACTCGCAGTACCCGCCAGTTGGGCCGATTCGGTGAAGTGCCCGTCCGGGCCTCCAAGCAGGAGATTGTTTGGGTCGAGCAAGGCGAAATCCGGCATCGCCCCGATATTTCCCTTGACCACAAACAGGTCGGCAAATCCATCATTATTTACATCGGCGAACTGCGCATGCCACGCCGTCGAGGGATGGACGTCGCCGCCCGCAAACGGTCGATGCGCCGTCACCCCACGCGCAAAGGCCGTGTCACGGTAGCTCGGCCGTGTGCGATCTCCATCGAGTACCTGCAACTTGTTGTCTGCCATGCTTGTAATGAAGTAAGAAGGGTAACCGCTGCCGTCTAAATCAGCGCTGGCGATTCCCATGCCCCAAATCTGCAGTGGCCGCCAGCCTTCAGCGGCCGTGTAGGTGCGCGGCGGCTCACCCGCGGTGACGCGCCACAGCTGTTCCTGGCCGCCTTTGTAATACTCGCGGTCATTGCTCACCCGCAGCGCTGCCACACCGCTGCGATTCCAATCGGAAAACAGCATCGACAATGCACAATGCGAAGGTTTGAGTGCAATGGGCGGTGCGAAGCCGGGGTCACCCGTTGTGCGCGGGCGGAACAGCAAACCGTCCGTACAATGGCCCCAGGGAAACTCGGATTGCGTGCGGTCGATATAAGTGCCAATCGCCATGGTCGGCCAATTCTCGTTCGGGAGCCAAGTAGCGCTGAAAGCCGTGGACCAAGCGTTGCCACCGTCGAATGCCCAGCGTTCGTTCATGCGCTCAAAGCGGCAGCCCCCCAACCCACGCATGATCACGTTTTCGCCGACACGAAGGATGACCAAATCCGCGATGCCGTCGCCGTCGATATCGATGGGATACGCGCCGGTGACGCCAGTAAATTCCAGTCCCACGCGCTCTTCCTGAAATTTCAGCGGGCCGCCGGGTTTGCTTTTGTTGCGATAGAACTTCGACTTATTCACACCTCCGGCAACGAGCAGCTCGGGCATCCCATCGCCATCGCAGTCCAGCGCCGCGACCCCGCCGCCAACCATGTATTCCCATTCCCCATCGAAACGGCTATTGAGTCCTGCCGTAGCGCCTTCATCGACAAAATGGGGTACTTCAGGCGCTGCTGCCCAGGCCAGGTGAGAAGCCGTGAAGGCGACGAGGACGGCTGCGGGCAACCGCAGCACGGTGCAAAGGCTCATGGTCTATCGTTTCGTCTGCGCAGATTCACGCGCATTGAGTAAACGTGATCGCTCGGAGCACCATATTATTAGGACTGCTCGTCGCCCGAGGATAATAATACGAAAACCGCGTGACATCCTCCTCCGCCTGAAGACCGGGGCTGCCGCAAGAGCATGCAAGACTGAGTCAGGGGGTTCGGGCTCAAGCCACAACGGCGAGTCGTTCCGCCGATGCCGCGCTGGTCGTGCCTGCCGCCGTCGGTTTCCCGCCGCCGGTCGTTCCGCCGCTCGCTCCCGCTTCTGCGCGAGGGCAAGAAATGGCGCAAGCGCGTTTTCGACGGTGCGCGTTGAGTACCAACCATTGAGGCGAGTTCAGGAGCGAATCCGCCAGGCGACGTTTTCGGCCGAACTAGCCATCGGCAGATCCTTGCCTCCTCGAAGCATGTCAACATATTCGCTCGTAGCGGACGGCTGACGTATAGCCTTGAATTGCGTCGCATCCGCTGGCGGGCCTGAAATGCTCGGCCGCCTGCCTGCCCATGAATCGCGGTTGAACGGGTTAGCTCACCGACCAGAGCGCCGTCGGGGTAAGCGAGGAACTGTGATGGCAATTTGTGCGTCGCGGTGTGCTCTTGGAGGCATTGCAGGATTGCGGCATGATGCGATTAAGGCGCTTACCCCGCCCTCCCTTTCGACCTGCACAGGAAGACCTTGATGACCGATCGACCGCTGCCCACTTTGCATGATGTCATCGCCGCACGGGCAAATGTTTACCGCCATCTCCAGCCGACGCCGCTTTACCATTACCCTTCCCTGAGTGAACGGCTCGGTGCCGATCTATGGGTCAAGCACGAAAACCATCAGCCGATCGGTGCATTCAAGGTGCGCGGCGGGTTGAATCTGGTCGCGCACCTAAGCAGCGCGCAACGCGAAGGCGGGCTCTTCACTGCCTCGACCGGCAACCACGGGCAGAGCATCGCCTACGCGGCGCGCGCCTACGGTGTCCGCGCCACCATTGCCGTGCCGGAGGGAGCGAACGCTGGCAAGGTGGCGGCGATGCGCGGCTTGGGTGCCGAGGTGCTGTTTCACGGTCGCGACTTTGACAATGCCAGAGAGTGGGTAGCTAACCTGGCCGCATCGAAGGGCGGCTATTTCGTCGGTCCGACGGATGAAGCCTTGATTCATGGCGTCGGCACTTACGCGCTCGAAATCGTCGAACGGCTACCCGAAGTCGATACGATCATCGTCCCCGTCGGCGCGGGCAGCGGCGTTTGTGCGACGGCGATCGTCTGCAAAGCCATCAACCCGAAGATCAAAGTTATCGGCGTGCAATCGGCTCAAGCTCCGGCCATGCAAATGAGCTGGGCTGCCGGCGAAATGGTGTCAAGCGCCATGAATACCGTTGCGGAGGGACTGGCTACGCGAGTGCCTTTTGCCAACACGCAACGCATCATGCGCGAATATCTCGACGATTTTGTTCTGGTTGACGATAGCGCCATCGAGGAAGCGGTTCTTTTGCTGCTCGAACATACGCACAATCTCAGTGAGGGCGCCGGTGCCGCGTCCCTGGCTGCTGCCCTGCAACTACGGGACCGATTGGCCGGAAAGAAAGTTGTTGTCGTAATGAGCGGCGGCAATCTCTCCATGGAGCATTTGCGCCAGATTTTGTTGAAGCGAAACCGGTTGTAGTCCGGAGCAACATCCTTCCTCGCGGGCGATTCCGGGAAGTCCTGCTTCACCGACCGATTCGTGCGCTCCGGGCGCGTGCCGGCAAGGTGCGCCAAGTGACGCTGCTCAATCTGCGGCGCCAATTTGCCGCTCCCCAGGAAGACTGGGCCGCTTCTATGCGCGCGCATCGAATAGCTCATCAGCGGCCAGGATACGTTTGTGCCTGTCCAAGGCCCCAGGCCCTTTGAGACAGCCCCGCAGCGTCACGCCGGGCGGCTGGTGGTGCGTGCAAGCGCGGTGGAGTTAGTTAGTGCCAGCGGCCTCTGCGGCGGACTTCCGCGAAGTCGATGTGGACTCCGTGGAGGATCGGGAGCGGCGCTTGGGCGGGGTGGAACAGGTGGCGCTGGCGGCCATGACACGCATGCCTTTCTAGTTTTCTACCGACTTCCATCCTCCCCCGAGCGCCTTGTACACCGCTACCAGGGAGGTCGCCGCGACGGCTTCGCCGCGCGCCAGGCGGTCCTGATCGTCGAGAAGCTGGCGTTGCGCGTCCAAGACGGCCAGGAAATCGGCCACTCCCGCATCGAAGCGAATGCGCGCCAGTCGAGCTGCAATTTCGCTTTGCTCCGCTGCACTCTTTAGCGATTGCTTCGCTGCTACGGCGCGATTGAAGGTGATCAGCGCGCCTTCCGTCTCTTCCAGGGCGCGCAACACGGTCTGCTCATAAAGCGCGAGCGCGGCGTCGGTGCGCGCTTGCGCGGCGCTGATCCCGGCGCGCACTCGGCCGAGGTTCAAGAAAGCCCACGAAATGCTGGGACCATAACTGTAGGTCTGGCTGCCGCTGTTACCCAGATCCCTGGGCCTTCTGGCGTTGAATCCGACACTGCCGCCCAAGGTTACCACCGGGAACAGATCTGCGGTCGCGACGCCGATTCGGGCCGTCTGCGCTGCAACGTTGCGTTCAGCGCGACGAATATCCGGGCGACGGCGCAATAGCGCTTCGGGAGTTTCCACCCGAGTCAAAGCGGGCAGCGCCGGCAATGGTTGCACGGCGCTGAGCTCGCTGCTGAGCGCGGTCGGCTTCTGTCCGGTGAGCACGCCCAGGCGATAAATGGCGCGCGCAACCGATGCCTCGAGCGAGGGAATGGTAGCAGTGGTCGCATCGAGCTGCGCCCGGGCTCTCGCACGATCGAGTTCCGTGCCGCGTCCTGCATCGAGTCGCACCGCGGTCAGCTCATAGGTCTGTCGCTGGTTATCTCGATTCTGCCGCGCGACCTCGAGCTGCTGTTGCAGTCCGCGCAATTCGAAGTACTCACGCGCCACTTCGGCGGCGACGCTGATCTGGACATCACTAACTCCCGCCTCGCCGGCAGCGACATCGGCGTTGGCGGCTTCTACATTGCGCCGTACCCGGCCAAAAAAATCGAGTTCCCAAAATGCGTCGAAGCCAACCGAGTAGGCCTCTATTTCGCGTTGGTCGCGGGTAAATCCCGGCAACTGGGTCTCGCTTTGCAGCGACTTGTTGTAGCTCGCGTTCGCGGTCACCGTCGGGAATTGATCGAAGCCCACTTGGCGGCGCAGCGCGCGCACTTCTCGCAGGTTCGCCTGGGCGATGCGAAGATCGTGGTTTGCCTTGTCCGCTTCAGTGATCAATGCACTCAGTAACTCATCGCCGAAGCCTTTCCAAAACGCTTGTTCGATAGCCTCTTGCGAGAAGCCATCGAGGCCGGCATTGGCGAAGGTTTTGTCCACCGCTACGTCGGGTCGCACGTAGTCGGGTCCCACAGCACAACCTGCGAGAACCAGCCCCATTGGCAAAGCTGCCAGGAGTCGGAGCGCCAAGGCGCGCCGCGAACTGCCGGTTCCGGGTCGAGGGGAATGCTTATTCATGGCCCACCTTTCCTGCCTGCTGCCGTGGCGCATCGAGCGCCAGGCCGCCGCCGGCATGCGCCGGTTGTTTCGCGAGCCTGCTGCGCAGAAGCACATAGAACACCGGCGTGAGATTCAGACCAAACAAGGTCACGCCGATCATGCCGGCAAACACCGCGACACCCATCGCCTCGCGCATTTCCGCGCCGGCGCCGAAAGAGAAAACCAGGGGCATTACGCCGGCGATGAAGGCGATCGAGGTCATGAGAATTGGCCGCAAACGCAGGCGCGCGGCTTCTTTGGCGGCTTCCACGACGCTCCTGCCGCGCATTTCCAGTTCACGGGCAAACTCGACGATCAAAATGGCGTTCTTGCAAGCGAGGCCGACGAGAACAATGAAACCGATTTGCGTGAAAATATTGTTGTCGCCTCCCTTGCCGATATGACCGAACGCCCAGACACCGAAGATCGCGGAAAGCTGGCCCATCGGCACGATCATCACCACGGCGAGCGGCAACGTCCAGCTCTCATACAGCGCAGTAAGCACCAGGAAAGCCAGCAATACGCACAGCGGGAACACAAAAAACATCGTGTCGCCGGCAAGGATTTGCTGATACGTGAGCTCGGTCCATTCATACGAAATACCGTTGGGTAGATTCGCCCTGGCGAGCTTTTCCATCGTTGCCTGCGCCTGGCCCGAGCTGAAGCCGGGCGCTGGCGCGCCGTTCACGTCGGCGGCAAGGTAGGCGTTGTAACGGATCGCCCGGTCCGGTCCATAGCTCTGTTCGATCTTCATCACTGAACCCAGGGGCACCATCTCGCCGGCTAGATTACGCGTCTTGAACTGCGCCACATCCTCCGGGCGCTGACGATAGGGGGCATCGGCTTGGGCGATCACCTGGTAAGTGCGGCCAAAACGGTTGAAGTCGTTGACATACAGCGAGCCCAGGTAGATCTGCAGGGTTTCGTAGATGTCGGTGATGGCTACTCCCTTCTGCTTGGCCTTGACGCGGTCCACGTCGGCAAAGAGCTGCGGCACGTTGACCTGCAGACTGGTGTACGTCTGATAAGGATTGATCACCCCCGATTGCCTTGCCAGATTGAGCAAGGTGTCGGTCGCCTTGTGCAATTCCTCGATGCCCAGGTCGCCTCGGTCCTCGACCATCATCTTGAAACCGCCGCTGGTGCCAAGACCGAGTATCGGCGGCGGCGGCAACACGAAGACGAAGCCATCCTGGATGGCGCCGAGCTTTTGATTCAGCGCGCCGGCAATGGCCGCTGCCGATAGCCCGCGGCCTTTGCGTTCGTTGAAGTCCTTGAGGCTGAAAAAGACGATGCCGGCGTTCGGCGCATTGGAGAAGCCGCTGATCGACAGCCCGGGGAACGCCACCGAATCCTTCACTCCAGGCTGTTGCAGCGCGATAGCCGACATGCGGCGGATGACATCCTCGGTGCGATCGAGCGATGCAGCATCGGGCAGTTGCGCAATACCGATGAGGTACCCCTTGTCCTGCGCCGGAACGTAACCCCCGGGGACCAGCTTAAAGAAGAACGCGGTCGCGGCGATGAGCACCACATACACGATCATGGCGATGCTCTTGTGCCCGAGGATGGCACCGAGGCCCTTGTAGTAACTTTCCGAGCGATTGGCGAAAAACCAATTGAAGGGGCGGAACAGCCAGCCGAATGTCCTGTCGATGAAGCGCGTCAGCCTGTCCTTCGGTGCATCGTGGCTCTTCAACAGGAGAGCGGCAAGCGCGGGCGACAGGGTGAGCGAGTTGAAGGCGGAGATGACCGTGGAAATGGCAATGGTCAGGGCAAATTGGCGATAGAACTGGCCGGTCAACCCGCTTACGAAAGCGATGGGAATGAATACGGCGCAGAGCACCAGCGCGATGGCAATGATCGGTCCGCTGACCTCTTGCATGGCCTTGTAGGTCGCATCACGCGGGCTCAAACCGAGGGCGATATTGCGTTCGACGTTCTCCACCACGACGATGGCATCGTCCACCACGATACCGATAGACAATACCAGGCCGAACAACGACAGCGCATTGATGGAAAAGCCGAACAGCAGCATGAGCCCGAACGTACCGACGACCGATACGGGTACCGCGAGCAGCGGGATGATCGAAGCGCGCCACGTCTGCAGAAAGAGAATTACCACCAGCACGACCAGCAGCACGGCCTCGAACAAAGTCTCGGCGACCGCCCTGATGGAATCACGCACGAAGCTGGTCGGGTCGTACACGATGGAGTAGTCGACTCCCTGAGGGAATCCTTTCTTCAACTCCGCCATGGTCTGCCGCACGTTGTCGGATAGTTGCAGCGCATTGGACCCGGGCGCCTGGAAAATCCCGATCGCAACCGCCGGTTTATTGTTGAGCAGGCTGCGCAGCGCGTAGTCGGCGGCGCCGAGCTCCACCCGAGCCACATCGGATAGCCGCGTTATGGCACCGTCCTCGCCGGACTTGATGATGATGTCGCGAAATTGCTCTTCGTTGACCAGACGCCCCTGTGAATTCACGATGAGCTGAAAGTCGGAGCCTTTGCCCGCGTTCGGAAACGGCGGTGCACCGACCGTACCCGCGGCGACTTGCAGATTCTGCTCGCGGATCGCTGCCACGACATCGCCCGGGGTGAGGTCGCGGGAAGCGACCTTTTGCGGATCGAGCCATACGCGCATCGAATAGTCGCCACCGCCAAAGGTCTGTACCTGCCCGATCCCCGTAATCCGCGCCAGCACATCCTTGACGTTGAGCACCGCGTAGTTGCGCAGGTACACCGTGTCGTAGCGCTGGTCCGGCGAAATCAGATGCACCACCATGGTGAGGTCAGGGGAGCTTTTCACGGTGGTCACGCCAAGCCGGCGGACATCCTCGGGAAGGCGCGGGAGAGCCTGCGACACGCGATTTTGCACCTGTACCTGTGCATTATCGACGTCGGTACCCAGCTTGAAGGTGACGGTAAGCTGCATCACCCCGTCGGTCGTTCCCTGAGAGGACATGTAGAGCATGTTCTCGACACCGTTGATTTGCTCCTCGAGGGGCGCGGCGACGGTTTCTGCGATGACCTTCGGATTGGCCCCCGGGTAAACCGCACGAACCACGACCGAAGGCGGCACGACTTCGGGATACTCGCTGATCGGCAGGCGATTCATTGCGAGCAATCCGGCCATGAAGATGATGATCGAAAGGACTGCCGCGAAACGCGGACGATCGATGAAAAAACGTGAGATATTCATGGCGCCGTCTCAGCGAACCGCAACTTTGCGGCGGGCCGGGGATTGCCCCGGCTTGTCGGCGGCGGATTTGTCCTGCGGCGATAGCTCCTTCACGGGTTTCTTTTCCAGCGCCGGCTCGGGCTGCTGGTCCGCTTCGGCGGACGATGCGCCGGCGGCCTTGTCCGGTTCGATCATCGCCACCTTCTGCGGCGTAATGGGTTCACCCGGGCGCACCCGTTGCAGTCCGTTCACCACGATCGCTTCACCGGGCTTGAGGCCTTGATGAACGACGCGCAGTCCGTCAACCATCGGCCCGAGCTTGACTTCGCGGTACATGGCCTTGTTATCGGCTCCGACCACCAGCACGAATTTCTTGCTCTGATCGGTGCCAATGGCTTTGTCGTTGACCAGCACCGCTGGATAGGTATTGCTCCCCACGAGTTTGAGACGGGCAAAGAGGCCCGGGGTGAATTTGCGCTCTTTGTTATCGAACACCGCCCGCGCGCGAATCGTGCCCGTCTGCGGGTTGAGTTCGTTGTCGACGAAATCGACGTATCCCTTGTGCGGGTGGCCCGTCTCATTGGCCAATCCGAGGTAAATGACGTTGCTCCCTGGGTCGGAGCCGCGCTGCGGGCCGCGCCGGCTAAGCTCGGCGTATTTCAGATAAATCTGTTCATCTCCCTCGAAGTAGGCATAGATCGGATCGAGCGAAACGACTTTCGTGAGGAGCGTTGCCGGGGCCCCACCGCCGCCGCTCACCAGGTTTCCCACGGTCACCTCGGCGCGGCTAATCCGTCCGTTGATCGGAGAGCGGATCTGCGTGTAGTCGAGATTGAGCTGTGCCACGCGCACGGCCGCTTCCGCCGACTTGACGGCGGCGTTAGAATCCTGGCGGCCACTTCCCAATTGGTCGTGCTCTTGCTGCGAGATGGCTTTCGACTGCACCAACTTATCGGCACGCGCGAGGTCGCTCTTCGCGAGATCGAGCTTGGTAACGGCACGCGCCAGTTCGGCCTGGGCGCGGGCCAACTCGGCCTGAAAGGGCTTCGGGTCGATCTCGAACAGCAAGTCGCCCTTTTTCACGTCGGCGCCTTCCTGGAAATAGACTCTCTCTACGTAGCCGGTGACCCGCGGGCGCACTTCCACCCGTTCAACGGCCGCTAGGCGACCAGTGAATTCGTCCGATTCATTCACCTGCCTTTCAATGACCGCCGCGACGCTCACCTCGGGTGGAGGCGGCGGGCCGCCTTGGGAATGCGACTCGCTGCAGGCAGACAGCAGCAAGGGCAGCGCCGCCAACACTGAATAAAAATAGCCGTGCAACTCGTTCATTTTCATTTTCGCGCTCCCTGGTTCGCAACGTGTTTCGATGGTTATGGCGACCGGTGGTCGCATTTATTTTTGCAGCGCATCAATGTACTGATGATGGAATATCATGTCTAATTGATAAATCGTATCTTTATCATCACTGCAGCGAATGAGTTGTCAAATTTACTGTTGACGGAATATCATGTCCAATTGATAAATCGTATCTCTCTCATCACTGGAGCGAATGAATGAAAGATGTCGATCTAAATCTTCTGACCGTATTCGACGCCATCATGAGCGAACAGTCGATTTCGCGCGCCGCCACTCGCCTGGCCATGACCCAGCCGGCGGTGAGTAATGCCCTGAGCCGCATGCGTGTCACTTACAACGATCCCCTGTTCATAAAAGCCGGCCGTGGCGTCAAGCCGACGCCCAAGGCGCACCACCTCTGGCTGGAGGTGCGCTCGGCCTTGCAGGTGCTGCGCGAGGCCGTACGTCCCTCCGCCTTTCAACCGGCCGAGGCAAAACGGCGATTTCGCCTAGGCACGACGGACCTGATGACTATGGTGTTGTGGCCGCAACTGCGTCGACTAGTCGAAAATGAGGCACGCGGTATCGACATTCTTGGCGTGCCCTGCACCGGCCAGCACACGGAACGGCTGGTCTCTGACGGCGAGGCCGATCTCATTTTCGGCGTGTTTGAAAACCTGACCGGTGAGTATCGGTCGGAGGCGCTCTATGCTAACGAGTACATCTGCGCCATGCGCAAAAAACATCCGCTGGCAAACGAACCGCTCACTATGCAACGCTACCTGTCTGCGGATCATTTGCTCATATCCCTGTCGGGCGATCCGATAGGCATGGTGGATGAGGCGCTCGCCCGGCAAGGACTTAAGCGCCGCGTGGCCATGACGGTCAATCAGTTCCTGAGCGTGCCCATGCTACTGACGCACTCCGACCTCATCTGCATTGCGCCGCGAATTGCCGTCACCGGATGCCCGTTGACCGAAGGGCTGCACCTGACCGAACCGCCGCTCGACATAGCGTCTTCCCTGGTGAGCATGGTCTGGCATGCGCGTGCTGACCGCGATCCGGGACATATCTGGTTGCGCCAGAATATCGCCAGGATTTGCGCCGCCAATCCCTGTTTGGTGCCGACGCGCAAGCACGCCGATGGATCCGTCGAAAAGAGGGTACCACGAGAACTGGCAGTCCCTGCATAGTGCGCCAGGGTGGAATGCGCTCCGGAGATTCACCCCCCCGGGCGTGAGCGCTGCCAGATAGTGGCCGTCGCGCAAGGTTCTCCTGTCGAAGGCGTGTCGGCAAAGCTCAGCCGTTGGCGATAGCGACAAAATCACCTTCCAGCGCTCCGACTTTTTCATCTTTGCAGCGCAGAATGACGTTCACCGCGATCCTTGCTCGTTTTCTTCGCTGCAGGGTTGCAATAAATCTCGCCCAAACTTCGGGTTGATTTGCCGTTGCTTCGGCGACAAATGCGTCGGTGATCGGCACCTCGTAGTACATCGTGTTTTTTTGAATCACGACCCGGGCCGCGATTTTATCCGACTCCAGGCGGACATAGAGCAGCGTCCAGGCAGCGAGTATGGCAAGTGCGCAGGCGCTACCGCCAAAAGCTGTCGCACGATGGTTGATGTTCGGAGCGAGCGGCGCGGACAGGCGGACACACGTTGGCAACGCTGTCTGCACCTCGACCGCCATCGCCCGGGACAGCGGGATGTGCGCGTGCAAATAATTTTCGACGTCTAAACGGTCCATGAACCCTCCGCACAAGCATCCCTGCACAAGTATCCCTACAATTCACACACTTTGTCACAGGAGATGCCGTGTCGGCGGGTGGCTTTCGTTACGCGAAATATTTGCTTTGCCGCCGCGCTGTCTTCTGCACACCTAACCAACGCCGTGGCTGAGCCGTCGTTGCGTGAAGTGTTCACGCAGCATTTCCGAATTGGCGCTGCCAGCGCTCCATCGGCAGGGCAAGACGACACCCAGCGGGAACTGCTGGTTCGACAGTTCAACAGCGTCACCGCGGAAAATATCATGAAGCCGGCCGCGCTCGCGTCATGCGACTACTACAATTTCGGAGCAGCCGATAGCATGGTCGGTCCAGTCGCCAAAGCTGGCATTGCGACACGTTAGACATCCCATGGTCGGCACCGAGATCCGCGCAAGCGCTGTTCTGCTGTGACCGATCAAGCAGCTGAAAGCCAGGCAGTAAGAATCGATGGGGGATCGGCCACCGGATGCACGTCAACATCCACTACCCGCCAACGCAAAGCATCGATGAAACTTTGCCGATATTCGCTAAGCCGCGATGGGAAAACCAAATCAGCGAATGCAACGTCAGCGTCTGGGCCGCCATGACTCAAAATTGTGGTACCGATCGCCCTGCGTGATGATCGGATGCGCGAGGGCGTTGATCGCGTCGTGCGCGGCGGTAACGCCTGCGATGAATCTCTGCTCGCGCGCAGACTCGGCGCGTTTGAAGTTGTTATTATTCCCGCGCGGGCCAGCCTGGCCACCACGCTGAGCCGAAAACGGCTGACGATCCCGACCGGCGCCGTTTGAGTTCAAACAAGCCGCGGAGGCGCGCGAAATTGCCGGCAGGCATCCAGTGATACAGGCACGCCCTGATGTTTGCGCAGTGCCGTCGTGTACAGCTTGACTTGAGAAGAACACCTTGCATTAGGCTTGCAGTCCCTTCACCGTAAGTATGCCCAGCACGGTCATTACAACCGATCCGAACAGATGCGATGCGATATGGGCTAAACCCCAGCCATATCGTTGCTCCGATAACAGCGTGACCACTTCCGCTGAAAAAGTAGAAAATGTCGTCAAGGCGCCGCAAAACCCGGTGATGATGAAGAGCCGGGCTTCGGCCGGCACCGTAGCGTGTTCGGAAAAATACTCGATCGCAAGTCCGATGACATACCCTCCGACCAGGTTTGCTATGAGCGTTCCCAAAGGCAAATTGGGAGATCCCTCGTTCAACTGGTTTCCCAGCCACCAGCGCAACCATGCACCGAGCACTGCACCCACCGCCACCGAGAGAAGGGGATAGGGCGACATGGTTCTGACTCACAAGGGGAGGTAGAGGGGGAAAGGGGAGGCAGCCTCGAGCTGATCCAAGTCGCGCCCTCTACGCGTCAGGTTCTCCGACCCAGCGGCGCCGACGGAAATAAGTGCGAATGGATTTCAACACGCCCCTATCCAGTGCATGAGTATCAAGGGACGAGTACCGCGACTTACACCGCAACCCGTGCCGAGTTAGAGCGTAGCCATCAACCGGCCGAAGCGCACGGCGACAGGAGAATGCCATCTCCCTTGTCGTACTACTGCTCGCACTGACAGCAGTCGGCAATCGCGCCCAGCACCGCTTCAGCACGTTGCTAACCGAACTTCCAGTCGACGTCCGGAAAGTAGTGATGCCCGACCGCACCAGCGCACCGCCCACGCTGACAAACAGCAATTGCTTCATCGATGGGCCGAACCCCCATGGAACGCGCCAGCGGACATCCGCACCAACCGCGCGGCGTTTGCGGCATCCGCGAAGCCGCGGCCGCTAGCGCCTGATCATTGTCCGTCGACGCGAGCGCGCCGGCTTCTGCCCACCGTGCCCGCGGCCCGCGCTAGCCGGCTCCATGCCAATGCGAGCAGCCGCGGGCGTGTCCGCAGGCACGCGGGAGGTCGTTACGATGGTGTGCAATCCGGCTACTTGGATCCATGGCAGCCAGGAAAGGCGCCGCAATCACCCTTTCAGACGGTGCGCCACAAACCGGACACAGCCGCGATTTGCTCGATTCCGTCATGGGTCGAAACTCTCGAAAATCACCGCAGCTTACACAGCGGTAGTCATAAAGCGGCATGACTAGGTCTCCTCGTCAATCAACCAGGAAAAAGGAAGCGGGCCGATTCATTTCAAGAGGCCGTTGAGCAGCATGTAGCCGGGGACCCAGCCGGTGAGAACCCCTTCGATAACCGTGACGCCGCCGACAAACTTGGCAATTGGTTTCTGCCCCACGAGAAGAAGGAAAAACAGGAACCACAAAAACCCCCATGCAGCCCAGCACAGGCCGAGCCAGACGCCCCACGTCGTCGTTGCGCCTTGCAGGGTCTGAATGGTCACCGGAACGGCGGTGATCGCGACGAATAAACAGAACCAACCCAATCCACGACCATCCGCACCGTTGAACCGATTGATTGCAACCCAGAAGTAGGTGAACGTGAAAAGAAGCAAAAATGCCGCCCCCTTGATCGATGCCAGATCAGCACCGGGCGCGAATGCGAGATACAGCGATACCAGCAGCGTGATCCCGCCAACGAAAATATCGATGACCGCAATCTCGTTATCGCCGATCCGACCAAGCAACCAGAGGCCGTTTAAACACAGTACGGCGCCGACATAGAACAAAGCGAGTCCTGACAGCATGGTGCGTCCTCCTCCTCAGTTAGCTACCGAGCCATTCCAAGCTCGTCCCGGCCCTCCAAGCGGCCGGGACGCAGCGCGGGAACTTTCAATCGCGGCGTAATTGTTGTGACGTTAGTTCGGTGACCTCGGCACTTTAATGCCTTGCTTCACCTGGTGCGGCTTGCCGCTCTTCGACGGGCGGACGTCGAAGTCGAAGATCGCCCGGGGAATGTAGATCGTTGAGCAGGCGTTCGGGATGTCCACCACACCGGACAACCGTCCCTCGACCGGCGCTGACCCCAGGATCATGTACGCCTGGATGTCGGAGTAGCCGAACTTCATGAGGTAATCGATCGCGTGGTTGCAGGCGTTCGCGTAAGCCAACCCCGAGTCCAGGTAGTGCTGCTTGCCATGGCGGTCTACCGAGACCCCCGAGAATGCAATCCACTCGGAGTACTGCGGATCGCGGATGCCGGGCATGAAGATGGCATTCTCGCGCACGCCATACGTGGCCATGCCGCCCTTGATGAGGTCGACGTGCAGGTCCATGAAGCCGCCCATCTCGATCGCGCCGCAGAACGTGATCTCGCCATCGCCCTGGGAGAAGTGCAGGTCACCAAACGACAGCTTCGCCCCAGGGACAAAGACCGGATAGAAGACCCGGCTCCCCGCGGTTAGGTTCTTGATGTCCTGGTTCCCGCCGTTCTCACGAGGTGGGGCTGTCCGGGCTGCCTCGCTAGCGACCCGATCGAAGTCAGCGCCCTTGAGCGACCCCAGAATGGCGCTGTCAGGCAGCGGTGGCAGAGCGAGCGGCGGCACACGATTGGGTTCGGTCGCGATCAGGGCTTTTTCGCGCTTCGTCCACTTCGCGAGCAGTTCGGCCGACGGCGCAGTACCCATCAGGCCCGGGTGATGGATGCCCGCGTAAGAGACTTCCGGTATGTGACGCGAGGTGGCGATGTCGCCGCGGAAGTCCCAGATCACCTTGTAGGCATCGGGGAAGCGCTCCGTGAGGAAGCCGCCACCGTTCGTCGTGGCGAACACTCCGGTGTAGCCCCAACCCATACCGGAGAAGGGACCTGTGTCCTCCTGATCGCAGGCGTCGATCTCAAGGATGTCGACGATCAGCAGGTCGCCCGGTTCGGCGCCCTCGACATGGAAGGGCCCGGTGAGGACGTGCACCCCGGGAAGCGGGGCATGACGAACGTCATCTGCAGAGTCATCGTTGTGAATGGCACCGTCGAACCACTCCCGGATATCCGCGCGGAAGACTTCGCCCGGCTTGATGGTGACGGCCGCAGGAATATCCGGGTGCCATCTATTGTGTCCAACAAGTTTCTGGTCTTTGAACTTCTTGGTGTTATCCATCGGGAACAGATTCTTAGGCATATCGTGACCTCCCTCATACGTTAGTTGCTCACCGTTGCGAATTTTCCCAAATGACACGTGTGCACGTTGATCCCCGGTACCCCTCCTTTCGTGAATTTAATCGGTGCCCGCTGTGGCGGCTGGCAGACGGAACTCAGTAGGCTGGGCTGGTAGCGGCCTGCGTTTTCATGGCCTGGGGAGGCGCCGGAGGGTGGGGGTCAGCGGGAGCACAGTCGTTCGCCTGCGTGCGCCGGTTGAAGGCAGCGAGGTAACCACGTCCGGCTCGTAGCGGCTCTTCTCCGCGTGGTCCATTGCGGCGACCCAAGCACGTGACCCAGATGACCCGCGTAAAACCATGGGCATGGAGACGACTCGCCTCGCCTCGCTGCCGCACAGCGAACAGGTGACCGACTCCGGCGCCGTACCGAGCGGCCGAGTTACCTCGAACACGCCGTCTTGTTCACACCGATACTCGTATGTGGCCATGAAATCCTCCTGTATGGTGTCGTCGGAAGGCAGCCCACAGAGCCGCCCACGTGCCGAGATACACCGCGAATGCTAGGCAAAGCCTGCTTCGCCCGAATCCCTTGGAGGGAGGATTCTCAATTACCTGAACGGGTGATTTCCGAATTCACCCAAAAAGGTCGTTCGGACTCACCCAAATGGGTGACTGAGGGAAGGAACGATGCGAGCTTGGCGGGGTTTCTAAATTAGTTGCGTAAGGGCGAGCGCGCGCTTAGCCGTTATCGACGCAGATCCGGGAGTGCAGGTGAACAAGTTCCATCTGCCCGTGAGTGTTGGTTTTCTGGAAGATCTGCTTCAGATGACTGCGTGCGGTATTTTCCGAGACGTGCAGCAAGTGCGCGGTGCTGGACAGGGAGTGACCGGTGAATATCAGCGCGCTCACCCGAGCCTGTGCCGGACTCAGTTCGAACTGCCGGGCGAAGGAGCAGACATGCGGGTCGTGCGTCGAATGCGAATTCC
>Ga0209118_1000559_pt1 | contig 19753 bp, 15 predicted proteins | sample BlaSpr_A8_Ref_M1_FD_187988 | JGI IMG/M metagenome (GOLD analysis project Ga0209118, IMG submission 187988) | Forest soil microbial communities from Thunder Bay, Ontario, Canada - Black Spruce, Ontario site 2_A8_Ref_M1 (SPAdes) (version 2) | ecosystem: Environmental > Terrestrial > Soil > Boreal...
GACGAAGCGAAGTTTGGCGCGAGTTCAAGCACGAAATCCAGGTGAAGGAAGCGCGCAATGAAGCAAGGGTGAAGCGGATACTTCGGTAGTGCCTGAAAAATAAACTGAGAAATTAGTGACTTGTGGGCTCAGTCCTCCTGGTTCGATTGCTCCAGAGCATCGATGCGTTCTGCCAAATCGGTAGTCTCCATCGCTTTCAGGAGAGCCGTACCGACATACGCCATGGTGCTGCCGATCTTGGGCTCCAGTCGACCACTGTGTATACCGACCATTGCCTCTGCCAGCAGATTCTTGACTTCCCTTGCTGTTTGGGGTGGGTGCACTGCGCTCGCCTCGGGACACGGAGCATACCGGCGGTTCTTCCTCCCACCGATACGTCCCAGTTGAGCTGCCCTCTTCGGATCAGCGTGAAATGCGCAGAGACCCCGTTGCACGGCCACAGCTTTGCAAGGCTTTCGAGCCTTCGTTTTTGCTCGACAACAATCTTTGCTCAAGAATTCCTCCAATCGCTCCCCTGCTCGAATCAGGGTTTTATTCGTTCCGCAGGAAGCGAAGTTTCGAGGCAATCACTGTCGCTGCATGGCTGCTCCGGCCAATGGCCGTGATGCAGGTAAAACCTATGTTCGTCCTCGCTTCGGCCTTTTATTTCGCGCATTAAGCGGGCAGTCTCGCGCTCGCTTTCCTCATACAGTCTGATCAAGCCGTTTCGGTCGATTCCGTCTAATCGACTCATCCCCATCGGCAACGGATCTGGAAATCGGTCTGGAAAGCGCCAGTGAATTGCGATGTCCTCGAGTTGCTCGTCGGTGAGGCTCTCGAGGAAACGTCCGAAGCGGAACCACCGCCGGAACCGCTGCTCTTTCTCTAAGCGTTCGACCGTGCTCTTAAGTGCTGTCATTCGCTGTCCAATCTTCACGCCGGAGACTCTGACACTTGTGTGTCATTGAAACCCAAAACTCCCTCAATTCCGTCTAGTCGGTCCACCCAGGCAACGTCGCCAACCCGAATTATCGGCGTAGGCCAGCCTTCTCAAGTGCTGGCTCCATCCCGGAAACCGTAAACACCTGCGGAACCTTTTCTCTCTCTATGAACCATGAAGGTCTTTAAAAGTCAGCCCATGATTCCAGCCCATGATTGCTCCGGCTTGCACGCATTTGCAGGTACTTGGCAGTCTCCCGCAAACCTGTAAGTTGTTGTAGGTTCGGGTTGATCTAGGTCTGAAAAGGCTGGCGTCGGCGGTTCAACTCCGTCCCTGGCCACCATCATTCCAAATAACTTAGCGGAAGTCTGGCGACAAGAAACTGGCAAAATCACCCACGGTCGATCACCCACGGTTACTGAATGAGACCTCGAGCGGTTTTCTCGTTCAGACCCATGGCCTCGATCATCTTGGCTTGGGCCTCCATGCGCTTGTCCATGCGCGAGTGCGCGTAGACCTTGAGCAGGATTGAAGGGTCTGCCCAACGCAGCTGTCCTGAATGGTTTTGGAGTCGGTTCCGATCTCTACCAGGAACGAGGTTAATGCGTGTCTGAGATTGTGGAAGCCAAACCTGTGACCGCGTGGAATCTCGATCACCTGTTTCGCCGCAGGACGGAGATGATCCTCCACCAGCATGTTCGGCACACGCGGCTGCTTGCCCTTGAGCCTGTCGGAAGCGAAGATGAAATCTTCGTCTCCCGCGTAAGCCGTTGTCTCCCGCCAATTTTTCAGCAAGCCCATGACAAGTGAATGCAGCACCACAGGCTTCTTCGAGGCGGCCGATTTGGGTTCGCCAAACTTGCCGCGGACGAAATTGGAGACCACGTAGATGCGGAACCTGTCCCAATCGACGTGCTTCCATCGCAACGCGAGCACTTCGCCGATCCTCAATCCCGTCACCGCAACCAGTAAGGTCAGCAACCGCTCGAATGCTTGCATGCGGCAGATGATATTCCAGGCTTGCTGGGGCGTCACGAGAACGGCTTCGTACCCGGTGGTCGTGGCGATGTGAACATGCGTGACCGGATTCGCTTCCACCATGCGCGGAATCAGGTCGTTCGCCTGTGCAATCGAGTACACCAAATGCATCACACGGCGGATCTTGTCCACCGTTGAGTTCTCCAAGTCTTCCTGGTCCGGCACCGACTCCAACCACCCTTTGATTTCCGAGGGCTTGATCTTCAAAGCCTCTGTCTCTCCGAATCTTGGAAGGAGCCGCTTGCGAATGATGCGTTCTCTGTCTTCGATGGTGGAAGCAGCTTTCGGTTTGCGCTTCTTTGACTCCGGCACCTTCATTAATTCTTGCAGGTAAAATTCTGCAAGAACCGCGAAGGTCAGGGTTCCACGTTTCGATCCAGGTTCGATGGTATACAGGCGCCTGCACTCCGCTTCTGCAAAAGCTTGTGCTTCTGTCGGAAAGTCTTGCACTCGCCCGATGACACGAGTCCGTTCGACCCGCTTGTGGTCGGAGTCGCGTGTCACCTTGAAGCGCAGAACCCAAACTGCACCCTCCAAACGTTCTTCTACCTTCAAACTTCCCCGATGCTCCCGAATCATCTAATTCCTCCGATTCGGTTGCCGGGGACTGCCGCAACGATGATACCTCGTTTGGGGGCGGTAGGCCTTGGCATCTCAGCGGCGATCGCTTCCGCAACTTCTGCCAAACGGAAACGCCATGTCTTCCGCTTGCCAATCCCGATGGAATGGGCAGGGATATACCCGGTACGCGCCATCTCTAAGACGCGACGACGTGTGACACAAAGAAATTCTGCAGCTTTGCTGGCGTCCACGAAAGGCTCAAGATTTGTGTTCGTGGGCATTAGAAATCTTGGGACATCCCTGTCTCCGGCCGCCAATGGGAACCTGTTCCGCCGTCAGTCCCCCGAGCTTGCTCTTCGAGTCGGCCTGTCTGCGGGAGAGGTGAGCAGGCTTCTCTCTTTCAGCGGGGCGGGCTCTCGTGGTACCTTTCGCCTGAGCGCCAGCTAAACGCACATCCCCAGGCTCGATCTTGGAGAAGGCGACACGCGCACTTTCCGCTTTCCCATGCGTGCCCACCTTCAGCCAGAACGGCTTGCCGTCTTTCCCGGCATTGCCGTAGAGCGTCTCCCCGCCTTGACGTCCCGGGGGATTTCAACGGCGTTGGCGTTGTACCTCGGCTCGTCTTTCGCTGGAATCATTGTTCACTGTCCAAGAGCGGCCCATGGGACGCTGTGAATGTTCTATTTCCCATGACAGGGCATTTAGCTATTGACATTAGTCGGATCTGTGCTGTAGATTCCCTATTCTCAGCGAGTCGGCCAGACTTGGAAGCCATGCTTCTGAGTTTGAGGGGGCTGACTTCCTCGCTTTTTCCTTGGGACAATCTAAGCTCGCACAGGGCTGCCAAGTCGGGCGCCGTTAGTCTTGGTGTATCTCTGCGCGGCGGGGAAGACACTCGTTTATGGCTAACTCAATCCGACTTGTAGGACCAACGCTACTCACTATCTCAATTTGTGTGTTTGCGTGCGCCAGGTCGCGAGCCCAGGATACTCAGCAGCCTACCATCACACCGGCTCCAGCGGAACAAACCCAACACACTGATACTCAGGCGAAGGCTGCCGCAGCAAAGGCGGCCCTTGCAGCCGCGAGAGCGAACACCACCAGTACGTTGGCCAATAGCAACCTCACTGGTAGGTACTACCTCTTTCAAGCCGTGCGCGACAAAAAGAACCCACCCGATGTGCAGGGTATTTCGACGACATCGCTAGGGCCAGTTGTAGCCAAGGACGTCATTACCGCTGCAGGTGCAGACCAGCTATATGAACCGTTTGGAGCGGTGTTCGATCTTTTGGGCTCGTTCAGCGATGCTGGAAGTGGTGCGTTCCCTTCTGCCCAGAGTGGCATTCAGACGGAAGCACTGGGTCGCATCGAATGGGAATCCGAACACTATGGATATGAGAATGTCACTAAGGGTAGCTCAGAAGTCGATTACGTTGGGAAGCTTGATTTTAGTTTTGGCGGGGCTATCGGTTTATATCCAGCACTCGTGCTAGAGAATCTCAGTAGCACAACGGAGACCATTGCCCAGCCTCTCGCTCGGCCAATGTTTCAAGATGCTTTTCAATGGCAGGTCGGACCAAGGCTCAACTACCCCCTGTACTCACACGGCGAGGCAACGTTTTTCGTAAATCTCGGTCAAAACTTTCTCATAAATCAGGTTACCTCCTTCAAGGAGGGTGACAACACTGTGACTGCTACGCCGGTATCGAATGGGGTGGGAAGAACGGCAGCCTTCGGAGAGGCAGGTTTCGAAGCCAAAATCCTGAGCAGCACCATATGGCAGGCTCACGACAATAAATATGACAATCTGCGACCACTCTTCTTGGTCGCGACCGGCGTCAGGAAAGACACTAGACTCAGCGGATCTGGCGATTTGGCCGGATATGACCATGCGCAAGACCGGTTGTTTTTTCGGCTCTTCATCAATTTGACCAAAATTGTCGCGTACAACGATCAAGTTAAGAAGGCGGCACCGGCATCCGTCAGGTTCGGGGTGGACATGGACAGAGGACTAATTTCGCAACGCGTTCCTACAGCGACGCGTTTCTTTGTGAGTGCAGACTTCAATATCATGCAGGTGTTTAAGCCATCGACTGGAGGACAATAGCAGCTTGCAAGCCTCAACAGTCAGTCATGTTTTGCACTGAAGTGTTGGTTACGAGACCGCCGTCGGAGAGTGGAACAGTGAGAACAGTCAGACGAACCTTATTTCTGCATCAATCCTTGTCGATCGTGACATTGCTGAGTAGCGCCGTTGTGCTCTGCAGTCTAATTGCATGCACGTCGCGGAATCCTGATGACCGCGTGGCACGCAAGGTTGGCATTAGCCGAGAGCAAGTTCAGCACGTTCGCAGGACCTTCGGATTGAGCACATCTTCACTTCTAAGAATGAATCGAGAGGAAGTGCGAGACTTGGTTTTGGAACCTCAGCATCAGGACATGGCTCGATACCGGGAGAGCTTTTGGGCGATGCTGCATCGTGACGAACAGCACAGTATTCGCCCCGGTGCTCTTATCGAGGCACTTCGACAAAGTGCTGCCCTTCGCGCAAAGATTGCTAGGACACGTTTCCACGTCGCTGGGGTACCTGTCAGGGTCAATCCGAAGATTGCACGGACAGCAGGTTTGCATGAAGACAATTCAGGATGGGTGGAATTGGGCCCCTGGTCGACAGGGGGACGCACGAGGGCGATCGCTGTCGACCCGAAAAATCCGAAGCGTATGTGGCTAGGAAGCGTGGGAGGGGGAGTGTGGCTCACCCAGGACGGCGGTCAAACATTTGCCCCGGTCGATGAGCTGATGGCGAACCTGGTAGTCTCGACTATAGTGATTGACCCAACAGACTCCAACAAGGTCTACGCCGGAACGGGAGAGGGTTTCTTCAATCTTGACGCACTCCGCGGAGGGGGTATCTTCCGCACCACAGATGGTAAGTCTTGGGCACGATTATCCGCAACTGCTAACGATGATTTCAGTTTCGTCAATCGGCTCTCGATTTCTGCCGATGGGAAGACTCTATTGGCCGCCACGCGAAACGGAATATTTGTCAGCAATAAAGACGACCGTTCGGATTGGAGCCTCCGACTGGCAGGAAATATTGCCGATGTAAAATTCCATCCAACGAACGTTAACCTTGCCGTCGCCGGCGGCCTAGATACTGGAGCCGCATACTTCTCAGAAGACGCGGGGCAGACGTGGAAGACTGCTAGTCATGATGGGAACTGGGTGCATGTTTGGGAGGCCGGCACGGTTCCGCCTACCTCGCCTTCGCGAGTTGAAGTAGCCTACTCTGCCGCAAACCCAGGTGTTGTTTACGCTTCTGTTGACAACAACTCTGGTGAAGTTTGGCGGTCGGTTGACGGTGGCCACACCTATTCCAAAATGGATTCTCTGACATCAGATGGGCTCGCTGCAGGTTACTTAGGAGCCCAAGGATGGTACGGCAACACAATCTGGGCGGGGGACGCCTCGAACTCTGACTTCCTTATTGTGGGAGGAATAAATCTGTGGAAGAGTACCGATGGAGGCAAGACTTTAGTCGACATCAGTGCTTGGGACCAAGACAAATCAGCACATGCTGATCAACATGTCGTCGCATCTGCCTCCTCGGTCAGTGCAACATCGAACAAGACCGTATTTTTCGGGAATGACGGTGGTCTGTTTGTTACGCAGGATATCTACAACGTAGGTTCCGATGACGCACGCACACAAGGTTGGGAACGACTTAATAACCACTATGGAGTCACGCAGTTTTACGGCATTGCAATTGGAGCTGATGGCACCCTCGTCGGTGGAGCGCAAGATAACGGCACGCTAGCGCTACCCAAGGCTGCTAGCCCCGTTAATTGGTCCGAAATATTCGGTGGCGACGGAGGCTTCTGCGCGGCCGACAGTTCGGATCCGAATTATCTGTACGGGGAATACGTACAGGGCAACGTGCACAGACGGTCGGCCCTGGGTCAATCGGCTGAGTACATTAGTGGTCAATACTGGGACGAGCAGAACCAGCGTTTCGCATGGAAGAACACGCCATACTTGATCACCGACTCAAAGGAGGGGAGCGCAAACTTCATCGCACCCTTCGTCCTCGACCCCAACGGCCCGAATAGGATGCTCGTTGGCGGTGCCTCGCTTTGGCGTACAAACGACGTGAAAACCCCAAATACAACTGATAAGGGGCCGGAGTGGCACACAATCAAAGACCCGGCCGCAGACTTAATCAGTGCTATCGCAATTGCGAAGGGTGATTCAAATGTCGTCTGGGTGGGTTACAACAACGGGGATCTCTTCGTGACGACCAACGGCCTGTCTTCCACGCCCAAGTGGACCAAGGTCGATGAGACCTCGCCTTCTTTACCAAACAGGACGATCATTCACATTGCTATCGACCCATCTGATGTCAAAACTGTGTATGTGACATTCGGTGGTTACAGCACTGGAAATATCTGGAAAACTACCAATTCGGGAGCACGCTGGATCAATCTAGCTGCGACTCTTCCGCAAGCTCCGGTGTTCACTCTCACCCTGCATCCCAAGAATCGTAATTTCGTTTATGCAGGTACTGAGGTAGGCATTTTTGCGAGTGAGGACGGAGGGATGCATTGGTCTCCTGCCAACCAGGGTCCGAACAATTCCGCGGTGTTCGACTTTGCATGGTCTGGCACGACGCTTTACGCTGGAACGCACGGGAGAGGTGCGTTCAAGATAGATCTCCCGTCTGCGGTACCAAGTCCCTAACGACAGAGCTATTGCGGCAGTTTTGGGAAATTGCTGACTTGACGCTGACCCAGCGTGCGCTCCCACTCTTGACGGCCTGAGTCAAGATCTACAGACCGTACCACAATTGTTGCACTCCCGGGATTCGTGGGTACACTACTCAGATATAAAAGCTGGGAATCTACAACGCACATGTCTTCTGGATCTGATCCGAGCTGGGCACGACCAATCTCGCGAGCGTTCGCGACACTGAACACTCGCCACTCGTGGTTGGATTGCGAAGAGCTTGGAAGTAGCACATACTTCCCGTCTGCAGTGACGTAAGGAGCGATATCGCTTCCGCCTCTTGTGAGTTCAATTGTTGCTCTAAGACTGAGGGATATTCGGTCCCATACTCGCAGTTCTGCCTTCGTTCCCTTACCCTCCTCCCGGGATTCGATGTTCGCCATTGTATTCCCAAAGAACCACGGCCCTTTGGCCCATTCGCCATGCCGCCGATAAGAGACTGAAGTCGGTGGGATGACGTTCGAGTCGGGGTGCGCCGGCTCAAGAGTCGTCTCCCTCAGCTCACCAGTAATCGGGTCCACTACGACCGAGTGGGCTATCTTCGAGGGTGGGATGTTGGCGCGCTGGATAGGCGGAGCCGCGCCGCCACGGTAAAGTGAACTTGTTTCCCAACAGAGCACTAGTCCCTTCTTCTCAAAGTTTGCCGTTAGCGGTGGCATTGGCTCGGCTGGAATCGCCGAAGACACGCCAAGGGTGATGGGCGTGGATCGCACCCGCAATTGCCCAGTTTTAGCATCGAGAATGGCGACAGTGAATTGCCCTGATCTCCATAACTTATCGTCCGACGCCGCAAGGAGTCCTCCCTCAGACAACGCGAGCGGTGCGCTCGCATTTGACGACGTCCACACAGTCTTTCCATTCCGCAAGTCTATTGCTACAACCGAATGGTCTACCTGCGCCAAGTAGCCAATGTGTGTGGACATGTCCCAAATGCCCCTAGGAAGACATTCTGAGCGTCCCAATGTGGATCCGGAAGTAGTGAGGACAATTAGCAGGACAGCTCTCGCTCCAATCAGGGAAAATCGCACCACGACCTCCCGCGAAACTAGAATTGTATCTCAGTCGCAGCGGGCTCCCGCTAAACGGGTTCCTCAGCGAATGAGGCGGAGAGGGACCCTGGCCAAGGTTGCCATTGGAGGTTAACATTAAGAGATCGGGGGTTCGAGTCACCCGGAAAATTCATAGATGAATCACCCATGGCGATCACCCACGATCCTTCCGTCTTGCCCGCATTTTCCAGTGTTTGGCAGTCCCATGGCAACCATTGAAGTTGTTGGAAACACTGGAAATCCGAGTTCTGAAAAGGCTGGTCATCGGCGGTTCAACTCCGTCCCCCGGCCACCATCATTCCAAAGAACTTAGAGGAACATCTGGCGGTAGGATATTGGCAAATCACCCATGGCGATCACCCACACCTCCTGGGATGAGCTGTTTCCTCAATCCAGACCCATGGCTCACAAGCTCAACTGCCACGAAGCTATTGTTGAACATTCTGCTTACCCTCCAGACAGCATGGCCCAATAAAGCGATCGCGCCGCTGGAGTACCAGCAGCACGCGGAGGCGTCCACCACGCCGCCGGCTTGTTGATCGGCGGTAAGACGTTAGGACGAAGGTGACCGGTTTAGGAACGGGAAGTCGGCTCTGAGTAGATCATGAAAATCGATCTCCCACAAGAGCGTTTCGGGCCAACTTCCGAGTAGCCGACAACCCGCGAATTGAATGGGAACAATCCTGTCCGAGTGCCAGGGATGCGTTTTAGTGTCCGAATTTGCCATAGCGGTGTCCGGAAACGGACGGCCCAGACTCACTGATCGCATATTAAGTCGTTTACAATGTGGCACTTAGTATTGGCAAGTGTGATGCTGATACTCCGGCAGGGAGGGGTGAGATTATGTCATTCGTGCGCGATCTGAGGGTTGCAGCTCACTCGTTGATTCGTACTCCAGGGCTGGCAATTGCCGTAATTCTCACACTGTCGCTCGGCATCGGCGCGAACGCTGCCATTTTCACGCTGGTGCGCGGAGTCCTCCTCAAGCCTCTTGTCAATCGCGGCGAGGACCGGCTGATCTATATCCGGCAGAGCGCTCCCGGCATCGGCGAAGAAAACGCTGCGTTTTCCGTACCCGAGATACAGGATTTGCGCGCGAACGTGAAAACCCTGAGCGCGTTTGGCGACTTCTCCGCCATGGACTTCACCATGATCGGCCTCGGTGAGCCTCGTTCCATTCAAGGTGGCGTTGTCGGCGGCACGTATTTTGACGTCATGGGCCTTCATCCCGTGCTCGGTCGCCTCATCGGCCCCCAAGACGACGGTCCTCAAGCTGCCGGCGTCGTCGTTCTCACCTACCGTTTCTGGACGACCGCTCTTCACAAGGATCCTTCGGTTCTCGGCAAAACCGTTCGCCTCGGTAGCATCGGTGATCGCTCTGCGACCGTCATTGGCGTCCTCGAACCTTGCGTCCCGTATCCGCAAGATACCGAAATTATTTCGAACATCGTCACCAGCCCGCATCATCTTTCCGCGACCATGGTCACTGGCCGCATCCATCGCATGACCGAGCTTTTCGGCCGCCTCGCTCCCGGAGCTACCCTCGATCAGGCTCGCGCTGAGTTACGCTCCGCTTACTCCGCGATGAAGAACGACCACCCTGAAGCCTATGCGCAGGCATCGGACTTTCAGATCGGAGTGAAGTTGCTTCGTGACCAGATCACCTCGGGCGCCCGGACCGTGCTGCTGGTGCTGCTGGCAGCGTCAGGTCTGGTCTTCATCATCGCGTGTTCCAATGTTGCCAATCTGGTTCTGGCTCGGACGGTCCGCCGCGAAGGGGAACTGGCGGTTCGCGTGGCACTCGGCGCGAGCAAAGGCGCGTTGCGACGCATGCTGCTGGCCGAAAGCCTACTGCTCTGCGGCGCTGGCGCCGCTATCGGTGTATTGAGCGCGCAGCCGATGGTGGCCGTCCTGGCCCGTTACGCCTCGCGCTTCTCCATCCGTGCTCTCGATTTCAGAGTCGATTCGAGCTTGCTTTGGGTCGGAGCAGCGCTGGCAATCGTCGCCGCGGTGATTCTCGCCTTTGTCCCGCGCCTGCCCACTGCCTCTGGCACATCTGGCTCCGGCACGTCGGGCAGGCCGAGTGGGCTGAACCTATCCAGCGGAAGTGCACGGATCACCGGCAGCACGAGCCGCCGCCAGCGGATCTTCGCTGTGACACAAATCGCCGCGTCCTTCGTGTTGCTGGCCGGCGCAAGTACGCTGATCACGACGCTGATCGCACTACAAAGGACTCAGACAGGACTGGATACTCAGCACGTCCTTGCTATCGATGTTCCTGCTATTTCCTATGGGAAGACACCTCAGCAGGTCGTCGATTTCTACAAGGAAACGATACGTCGCATTGACGCCCTGCCGGGCGTGAGTGAGACCGCGTTCGGCGACGTTGTTCCCTGGCGCGATGGCAGTTTCGGCACTCTGCAATTCTCCGGTGACGGACACATTCATGCGGCCGGTGTGGAGGATCCCCGGGCGCAGTCGCGTTCCATCTCTCCCGGATTTTTTGCGGCGCTTGGCGTTCCTATCATTGCCGGCCGCGATTTCAAAGCGCTTGATGACAATAAAGATAATAATAAAGAGCCTGTCGTTATCGTCAGCCAGAGTCTCGCGCAGCGCATGTTCCCCAACCAGGATGCGGTTAACCGACATGTCTATTGGACGGATCCCGTGCTGCAATTCGCCACCGGGACCGACCTCGAAAAGGCGCGCCTGATGGCGCCGCACCGCATCATCGGCGTCACCGCCGACATTGACGATCTACACGTCGTTCCTGAACCCACGCCCACGATTTACAGTTCTTTTGACGAAGGTGCAATTTTTGGCGGTCGTCTCTTCATTCACACGGCTGCAAATCCCTATTCGCTAGTCCCTTCGGTCACGCGCATTATTCACGACATGTCCTCCGAACAGCCCGTTGAGCGCGCCGCTACTCTGGAAGACATTCGTGCAGAAGTGCTCACGCCGGATCGCTTAAACTCCCTGGTCTTTGGCGTATTCGCGGCTGTCGCGTTGGCGATTGCAGTGGTGGGCGTCGCGGGCGTGCTGGCGTTTTCGGTGAGCGCGCGGACGCGGGAATTCGGTATCCGGCTGGCCCTCGGATCGGAGCCGCAGCGACTCCTCAAGGGCGTGATCGCAGAGGGTACCGTGATGGCTGCGGCGGGCGTACTTGCAGGCGCGGCATTCGGCTTCGTGCTGGCGCGTTTGGCGGGAAGATATTTCCTGGACGTCAAGATGCCGGGCGCATTGCCTGTGTTTGTCTCTGCATTCGTGCTGATGGCGGTCGCGCTTATCGCGTCGGTGCTGCCCGCCGCACGCGCTGCGCGCGTCGATGTTATGCAAGCGCTGCGCTCCGAGTGATCGTCGTATGGTGGGTCAGGGTTATCGGCAACTCCGAACGTGAGATCAATCTCCGAACAACGGCTCCCGTGCCTCGGTGCCATCTTCTGTTCGGCCTGTTGCCGAGCTTCTTCTTAGCAGCCGCCTCGCCATCAAGCCGATTGCGGAAGGCGTTCGCGCGCGGGAGGGCCAGATTAGCTTTTGGATCGTGGGCGGATAACGAGCTAACCGGAACTTACGTCTAGCACGGCCTCCGATTTTGTCCAGAAGTCCGCATCGGGGAGATCGCCCATCGTTCTCCCACAAGCCCGTTTCTGGATAGTTTCCGTACGGCCAACAACTCGTCCGGAGTCGGCCAAAGCTGGTTCTGACTACTTCCGTGGAGAATCCTGGATGAGCACCAGGTCTGACGGTGAATCTCCCCGTACTAAAGCCAGACTCTTGCCGGCAGGCGACCATTGATACCAGTAGATTTTCAGCGCGGTGAAGTTCGTCAGCAGCCGGCCGGGACCGCCGTCGAGGGGTTGCACCCACAGATTGTCCACTCCCTTTTCGCGTATCGGATAGACGATCCCCTTGCCGTCTGGGCCGAAGCGCAGCAACCCATGATGGCGCGGATCATACTCGAAAGTGCGCAACCCCTTGCCTGAATCGAGAGACACCAGAGAAATGTTCGGCTTCTGAGCTTTGAAATCGTAGGTGCCCAGTACCGCCATCTTCCCGTCGCGCGAAATGTCGTAGCCCTCGGCAGTAGCGGCAAAGGCGCTGGAAAAGCGTTCCGCGTTACCGCCATCGATTGGGGCCTTCATGTAGACAGAAGCGACCGTGTCGATATAGAAAATTGTCTTCCCATCGGGCGAGCACATAGGGTACAGATCCCGCTTCCCTTCGGTGACACGGCGCAAGCCCGTGCCATCGGCATCGCTCCGCCAGACACTTACGCCCTGGGTCTTCATCATTCCCCGCGCGAAGACTACGTGACCGTTGCTGCACCCGCTCGGTTGCATCGCGGAGGAGTCCTTCTCGTTTCCAATTTCGCCTTTGATTTCACCATTCACGTCCATCACCCGAATGGACGGGTACTGTTCGGCCAGCAGGTGACCGTTGCTCGCCCACGAGATGGCGGGTATGGGGTCTCCAGAGGTAACCTGTTTGGCGTCGGAGTAATCAGCTTTCTGGCCCGAATTGACGTAAACGTCGCGCACCGATTGCTGCATCAGAGTTGCAATGGTTTTTCCATCGGACGACACGCTCAGCGTCGCATAGTCATTGGTGTCGGCGGTAATGGGACGAAACTTCCCCTCCGGATAACTGACCAATCCAACCTGTTGCCGATTGAAGTTAGTGTCTGCACTTTGCACTATTACTGCCAGCGCGCTCCCATCGGGCAGCCAGGACACTTTGTTGATAAAAGTGAACGGGGGCTTGGAGATCGTCCGCTGCTTGCCGGTCTCCGGATCGATCGCAATCACGGAGCTCAAGCTATCGCCCGTCTGATCCATGATCGCGCCGGCAACGGTCTTCCCATCCGGCGACCAGGCTGCATCGAACATCAGATTGGCCATGGGTCCGGTGAAGATGCTTTTCTCGTCGCTGCCGTCGGCATTCGCGATGATCAGATGGTATTTGCCCGGATCCGGATCATTGGCGCGCAGGAAAACAAAGCGTTGCCCGTCATGAGAAAAACTGGGATTTGAGTCGACATCCTTGACCAGCAACTGAGGGGTTCCGCCCAGCACGGGAATGCGGTAAAGATCGTACTCCTGCGATGCAGGACCGCTGGCCAGTAGCGTGTGCGAATAATAAATATGGCTGCCGTCGGGCGAAAATCGCAGCGCGGAGTATGCGACATGCTGCGGCGGGATAATTTGCACATTACTTTCGCTGGAGAGATGGCGCAGCCACAGCGACTCGTTGCCCTCGGTATTCAATACGTAGGCAAGATAATTTCCGTCGGGAGACATGGCGCCGATCTTCGCATTGTGGGTACCGCTGACTTTCGTGACCTTGATGCTCTGAAAGGCCTGAGGACGCGCGGCGAAAAATAAGCTATAGATGCCGAACCCGGCCGCGGCCACCAGCAGCAGTGCGACCAGCGCGATCACTCCGAGTCCAGTTCTATGCTGTCGCGCCGCAGCCGCCAGCACCGAACTGCTGGAAGCACCCTCACTTTGCGCAACAGGCACACCGGTGCTGGAAGCCCGGACGGAACCAGACTCCTGCGCCGGCTCCCTGCCCGATTCCGTGTCGCGCCGCAAGCGCTTCAGATCGCTGACCAGTTCCGCGGCCGATTGATAGCGCAGATCACGGTCTTTCTCCAGCGACTTGCAGATGATGTCTTCCAGCCTGGGTGGAAGATTGGGATTCAAGCGCAGCGGCGGGACGGGCGTCCGATTCAGTATGCCGTCGAAAATGGTCGCCGCTGTGTCGCCCGCAAACGGCAACGTCCCAGTCGCCATTTCGTATAGCACCGTCCCGAAGGAAAAAAGGTCTGTGCGGGAATCGAGGTCTTTACCCTTCGCCTGCTCCGGCGACATATACGCGACTGTGCCGACCGCTGTGCCTGGGCTGGTAAGAAATTCATGGCTGTCGGAGATCGTGGCTGCGGTCGCGCCGTCAGAAATTTCTTTCGTCAGCGGCTCGACCTTGGCCAATCCGAAGTCGAGGATTTTGGCGTGCCCGCGCTTGGTAACGAAAATGTTCGCGGGCTTGATATCGCGATGCACAATGCCCCCGGCATGCGCGGCATCGAGCGCGTCTGCGATCTCGATCGCCAGCGAAAGCAGGGGTTCAGTTTCCAACGGACGGCCGCCCATGCGGTGCTTCAGCGTCACGCCGTCCAAATACTCCATGACAATGAATGTGTGGCCGTCCTGCTCGTCAATCTCATGAATCGTGCAAATATTGGGATGATTGAGGGCTGATGCCGCCTTCGCCTCGCGCCGAAAACGGGCGAGGGCCTGCGGATCTCTGGCCACCTCGTCCGGCAGGAATTTCAACGCGACAAAGCGATCGAGTTTCGTGTCCTCGGCCTTGTAGACAACGCCCATACCGCCGCCGCCCAGTTTTTCGACGATGCGATAGTGCGAGATGGTTTCGCCGATCATTTCGGAAGGTGACTCGGTTTTCGTTCGCTTCATATTACGGACGCCGCATCCGCCAGTCAACGAATGACGCCGGTTATGTTCATTGAGGGCAAATTGCTACTACCAGGATTTCCTCGCCCTCTGGAGAGACTCCGACCCCGAGCGCATGTTCAATCAGAGCTGAGAGTCTCGCCTGCCCGCTGCGTTTTTCAGGTGCGTATTGAAGCCGCGCCAACGGATGTTAGAGCCAACCGTGCTTTCAGCGCACGTTGCGAACGACCCCACTCAGTTCTCGCCCCCAGCTCCAGTATCCTGAAAGGTGCGTCTAATTGGTGCAAGATTCGTAACCCTGCCAACTGGGCAAGTCCCGATGACTCCCCAGAAGTCGGCTTGTGGGAAACGTAGCGCTGGTGGGTGCAGTTCGCGGTCCGATTGCCCACAAGCCCGTTTCTGGGAACCTTACTGCCGACTATTAGAACACTGCGCGACGTATTGCGATCTATCGCCCAAGCCTGCCGCGATCCATCGACGTGTGCTAGTATCCGCGGAAATCGGCATGAACTGGTAGTCGGCATCGCATGGGATTCCTTCTTGTCGGGAAGGAGGCTGATCCGCTGGCGAGGCTACTGGGCGACACAAACTTTCTGAACCACCTGGAGCGGCCCTATGGTCTCGATAACACCCCCAGAACGATTTAGGTTTGCTCGGCTCAAGCGCAGTCACATCGCGCTGACAGCAATTGCGTTGTTGCTAGTGCTCGACCTTGGCCGTTCCATCAATGCGCGCGTTAGCTACGCCACCCCCGTATCGGAGTGGCAGCCTAGTCCGTCCGACTATGCGGATCTAACGTGGCCCCCCGGAGCGGACCTGCCGGCCAACATACCTCTGGGCGCACGTGTCTTTGCGCGAAGATGTGCCGTTTGCCACGGTTTGCGCAATGCCCGACCCTAGGCAGGCGAAGCTGAGTGCCACGGCGAGAACGGTTCTTATGATGAACCGAGCACGATGAACAACACACACCTTCATGATTCACCTCCACTCGTGTGATGACCCGATGATCGATGGGTCCTCTTGCGCGTTGCCTTTTTGCGCTTTGCCTTTTTGCGTTTGACCTTCGACTACACGCCCTGGACAATCACCAATTCCGAGTCAGCCGTGGCTTGGCGCAGCGCCTTCGGCTCTGCGTATCCTGGCGAACCCCACCACTGTTGCGCCTGCTCCATGCTGGGAAACTCGGCGATGATCAGCCGTTCGCGCGGCCACTCTCCCTCGAGAACGTGAATCGGGCCGCCGCGGGCAACGAATCGGCCACCGTACTTCTCCATCGATGGCAGCACCGTCCGTTTGTAATCCTCGAACCGAACCGCATCTTTGATCGTAAGACTTGCAATGACATAGACTGCCATGTGTTCCTCCTTTATCGCGTGATCGATGATTTTGCCGTACGAAGTTCTTGAGACTGGCTGCCACGTTGTTTTCCGTTCCGAGCAAGAAGCGTAATCGCAGCCGCCAGCAACCAGATTGCCTGAACTCCAGCAAGTACTGTGACTGCGTCAGGCAAGGTCAGAGTGAATAGAAAAATCGCCCCTAACCCCGCAAATACGACTGCTAACGGAAGCACCACATATCCAAAGATTCCGCGCAGTACTTCCGGGCTGAGAAGAACAGTCCCCAATGGCAAGAACAGAACTGGAGCTAACATCAGCCAATAGCCGCCTAAGATGATCTTTGCGATCAGAAAAGTGATAATCATGTCGCTTTAGTCCTTTCGCCTGGGACGGCACCGTCCGCCGGTTTTTCAGGCTACCTCCGCCCGCTCCCCGAGCTTCTGCCCGAGGAACATCCTCCTCCGCTGTTCGATCAGACCTGGTTCAGTTGGTCGAACGTCGTTTTTCCCGAACTATGCCGCACCCAGCGCTTCGGCGCGGCTGCTGGACTTCAATCCGGCATTTTTCGCCTCGAACAGACCCGCGAAGGAACTGCGCACCTGCGAGAAAACGACGAACCATAGCACCATGACGACAATGGCGGGCGCCATGTTTTCTGAGTCCAAAAACATGTGGAAGCTCAGGATATTCACGATCACCGGTCCGAGCAGCGTCAGTCCGAGCGGCACGTAGCGGTTACTGAGCAGCAACACGCCGCCGATGACTTCCGTTCCGAACGCGATCACGTAGTAATGCGACCCTAGTAAAGCTCCCATGAACTGTCCCGCGAGACCAGGCACTGGCGGATTCTGGAAGAAATGTAGAAACCCGTTGAGGCCAAAGACCGTGAAAACCAGGCCCAGCAATACCCGGGCGATGACAAAGGCGTACTTCATTGTTTTTTCTCCTTTACTTGTATAGGTTGATCAATCTGCGAACGCAGGTGGACATTCCACAAGCGTCATGCCGTTCGGTCGCCGCCCCCGCTTCAGGGTGTGTCCTGCTTGGTCGAAGCTTCCATGCTGTGCTCATGGTGGGCACCATGCGGACCGCCCATGGCCTTTTCGTGGAGAGCCTTGTATGTGCGCTCTCTGGCGGCGGCCTCCTCGGTGGTCAGGTGCTGCGGCTTGGGCGCTTTTTCATAGGCGTCATATTCGTAGCCGAGCTGCGCGACACGGTCGGCCGCGCTGACTGGCAGATCGACGCGCTTGCCGCTCCGGTCTCCATATGCAAACGTGCGATTGAGATACTTGGGATCGGTTGGATTGGTGTGGCCGAGTCGATTCCAGCTTTCCCAAATCCGGTCCAGGTTGGCGTGATGGAGATAAAACAACGGGTCACCGCCGACCGTGGCGAAATCGGCCATATCGCCTCCGACTGCAAGATGCGTCAAGAAATGAGGGTTGGTGTCCAACTTGGGATTAAAGCCGTGGCTGCCCGTTGGCGAGTCGATGTAAAAGTCCTCGTTGAGAGCGTCCAGACTCAGCCAGTCCCGGTAAAGTATGTCGATCCGTTCGCCGCCGTTGACCCAGGGCCAGCGCGTGCCGTTATACAGTGTGGCGCCAGGAGCCCGGAACACGGCCGGCAGAACCAAATCGGCGTCGTTTCCAGTGACCGGGTTCCAGTAGGGAAGCGTAAAAGTCTCGTCGTGCAGCACCTCGCGAATGACTCCTTCGAACTCATTGAGCATGAGCCGATGCCAGGGCAGGAAATACCACTGCTGATATTGCTCAGGATTCGACGGGTTGTAGGGGTGGGCTTGGCACCCGTCCCATACGGCCTCGGCATCGGCTTGATACTCCTTCGGGAGGGCCGCGATGACCTCTGCTTTCTTTTTCATGGAGTAATCCCATAGGAAAGCCGGGGGGCCCTTGATCCAATGGGTATTCCACCACCAGGTCCAGGAATGAGTGTCGTAGTCCGGCAAGGTTCTCATGATCTCGATCGCCTGCGCGTATTTCGCGAGCATCACCTGGCCTTCGGGACTGTTCACGTTGTAGCGTATGTACGGCTTCTTCCCTCCGGAAGAAGCCGTGCCTACGCTGTTCGCGCTCTCGGTCGAAATCGCGCTTACGTTCTTCAGACGAGCGGAAGAAGAAGTCGCGCTTACGTTGTTCACGGCAGCGGAAGAAGGAGCCGTACCCACATTTTTTGCACCCGTGGAAGGCAGTCCTTCTTCCTTCTTCGCGCCCGTTGCAGGAGTTGGAAAGAAGAAGTTCAGCTCCAGTACGTCATGCTGTCCTGTGTGGACTTCGAGACGCGGGTCGAGGAACGACAACGCTCCTGCGGATTGAATCATGCCGCTGACGAGATGTAATTCGTTCCCGATCACCGCGCCCGCGATGCCATGCCGCGGCATCGGCATCGGTGGCAGCGAGATCCATGAATTCGTGGCCGGCTCGTACGCCTCGACGGCTCGGAACGCTCCGACGAGCTCTTTCGTAGTCACCTCGCCACCCGCTACGTAGATCCTGCGGCCATCGGTGCCCCAGGCGCCGCCGCTACGGGGCGTCGGCATCCGTTCCTTCGGAGCACTCCACATATCACTTACTGGGCTGTACTCCTCCACCACATCCGTGTTGGTAGCGGACAGGATGAAGGCGTGGCCAGTGCGGCCACCAATTACGTAGATTTTGCCGTTAACGGCGGCGGCGTACGCATGATTCCGCGCCACCGACATCGGTCTGCGGCTCTCCCACTTGTTCGTGGCAGGGTCAAAAACCTCGTTGGCGGTGAGAACCAAAGATGGACCGAAGAACGTGAAGTATGGGTCCTTGGAACCTGCCACCGTGGTTGCGCCGCCGATCACGTAGATTTTGCCGCCGACTTCAACCGCTACCGCCGCCCCACGTTTCGTCGGTAACGGAGCCAGCGACTTCCAGGAATCGGCCGCCGGATCGTACTCCCACACGTCGGCGATGGGTTCCCACGCGCCGCCGGTCGGGATCTGAGTGTCTTTTGGAGGCACGAAGCCGCCGATCACGTAAAGTTTGCCGTTGGCAGTAGCTATGGCGGCATGGTGGGCCGACCGCGGCATTCCCTTCTTCTGAGTCCATTTGTCGGTAGCCGGGTCGTACTCGTAGTTAATCCCCGCAGCCTTGCCTTCGTCCCAACCGCCAATCACATACATCTTGCCGTTAACGGCAGTGCCGTAGAGTTCTTCATCCGGCATAGGGAAGGGGGCGGCCTTCTTCCAGGGGTTTATTGGCATCTGCGCCAGCGCGGCGGTGCAGAAAACCAGGCTGGCGATCACAGCAAGCATTGCAGTTCGTCGTTGTAGCACTTTTGACATACAAGTCTCCTTTTGAGTGTTGAATAGAAATCAGGTTCTTATCTCGATGGCATTCTGAAGATCAGGCCAAACATTAAGTAGCGGAGGTCTTTGATTCCGTTTGTGCTTTCCCACATGTAGGATGGCTGAAACGACACATGCTTCTCGATGGGCACCGTGACGCCAGTCCAGGCTCGGTTTTTCGTCCACCCGCTTCCCTGGTCGTAAAAGGCTTCGTAGGACGCGAAAGGTTTCCAGATGTGGCCCTTAACCGCGAGGGGATA
>Ga0209118_1000560_pt1 | contig 19750 bp, 23 predicted proteins | sample BlaSpr_A8_Ref_M1_FD_187988 | JGI IMG/M metagenome (GOLD analysis project Ga0209118, IMG submission 187988) | Forest soil microbial communities from Thunder Bay, Ontario, Canada - Black Spruce, Ontario site 2_A8_Ref_M1 (SPAdes) (version 2) | ecosystem: Environmental > Terrestrial > Soil > Boreal...
AGGGTCTATACGAGCACCAATGTCCTGTGCAAGTTCGGCAGCTAGGCGACAAAACGCCTTCGGCTGCTGCACTGTGCTCCTGTCGTCGCCGTTCGCAACTCGCGTGATCTGTTGGGTGACCATCGCCGACAAGGGCCGCTTGCAAGCCGGTCATCGGGTTAGCGGACGGCGTCTCCGTCCAGGAGCTCGCCGCCCGCTCGGTCAGCCGTCAGACGGGACAGGTACCCGGACTGGGCTGGTCGATCCTCGACGCGCCGCCTACGGGCACGCCGGGAAAGGTCACGAGGAGGATAAAGTCGATCGTGCCGGTGTTCACGGCATCGACCACGGCACCGGGGCTTTCAACGAACGACTGCCCCGCCTTGTACTTGGTGATGACGCAGTGCGGGAAGGGGCCGCCTCCCTCCTGGTCGGATTGGTTCTGGCCCTGCTCATCGCCGCCCTTGTCAGCCGGGGCGTAGATTGTGATTTCGCCCTGCTGGACGACGACAATCGCACCCCCGGGATGCGAATGCCAGCCTGAGGTGCCGCCGGGCTGAACGGTGATCCTCGAGACGACAATGTCCAAGCCCTTTCGAAGGGGGAGGGTCTCGTGGGACATATAAGTCCCTCGGCCGAGGAGTTCGCTCTTGAATATAGGTGGCGGAGATGGCGGTGTCGCTGCCCCCGGGACGGCGTTGACGGATACGAGCAGGCCCGCCAGCCCCACCGTCATGACTCCCAGCCGTATAACCCGTCTCATAAGCCTGTTCATTCGCGACTCCTTATCGGTTGTATCCGTGAGCAAAGCGACCACGACGGCGACCACCACGACCAATCGAATCGAACGACGTGAACGCCAACCATTCTCGCCGGTCGGCTGGTGGCGTCAATTGGCACCGTATGACTGGTGGTGGGTGGCGTCACCACGAGGACTACGGGGTTAGGTACTGGTTGTTTGGCGTCTAAACTGGCGTCGGGTTCAGCCGATGAGTAGGAAGCTCGAGCTCGGGCTTACACCTCGCGAGATGCAGGTCGCCCGCCTCGTGAGGGCTGGGCTGACCGATCGCGACATTGCAGGCAGGCTGTTCATCACCCGCCGGACGGCGGAGTGGCACGTCAGGCAAATACTGAACAAGCTTGGTTTCAACTCCCGCACCCAGGTCGCGGCGTGGGTTGCGCATGACGAGGCGGTCGGCTCAACTGCCGACTCGCCTGCTGAGCACCGACACAACCTCCCTCTCCAGCTGACGACATTTGTAGGGCGGGGGAATGACCTGGTGGAGCTCCAGAGTCTCCTCACCGCGAGGCGTCTCGTGACCCTTACGGCAGTCGGCGGCGCGGGCAAGACTCGCCTTGCGCTCGAAGTGGCATATCGGGTCCTGGACGCATACCCAAATGGGGCCTGGCTCGTGGACCTGACGCCGATCAAAGATGGCCATCTGGTCGCCAGGGTGTTTGGCTCGACGCTGGGAGTCCACGAGCGTCCGCGCCAGCCGATCGCCGAGACGCTCCTGGAGCACCTGCGTGACCGTCACTTGTTACTGGTGGTCGACAACTGCGAGCACGTGATCGAGGATTGCGCCGCCCTTGTCGACACCATCCTCCGCTACTGTCCCGCCGTCACGCTCCTGGCTACCAGCCGGGAGCCCCTCCACGTCAGTGGGGAAACCGTTTGGCGCGTTGCCCCACTCGCGGTCCCCGATCCCCGCGCGCTTATCGACCTGCGTGATCTTGCCCAATACGAGGCAGTCGGCCTGTTTCTGGATCGTGCCCAACTGGCTGCGCCTGGCTTTGAGATCAATGCCGAGAACGCCTCTGCCGTTGCGCAACTCTGCCGCCGATTGGACGGCATCCCGCTGGCGATCGAATTGGCCGCGGCACGCGCCGGTTTGATGTCCCCCGACCAGATCCTGGATCGGCTACAGAATCGATTCGAGCTTCTGACCGGCGGTAGCCGCTCTGGACCCGCACGGCATCGGACCCTGCAGTCCGCCCTTGACTGGAGCCACGACCTGCTGGGCGATAACGAGCGAAGGCTGTTTCGGCGTCTATCCGTGTTTGCGGGCAGCTTCAGTCTCGAGGCAGTCGAGCACGTCTGCCCCGACCACGATCTTGAGGTCGATGCGATTGCTGGCTTGCTTGGCAGCCTGGTCGACAAGTCGCTTGTGGTTGTATCCGCCGACGGGTCGCCTCCCGTCCGCTTCCGAATGCTGGAGACGCTGCAGCAGTACGGACAGGAACGGATGGCTCAACACGGCGAGGTCGAGCAACTCAACCGACGCCACTCGGAGTTCTTCGTGTCGGTCGCCCAAGAGGCCTCCCCGAAGCTTCGCGGCAGAGATCAGCAGGTCTGGCACCTGCGGCTTGCGCACGACGTCAGCAACCTGCGGGTGGCGCTCGAGTGGAGCGGCGGCCATGAACCGGACGCCAGCTTGCGGCTGATCATTGCACTGACCGACTTTTGGTACATCGAGGGCCTTGTCGAGGAGGGCGACGGCTGGCTGGAGCGGGCTCTTCGCAGCTATTCCGTCCGGAACGGCTTGAGGGCGGGAGCGCTGGCGCGGGGTGGGCTGGTTTCCTACTGGCGCGACGACGTCGACAGCGCCTCCGCACGCTGGCACGAGTGCCTGGACATCTACCGCGAGCTAGGTGACCGAGAGGGAATCGGCCAGGGGCTGCGTTGGGTCGGGGAACTGACTGAGTGGCAAGGCGATTTGGAAGAGGCACGCAGCTGCTTCGACCGCAGCCTGGCCATAGCTTCCGAGGCGAAGGATGAGACGTGGATTGCAGACATCCTCAGGCAGCTGGGACGAGTGGCGATGAAGGAAGGAGACCACGAGAAAGCGCTTAGATACCTGGAGGACAGCCTCACCTATTACAAGCGGATCGGCGATCACCGGTTCATCAACGTCACTCTCGGCTACCTGGGTCTGAACGCGATCGCCATGGGAGACTTCGCTGCAGCTCGTTCCCATCTGGAAGAAGGCTTGGCGATCGCCCGTGTGCTCGACTTCACCATCGGCTTGGCAACTCCCCTGATGTACTTTGCGTCGCTGGCCGCAGCCCAGGACGATCCGAGTCGAGCTCTGCGCCTTTCAGGTGCGTCGGAGGCACTCGCAGCGTCAGCCGGCGCGGTTGCTACTCGGCTGACGAGGGCAATGGTTGAACGGTGGCTGGACAAGAGCCGTCTGGAGCTGGGTCCAAGTCAATCGGCAGCCTACTGCGCGGAAGGTCGTGCAATGTCTCGAGAAGGCGCCATCGAATATGCACTGAAGGGCTGACTGTCGAGCCTTTTCAAGCCCGGGCGACCGGCTATCGTTCGAATTGAGACGGGCCGATGACGTAGCAGTCCGCGAACTATCTCCGCGTCGGGCAGACCTGGACCCTCGTGCAAAAACACCAAGCAAAGGGACATGACGACGCCTGCGCGAGCACCAATGTTCTTGTGCAAGTTCGGCAGCTAGGCGACAAAACGCCTTCGGCTGCTGCGCTACACACCTTCGGCTGGTTTGCTACAGCTACTTCGATACCTACGCGACACTCCCCGGCCATGAAGGAGATGAGCGTGACTGAGCAGCGGTACAAGGCAGTTCTGGCGGTTATCGCGGACGGTCGGACGGTGAGCGAGGTGGCGAGCGAGTGGGGCGTGTGTCGGCAGACGATGCACCGCTGGCTGGCCCGCTATGAAGGCGACGGCCTGGAGGGCTTGGGCAAGCGGTCGTCTCGGCCGACACATTGCCCGCATCAGATGGCACCACGGATAGGATGCCCTGCGATACATGATCGAGTTGGTGCCGTGGTCCAACGATGATCTCTGGGCCGTTACTAGATTCCTTTCCGATCCGGAGATGATGAAGCACCTCGGCGGTCCCCAGAGTCGCGAGCAGATCGTGGATCAGCACGAGCGTTACCTGGTCACTGGCGCATCCGGTACGGGACAGATGTTCAAGATCGTCCTGAGTCCCGCGACCGATGCGATCGGCAACATCGGCTATTGGGACAAGACGTGGCGGGAGGAAATCGTCTATGAGACGGGCTGGATGATCCTCCCGGAGTATCAGCGCAGGGGCTACGCGAGCGCCGCCCTGGAGTTGCTGGTCAAACGGCTTCGGCGCGAGCACGTGCACCGATTTCTTCACGCCTTCCCCGCGGTTACGAATGGACCGTCCAACGCACTCTGCCGGGGGGCGGGGTTCACCAACCTCGGAGAGTGTGAATTCGAGTACCCAGCTGGGCATCCTTTGCGATGCAGTGATTGGCGCCTCGACCTGTCGCTTTCGCCGGATCATCCGCACCCGCATTCAACTTAATGCGGACCTGTGTCATCAATCACGCGTTAAGTTGACGGATGCAGCCATAGGCATCTCTTAGATGCCACCGCCTCCGCGCTGACAATGCGAAGCTAGGCGGCATGGAACGCTCTTATGAAGTGGACAATGCGCGCGAGCTCGAACGCCTGAGGGCACTGGTTTCAAAGCTGAGCGACCAAGACCTCGGCTCGATGGTCAACGAATACTGGACCGTCGCCGGCGTGCTGGGCCACATGGCATTCTGGGATGGCTGCGCGCTGTTCCTCGCTGGAAAGCTGCAGCGCGACGGTGCTCTCACGCCATCCGATACCGAGCCCGAGAGCGTGGACTGGATCAACGATTCCACCCGCCCGCTCATTCACGCGATCCCCCCTCGCCAGGCGGCCGAGGTCGCCTTGCGCATCGCCGAGCAGACGGACGAGCTCGTCGCGTCTCTGTCCCCCGAGCTCGTCGCGAAGATCGACGACAACAGCCCGTTGAATCCTGTTCGCGCCCACCATCGCGGTGAGCACCTGGACGAGATCGAGGCCGCGCTTGCCGGCAGGGACGCTACTCGACGACCGACCTGATCCGGATTGCCTCCTCGCGCAGGCGCGCAAGAGCTTCCAAGACGTCGATCGCCCAACGGTCGGTGGCGACAGGCCCGGGGCCATCGGGCGGACTCTGTGACACGTACGTCACCCAGTTCTTCGTGCCCAATTGGTTGCAGCGCGCACTTCGCCGGAGCTCCCGGGATTGTTGGAATCACCAGCCGAGCACGGCGTCGAGCGGACGTGGCACGTGGTCCAGGTCCAGCGCTAGGACCAGCGCGCGGGCGTATTGCGCCTTGCGGCCCGCGCGGGTGCTGATGAAGCGGCGCAGGTGCTGGATAGAGCTGTGTCCCCGCTGAGCCGGTTGCGCTTGCAGGCGACGGAGCGATGGAAGCTCGCCCTGCGCCTCGATGACCCGCTCGACGCCCTCGACGCCAAGGGCCCGGATCAGCTCGTCCTCAAGGTCCGCGATGCAGACGTGAAAGCCGAGGCGCTCCAGGCCGGCGCGGTTCAGGTCGGGGCCGAAACCGGCGCGCTCGAGGGCTCGCCGGAAGTCGGGCTCCTCGCGCTCGTCGCAGAGACCGCGCAGGACGACCTCGGAGCGCTCGCGGCGCAATTCGAAGACGAAGCGCCCGATCGCGTGCGCGCCGCCGATGGCGATGATCTCGACGCCGGCACCCGCAAGGTCCAGGCCGCGCCGCCGCGCGAGCGTCTCCAGCGCGACTTTGTCGCTCTGCCCCTCGACGATGATGACCGTGCCCGCCCGCGTGACCGCTTCCACTGGGCCGGAACTGTAGCGGTACCTCTCAGGCAAACTCAGCGGCGATGACCTATGTCGCTTTTCTGAGGGGCGTGAACGTCGGGGGCAAGGGCATCGTCTCGATGGCGGCCATCAAAGAGGCCCTGATCGCCCTCGGTATGTCAGAGGTACGGACGTATATCAACTCGGGCAACGTCATCTTCTCGACCCGAGCATCGGACGTTCAGCGGCTCACGGTCCGGATCGAGAAGGCGATCGAGCAGCACACGGGCATGGCGATCAAGGTGCTCCTCATGGACCACAAGACCCTGAAGAAAATGGTCGACGCGATTCCGCGCAATTGGGTCGACGACCCAACGATGCGGACCTACGTCCTGTTGCTCTGGAAGGAGCTCGACGATCGCACGATCCTCGACAGCCTCCCGATCAAGCCGGGCGTCGATGAGCTCAGGTACACGCCTGGGGCTGTCGTCTGGCGCGTCGATCGTGAGAACGTGGGCAGGAGCCACATGAACAGAATCGTCGGCACACCCCTGTACAAGAAGATCACCATGCGCAGCGCGAACACAATGCGAAAGCTCAACGAGCTGACCGCTAGACCCGCCCGGTCGTAGTTGGGACTGAACCTTGACGCGCTGTCAGCGCCGGCCGCGGTAGGCGGCCCAGGGGTCGTAGTCGATCTCGAGCGGCTCTTGAGGCGGGCGCTTCTCGGCGGGGACGTGCGTCAGGTTGACCCGGATTCGATACCAGGCCGAGCTGCGGCCGCGCATCGCGTCGACCAGGACGTCGGCGGGTTCGAGGTGCCGGACCACCTCCGGGTGGCGCAACTTCCAGCGTTCGAGCCCTTCCCGCGCCTCCTTCTCCGTACGGGCGCGGGCGATCTCGACCAGGGGCACGGTGGTCCGGCGGCGGCCGGTCTGGCCCGCCTCCTTGCCTGGAGCCGCGGGCGGGACAGCACCAGAGCGCACGCGGGCGCGTGAGGGTTGGACGCGGGGCGCCTCCCCCGGCTGCCGTGGGTAGTTCGGTGGCCAGGGCGCGTCCGGCAACCCGGCCGCTTCCTGGCGCGCGGCAAGCTCCAACAGGGCTTCGAGCGACCCTATCGCGGCATCGATGCCGGCTCCGGGGTCGCCGATGGCTGCGAATCGGGCCGGCACCGTCGCCAGCGTGAAAGCCGCGGGCTCGCAGTCGGGCACCTCGTCCCAGCCAAGCGGAGTCGAGACGCGGGCGTCGGGCGTAGGCCGGACCGAATAAGCGGAGGCTACGGTGCGGTCCTTCGCGTTCTGGTTGTAGTCGAGGAAGACGCCATGGCGCTCCTCCTTCCACCACTTGGAGGTCGCGATCGCGGGCGCCCGCCGCTCGACCTCCCGCGCGAATGCCACGGCCGCCCGCCGCACTTCGGGATGAGTCCAGCGCCGCTCGAGCCGGCAGTAGATGTGCATGCCCCGCGAGCCCGAAGTCTTGGGCCAGCCGGTCAGGCCCATCTCATCGAGCACGCCCTTGGCCGCCAGCGCCACCTCGCGGACCTGCGACCACGGTACTCCCGGCATTGGATCGAGGTCGATTCGCAGCTCGTCGGGATGGTCGAGATCGTCGCTGCGCACGGGGTGCGGGTTGAGGTCGATGCAGCCCAGGTTGACGACCCAGGCCAGCTGGGCGGCGTCGCGAACGACGATCTCCTCGGCGGTTCGGCCCGAAGGAAAGCTGAGCACCGCCGTCTCGATCCAGGGCGGGCGGTTCGCGGGCGCGCGTTTCTGGAAGAAGGCCTCCCCCTCAGCGCCGTGGACGAAGCGCTTGAGCGCCATCGGGCGATTGGACACGGCCCGTACCGCGCCTTCGGCGACGGCCAGGTAATAGTCGAGGAGGTCGCGCTTGGTGTACCCGGCAGCCGGGAAGAAGACCTTGTCCGGGTTGGTGATCTTGACCTCGCGGCCCGCTATCTGCACCGGCGACCTCCAGCGATCAGGGCGCCTGCGGCAGCTTGACCTCGCCCCGGCGGACCACCGGAGCGGAGGGGGGCGGCACAACCGGGCCGATGTCGCCATCGGGCGCCTCATCGAGGTCGACGATCACGGGCGCGTGGTCGCTCGGCCCGCTGCCCTTGCGCGCCTGGCGGTCGACCCATGCGGCCCGTACCCGCGCCGCCACAGAGTCGCTGGCCAGGACCAGGTCGATCCTCATGCCGAGGTCCTGGTGGAACATGCCCGCCCGGTAGTCCCAATAGGTGAAGACGCGCGAAGCCGGCCAGCGCTCGCGGACCACGTCGTGCAGGCCGTGCCCGACCAGATCGGCCAGGGCCTTGCGTTCGGGCGGCGTGACGTGGGTCTGGCCCCTGTAAGCGTCGGGATCGAAGACGTCGGAGTCGGCGGGCGCGATATTCATGTCCCCGCAGACCATCCGCGCCGCGGGGCCGGCCTGAAGCAGCCGGTCGAGGGCCCCCAGCCAGGCCAGCTTGTAGTGATAGTGCTCGGAGCCGGGGACGCGGCCGTTGGGCACGTAAACCGAGTGCACCCGGACCCCACCGCAGGTGGCCGCGATCGCGCGTGCCTCCTGGTGAGGGAAGCCGGGTCCACCCGGAATCCCGACTTCGACGTCATCGAGGCCGGCCCGGGACAGGATCGCCACCCCGTTCCACTGGGCCTCGCCGTGGTGGGCGATCTCGTACCCGCGTCCGCTCAGGGCGGCGCCCAGCGCGTCCACGAACGCGTGGTCGGTGAGCTTGGTCTCCTGGAGGCAGACCACGTCCGGTCGCCGTTCGTCGAGCCAGGGCAGCAGTCGGGGTATCCGCTGCTTCACCGAGTTGACGTTCCATGTGGCGACGCGCACCGTCGCATGATGGCCCACGGAGGCTTCGAAGGCTGGACCTTAGGTGTTCGAGTTGTGTATGGCTGGTCACCAAATTCCTGAACTCAACATCTGTCTTCGGACACCTTTCCGGCAAGCCCCCCGAGGCGCGCGTGAGATCAAACGCAATCAATAATGGGCGCGCCCGTCACACTTGTAGATAAGGGATGCTGATGCTGGATTACTTTCCGAAGCTGCGAGTCCTCGCCACTCGCCAGGCAGGGCAGGGGATGGTCGAATATGCCCTCATCCTGGTGCTCGTTTCGATCGTCGTCATTGTGATCCTCCTGACGATGGGCAAGCAGATCAGGAACGTCTTCTCGAATGTCGTGGCCGCCCTCGGCTGACCGCAACCTCCGTGCGTTCGTGCGGCCGGGCTTAGGACGAGACTAGCGACATGCTGGCGTTCCGCCGCGCGGCTCCCGACGAATCGAGGCGTCTCAGCGAGCTCACCTTTGCGTCTAAGGCCCACTGGGGTTATGACGAGGCATTCATGGAACGGGCGCGGCAAGACCTGGTCGTGACGCGCGAGTACTTGGAGGCCAACGAATGCTGGGTGGCCGACAACGACGGCCAGGTCGTCGGATGGTTCAGCCTCGTCGACGTGCCTGGCAGTCTGCTACTCGACAACTTCTTCTTGCTCCCTGGTCACATCGGCTCCGGGCTTGGGCGCCAGATGTGGGAGCAGGCGTTGACCCGAGCCGCCGAGCGGGGCGCCGACCGACTGACCCTCGAGTCCGATCCCAACGCGACCGGCTTCTACGAGCGGATGGGCGCCCGGCGAACAGGAAGTGTCACCGCGCCAAGCACAGGTCGAGAGCTGCCCGTGTACGAATTCCTGCTGGCAAGATCTGGCTAAACGATGGAGGCCGCATCAATGGAACAGCCGAAGTACGTGTCCAGGGTGCGCATCGTGCGTGAGAAGGGTCCCATCCGCAGGGCGTACCTGCCGGCCGAGCCCGAGCCGGTCATGTTCGGGACCCACGACGAGGTGCGGGAGCATTACGGCACCTCTCCAGGGCAGTATCCCGATCACGCGACGACCCTCGACTACGTCGTGGCCGCCGCCGCGGGTTGACTCACCGGCACCCTGGGTGGCGCGCTGGAGGCGCGCGGGATAGACGCGAGCGAGGGGCGTTTGAGCTCGGAGGCCGAGGGCGAGGTCTATGTCGAGGACAAGGTCCTCGTGATCAAGCGGATCCGAGTTCGCTACACGCTGACAGGATGCCCGGACGATAAGCGCGAAGCGGCGGAGCGAGCCCACTCCCACCACCAGGCGCGGTGCCCGGTGGCGAAAAGCATCGAGAAAGCGATCGAGATCTCGACGGAGCTGACTTTCGCCTGAGCCGACTAGGGCGCGTCGACTGCGAGGGTCGAATCTGACCCGGCGCGCGACCAGATCGTCCGTCCGATCCGGATGTTGCGGAACACCTCCTCACTGACCAGGAATCCCGCGAATATCAAGAGGACGCCCAGAAACTCGCCAAGGAAGAACGACCACGTAACGCCAAATCGATTGAGGCCGCTTGTCACTCCGGGTATGAACGCGCCCGCCGCGATCAACAGAGTCGCCGGAACTCGTGAGTTGAGCTTGCCCTGCAGCAACGCGCTGGTCGCAACGGGCAGGGAGGCCACCAGATTGACGGCCACCGCCGCGGCTCCATAGAGCTGCGCGAGGACTGGGATCCTGAGCTTGGCCCGCAGCACCTTGCGCTTGGGCATGTAGATGTATGCGGAGTAGATCGCGCCGAACACCAAACACAGCGCACCCGCGATGTTGAATGGTCCGGTGAGCACTCGCACGTAGCCAGGGAACGCAGTGCCGACTGGAACGTGGGTGCGCAGATCGACCGCCCAACCCGGAGCGGCCAAGCTCGCAGTCAGTGCCATATACGCAACGGCGACCGAGCCGACGAGCAGAACGCCCATGGCGATGTGAGCTGCCAACCTGCGGCGCGTGGCCGTAGCGGCGATGATCGCGATGCCTCCCAGCAATGCGATCGCGAAAGCAGCGGTTCCCGCGGTCGCGGATCCGGGGTAGAGAGCCACGTTGCTTCCCTTCGCGGACGCGTGGCTGAACAGCAGCGAGAGGAATCCGCCGATCAGGACCGTGGCTCCCGCGAAATATCCGAACCGCGTCTTCGACAGTAGATAGATCGAGCCGGCTCCGAGATACGCCGCGACATAGAAGGCGCCGATCAGATACCACGCGCGATACAACGGTTCGCTCCAACCGAACGCGCCGCCGATGAACTCAGTCCCGGCGCTGATGCCGTACCAGAGAAGGCCGATCGCCCAAACGAGCTGGAAAGCCTGGCGCCTCTGCCACCATTGGTCGAACACCAACCAAGCAAACGCGAAGCTCAGCACCGACGATCCCAGAGGCAGCACGACGTTGAGAGTGTTCATCTCGTTGTCTCCATGAATGACTCGACCATCTCCACACGAACTTCGTTCAGGAACCACCCGACGTGACGTTCGAAATCCGCGGAGCCACCAACCTGCACGGCAGACAACTGCTTGGCACTCGCATGAACGAGGCCTTCGAAGAGATGGAAGGCGCGCATGGCGTCGCCCAGCGAAAGACCCGTGTCGTGTGCCAACCGGGAATAGCTCTCACCCAGAAAGTGAAGGTCGTTCGTGCAGTCCTTCTCCGTGTCGCTCAGGTACGCGACGAGGAGCCGCATCAGGTCGTGCCCCAGCTCCCGCTGGCGTGCTTTGGCCGCGTCGTCGAATCGCGAGTACCACGACTCTGCCGCCAGTTGGCCGGCGCTCGTGGCAAGCCGGGCCTGCCCGACCAGGGCGCTCATGAACAGCGCCAGCTCGGGCGCAGCCTCGGCGGCCAGCGCATCGACGTCTTCGACGCTGAAGCGCCTGTGGCCGCCGGGGGTTCGGAAAGTCCGAATGCGGCCTCGATCCGCCCACTCCCTGAGAGTTGCCGGATGCACGTTGAGGCGCTGTGACGCCTCATGGAGGCTGAGCCAGGCGGCCGTTTCGTGAGCGGTCGTGGGCACTGCGGTAGTTTAAGGAGTCTATAGAGTCAGGCGCAAGATCCTACGATTTCTATAGATTTGCGCTAAAGAGCGAAGAAGATCGTCTCTCTATCGCCCTGGAGGTGGATGTCGAAGTTCAGCACGCCGCCGTCGCTGCGGGCGATCAGCGTGTGGCGCTTCTCGGGGTCGACCAGCTCAAGCACGGGATCCACCCGGTTGGCCTCTTCCTCATCTGGAAAGTAGATGCGCGTCACGAGCTGCCTCAACAGCCCACGCGCGAAGACCGTCACGGTGAGGTGAGGGGCACTTTCGCGGCCGCCTGCTCCACGGACCGCTGCCGGCTTTCGCACAGTGAAATGGAAGGCGCCCTCTGGATCGGTCCGACTTCGGGCGAACTGGTGACTGTTCGAAACCTCGAGCAAGGCGTCGGCTACGAGCTCGCCGGCGCCATCCAGCACCTGGCCCTCGATCCGGATCGCGCCCGGCGCCGTCGGGTCCACCGCCTCCGAGTCTTTCTCGAACGGAAGCGCGAAACCGAAGAAAGGGCCGACGGTCTGCGAAGGCGTTGGCACTCGCCTGCGGGCCGCAGTCACCGCTCGAGGGCCTCCTGTTGTGACTCCAATCACGCCTCCATCGGAGTCGCTGCGCTGCCTCGAAGCACGATGTCCCATCGATACGCGAGAGCCCATCCCGGGACTGTTGAGCCGAGGTCGAATGCGCCGACGAGGAGCTTGCGCCCACGTGGGTCGGCGATTGAGTTCAGGATCGGGTCGAGACGCATTAGCGGATCGCCCGGAAAGTACATCTGCGTCACCAGACGGCTCGCAAGCTCGGGGCCGAAGATGGAGAAGTGCACGTGGGCGGGCCGCCAGGCGTTCTCGTGGTTCTGCCATGGGTACGCGCCGGGCTTGACCGTGACGAACCTGTAGCGGCCGTCGGCGTCGGTTCGACACCGGCCCGCGCCGGTGAAGTTCGGGTCCAGCGGCGCATCGTGGTCGTCGGCGGCGTCTGCGTAGCGGCCGGCCGCATTCGCCTGCCATACCTCAACGAGCGTGTCGCGTACTGGCCGGCCGTCGTCGTCGAGAACGCGGCCGCTCAGGATGATCCGCTCGCCGAGTGGTTCGCCGTTGTGTTGCCGAGTCAGGTCGGCGTCTGATGATCGGACCACGACGCGGCCGAACGCCGGACCGGACACGCGATGGAACCACTCCGACGGCAATCGCACAGGCGCCAGGTGCGGCGCGCGCAGCACGGTGCTGCGATAGTCCGGGTGAAGGTAAGGCGGCTCGAAACCGTCGAGGTGGGAATCGGAGTCGGGCACTAGCGCTCAGTATGCCGCGCGGCCAATCCGGTGAACACGCCCCCTCCCGGCTGAGACCGCTGCGCGGTCGGCCCTTGACGACCACCATGCCTTGACGCACACTTCGGAAATCGTCGGTACACGGAGCATCGGGCCCCGCCTAGAGAGCAGGAGGTTCAGGTGAGCAGAGTGATTGGACGGCACCGCCGGCCCGCCAGCAGCCACAACCCGAGCGTGACGAAGCCTCTTTCCTTGTTCGATTCGCGTGTCACACGGCGCGACATGCTCAAGAGCACGGGCCTCGTTCTAGGTGGCCTGGCGGTACCAGGCGCGCTCGCAAGCTGCCTTGGCTCGACGAGCTCGACTCCGAGCGGTTCGATCAAGATCGGCTTCGTCAGCCCGATCACCGGCGCGACGGCGGGCTTCGGCGAGCCCGACCCTTATGTCATCGGCCTCGCGCGCAACGCATTCAAGAACGGACTCATGATCGGCGGCACGAACTACTCGGTCGAGATCGTCACGCGCGACAGCCAGTCCACCCCGGCGACCGCGGCGCAGGTCGCGAACGACCTGATCTCGCAGCAGAAGGTCGACCTCATGCTGACCACCTCCACTCCGGAGACCGTAAACCCCGTCTCGGATGCGTCGGAGGCGGCGGGCGTCCCGTGCATCTCCACCGTCGTGCCGTGGGAGGCGTGGTATTTCGGTCGCGGTGGCAAGCCGGGCCAGCCGTCCCCGTTCAAGTGGACCTTCCACTTCTGCTTCGGCGTGCAGCAGTTCTTCCTGGCGTACACAACTCTGTGGCCAGAGGTCCCGACGAACAAGAAAGTGGGAGTGATGTGGCCGAACGACGCCGACGGCAACGCCATCCGGGCGGCTCTTGGGCCGCTTCTCAAAGGGGCCGGCTACACGATCATCGACCCCGGCGCGTATGAGGACCTGACCAACGACTACTCGACGCAAATCCAGGCCTTCATCAAGAACGACTGCCAGATCTTCAACACGTTCCCGATCCCGCCTGACTTCGCCACGTTCTGGAGGCAGGCATCTCAGCAGGGATACATTTCGCACGTGAAGATCGCCCAGATCGCGAAGACGGGTCTATTTCCTTCTCAGGTCACCGCACTGGGAGCCCTTGGCAACGGGCTTGCCTCGGGCGTCTACTGGGCCCCGACATGGCCGTACAAGTCCTCGCTCACGGGGATCAGCTCAAAGGATCTGGCGAGTGGTTATGAGTCTTCATCCAGCAAGCAGTGGAACCAGCAAACAGGTGCCAGCCTGGCTCTCTTCGACGTCGCCGCGGCTGCCTTGAAGGCAAGCGGTGATCCTAAGAACAAGGCCAAGGTCGCCGCGGCCATGACCACGCTTGCGGTCGACACTCCGGTCGGTCACCTCGATTGGTCGAAGGGGCCGAACGTGGCCGGCGTCACGATCGGGAACGTCCAGACCACGCCGATCATCGGCGGCCAGTGGAAGCCAGGCGTGTCGAAGTGGCCGGTCGACTTCGTGATCTGCGAAAACGCGGCTGATCCGAACGTCCCCATCGCTGCCAAGCTCGAGGCCTACACGACCGGCTAGTGGAGACGGGTAAAGAGCCCGTCCTTTCGGCGCGAGATGTCCGCAAGCGCTTCGGGGCGCTGGCCGTCCTGGACGGTGTCACCCTCGGCCTGAATCAGGGCGAGGTGGTCGGCATCGTCGGCCCCAACGGCGCGGGCAAGACGACGCTGCTCAACGTCCTGGCCGGTTCGCTGCGGCCCGACGAAGGCTCAATCGTTTTCCGCGGGGCCGACATCACGGGGGCCGGCGCCGCCGACCGCTGCAGCTTGGGCATAGCGCGCACGTACCAGGTGCCTCGACCGTTCGTCGGGATGACGGTATTCGAGAACGTTCTTGTGGGCGCCACTGCGGGCGGCCATCAACGCGGGGCCGATGCATACGAGCTTTGCCTGGCCGTGCTCGATCAATGTGAGCTGACGCCCCTCGCCAACCGGCGTGCCGCGAGTCTCGGCCTGCTCCATCGCAAGCGGCTCGAGCTGGCGCGCGCGCTCGCCGTCGGGCCGTCGGTGCTGCTGCTGGATGAGATTGGCGCAGGGCTCACGGACGCCGAGGCAGAGGAACTGCTTGAAACCGTCGCCGGCCTGAGCCGGCGCGGGATAGCTGTGCTGTGGGTCGAGCACATCGTCCACGTGCTTTTGCAGGCGGTGACCAGACTCGTATGTATGGACGAGGGTCGCATCATCGCCGAGGGCGAGCCACAAGCCGTCGTATCGCAAGCGGCGGTAATCGACGCCTATCTCGGCAGCCGCATATGACGCTGCTTCGCGTCGAACAGATCGACTCTCGCTACGGCTTGCTGCAGGCGGTCCGCGGAGTTTCGTTTGAGGTCACGCAGGGCGAAACGGTCGCCCTCATCGGGGCAAACGGGGCGGGCAAGACGACACTCTTGCGAACGATCGCAGGAGCTCACCGGCCGCACAGCGGCCGCATCCTGTTCGACGGCGCGGACGTGACTCGCCTGCCGGCCCACCGCAGGGTGTCGATGGGCATCGCCCTGGTGCCCGAGGGCCGCCGCTTGTTCCCCGGATTGACGGTCGAGGAGAACTTGCGGGGGGCCGTGGTGCCAAAGCGGCGCGGTCGATGGAACGTCCAGGCGGTGCTGGAGGTCTTTCCGCTGCTGCAGCCGCGCCTGCGGCTCCTGGCGGCGAACCTGTCCGGCGGTGAGCAGCAGGCGGTCGCAATCGCGCGAGCGCTGCTGAGCAATCCTCGCCTGCTCCTGCTCGACGAGGTATCGCTGGGTCTCGCCCCGGTCGTCGTGAATGCCGTCTACGAGTCGCTGCAAAAAGTCATCGGCGAAGGCACCACGGTGCTGCTCGTGGAACAGGACCTCACGCGCGCGCTGACCGTTGCCGGCCGTGTGATCTGCTTGCTCGAGGGCCGCGTCGTGCTGGAGGGCGAGTCACGCTCTCTCGATCGGGATCGTGTGGTGGGCGCCTACTTTGGGCTGCGGCGCCCGGCCGTAGGTGGAGCACCGGCATGACGCTGGTCAATGCGGTCGTGCAGGGGATCTTTCTTGGCGGCTACTACGCCGTGCTCGCGTGTGGCCTCTCGATCATGTTCGGCGTCATGCGGACAATCAACCTTGCGCACGGTGACGTTGCGGTCCTGGGCGCGTACATCACTTTTGTGATCGTCGACCGCACCGGCGCCTCCGCGTTCGTCGCATTCCTCGTGGCGGTGCCGGTCATGCTCGTGCTCGGGTACGTTCTTCAGCTCGCGATCCTCGAACGCAGCCTCCGGTCAGGGATCCTGACTCCGCTCCTCGCCACGTTCGGCCTCTCGATCGTCATCCAGAACCTACTGCTCATCACGTTCTCGCCTGACGTTCGGTCGCTGGGCGGGAGCGCCGGCGCGGTCACCACTGCCGGCTGGCACGTGACGAGCGATCTCACGGTCTCGGCCCTTGGAATCCTCGTCCTCGTGGTCGCGGCCGCTGTCTTCGGGGCGGTCCATCTTTTCCTGACGCGCACGCGTGCCGGGTGGGCGCTGCGGGCGACGGCGGAGGACGCCGACGCCGCTGAGCTGGTCGGGATCGATTCACGAGCGATGCATGCGCGGGCCACCGCAATCGCCGTCGCCATCGCCGGCATCGGCGGACTCTTTCTCGCGATCCGGTCTGTGTTCGATCCTGTCAGCGGACCGATTCAGCTGATCTTTGCCTTCGAGGCCGTCGTGATCGGGGGCATGGGCTCGCTTTGGGGAACGTTGGTCGGTGGGATCGCCCTCGGCGTCGCGCAAACGCTCGGCGCACAGATCCACCCCCAGTACGCAGCACTGGCCGGCCATGTGCTGTTTCTGGTGGTGCTCATCGTCCGGTACGGCGGCGGCCGGGTTTCTCTCCCAAGACTTCGTGGCGTCGTCGCGCTCGGGCGCGCGAGCCGGCAGTGAGCGAGCAGCTCGCAGTGGGCGCGCCTCTGAAGGTTCAGCGGTGGACGCCGTTGTCTCGGAACTTCAGCATCGGCGTCGGCGTGCTCGCGGTCGCCCTCGCGTTCGTGCCCATCGTGCTCGACTCCAACATCGTGCAGGACCTGACGAACCTGCTCATCCTGGTCATCCTCGCTGTGATGTGGAATGCGCTCGCCGGCTATGGTGGCCTCCTGTCGGTGGGCCAGCAGGCTTTCATCGGCATCGGTGCTTACGCGACGATCTACTTCGCCCAGCTCGGCGTCGCGCCATATGCGGCGATGGTTCTGGCGATGCTGGTCGCCGGCGCCATATCGGTACCGATCTCCCTCTTCGCGCTGCGCTTGCGCGCGGCCCAGTTCGCCATCGGGATGTGGGTGATCGCCGAGGCCATCTCGATCCTGGTCAGGTTCGACCACGCTCTCGGCGCGGGCACCGGCATCTCACTCATCCAGATGAACCAGTACGACCCAAGCTACCGGCAGGCCTACACGTACTGGCTGGCACTCGCGTTCACGGTTGTGTTTCTGGGGGTGCTGTTCTTCCTGTTGCGAACTCCATTCGGAGCTTCGCTACAGGCGATCCGCGACGACGAGGACGCAGCCACATCGCTCGGAGTTCGCGTCGCATCACGGAAGCGGCTGCTGTTCGTGCTCGCGGGATTCGGCTGCGGCGCAGCCGGAGTGCTCATCGTCGCCAACACGCTGTTCATCGATCCCAGCTCGATCTTCAGCGTGCAGTGGAGCGCCTACATGATCTTCATGGTGCTGGTCGGCGGCCTGGGAACGTTTGAGGGCCCGATCCTGGGCGCCATCCTTCTCTTTGCGATTCAGACCATCTTCACGCAGGGCGGCCCCTGGTACCTGGTCGGGCTTGGCGCCACAGCGGCGCTGTTCGCTCTTGCGCTTCCGCGCGGCCTGTGGGGCACGATCGAAGAACGGTTGGGCCTTCAGCTGTTGCCGGTCGGATATCGCGTGGTCGCCTCGAAGACGCCGACCAAGACGGAAGGGGAAACGGCGTGAAGGCACAGCGGGGCGCCGCACCCGTGCACCCGCCCGAGGATCTGATGCAGCACCCCGGTCACCTGATGCGGCGCGCGGTGCAGGTCATGAACGTTCTCTGGAGCCAGGAGGTGTCGCACACCATCACCTCACCGCAGTTCGCGGTGCTGAACGCGCTTCACCGCGAGCCGAACATCGACCAGCGCACGCTGGGAGAAAGGATTTCGCTGGACCGCTCAACGATGGCCGAGGTCGTCGCCCGGCTCACCGCGCGGGGGCTCATCAGCGGCGAACGCCATTCGAGCGATGGCCGGCGCAAGACGATCAAGCTGACACCCAAGGGCTACAGGGCGCTTCAGCAGCTGATCCCGGCCACCCACACCATGACGGCGCGCCTTGTCGGAGCGCTGGATGCGGAGGAGCAGGTTGAGCTGCTGCGCCTGCTTGGCGTCGTTGTGGGCACGAACGAACGCTCGGACGGTCAAAGGCCGGCCGTCAATCCCCCAGCCTCGAGATCCGCTTCGATTTCAGCTCGGACCGGGCCAGCGTCCCCGCCGGCACTACGCGGCACCCGAGCCGCACGCCGAGGGCCTGGCGGAGATCCGCCTCGAGGCGCTCGGTCGAGGTAGCCGCGCCCTGGATCTCGACCACGAGAGTGACCTCGTCCATCTGGCGCTCGCGTCGGTGCTCGATCAGGAACTCGGTCACGAATGAATGGCGGCGCACGATGTCTTCGACCTGCGACGGGTACAGGTTGACCCCGCGCACGGTGAACATGTCGTCCACGCGGCCGCGAATGCCGCCGACGAGCTTCATGAAGGAGCTGCCACACGAGCATGGCTCGTGCGACACGCTCACCCGGTCGCCGGTCCGGTAGCGGAACAGGGGCATGCCCCAACGTCCAAGGTTGGTCGCGACCAGCTCGCCCTCGTCAGCGGGGCCGCCGGCGTCATCGATGACCTCGAAGATGAACTCCGACTCGACCGCGTGGATCCCATCGCGCTGACTGCAGCTGTGCCCGGTCGGTCCAAGCTCGGTCATGCCGGTGTGGTCGAAACAGGCGGCCGAGTAGGACGCTTCGATCGCAGCCCGGGTGGCCGGGATGCTCGCGCCTGGCTCGCCCGCGTGGACGGTGACCCTTATGTCGGATTTGGCGAGATCAAGGCCGAGCTCGCGGGCCACATCGGCCAGCCGCAGTGCGTAAGTGGGCGTCGAGAGCAGCACGGTCGCGCGGAAGTCGATGAGATTGCGGACCCGCTGCTCGGTGGTCATCGCGCCGCCCGAGATGGCGAGGGCGCCCAGGCGTTCCGCGCCACCGAATGCAGTCCAGAAGCCGATGAACGGACCAAATGAGAAGGCGAAGAAGAGCCGGTCCGCGGCCGTGACCCCGGCCGCGCGGTATACGTGGTCGGACCAGATGCGCAGCCACCAATCCCAGGATTCGGCGGTGTCCAGCCAGCGGAGCGGATGGGTGCCCGTCGAGCCGGATGTCTGGTGCAGCCGGATGTAGTGGTTGAGCGGATAGGTGAGGTTGGTTCCGTAGGGCGGGTGCGCCTCCTGGTCGGCTAGAAGCTCGCCCTTGGTTGTCAGCGGTAAGCGTTCGAAGTCGTCCCACCCGTGGATGTCGCTGAGCCGCGCGCGCCAGAAGGCATTCGTCCGGAGCACGTCCCGAACGCCGTCCCGAAGCTTCTCGAGCTGAACGGCGCGGAGGTGGTCGCGCTCGAGGGTGGCGGGGATCATCGCGCCGCCGTCGGTCAAAGAGCTAGCCGGCGACCGCGCGGTCGCCGATTTCGAGGGCTGCGTCCAGGATCTCGAAGCCTTCGTCCATCTCGTCCTCTGTGATGCACAACGGAGGGTTGGTCATCACCGTGTTCCAGCGGATGAAGGTGAACAGGCCCGCATCCAAAAGCGCTTGGCCGATCGCCTTCATCTCGGGAGACGTGCCGTTGAAAGGAGCGAGGGGCTCGAGGGTACGGCGGTCTCGCACGAGCTCGAGGGCTCCGAACAGGCCGATGGATCGAACCGCGCCCACGCACGCATGCCGCTCTTGCAAACGCCGATGGTGTTTGGCCA
>Ga0209118_1000561_pt1 | contig 19741 bp, 10 predicted proteins | sample BlaSpr_A8_Ref_M1_FD_187988 | JGI IMG/M metagenome (GOLD analysis project Ga0209118, IMG submission 187988) | Forest soil microbial communities from Thunder Bay, Ontario, Canada - Black Spruce, Ontario site 2_A8_Ref_M1 (SPAdes) (version 2) | ecosystem: Environmental > Terrestrial > Soil > Boreal...
ATCCCAAGCCGCGAGCCGAAAGGGGCGTTCTGCTTTTTTACCTGCGCTAATTCTTTGTGCGTCAGCGTTCCCGGTGCTGTTCCTGATCCTGCTCGTGCATCGTTACGGCGTGCCGATTCCGGCCCTGGACGATTGGGAGATGGCTCCGTTGATTGCCAAAGCTCACACCGGCGGATTGAGCTTCTCCGACATTTTTGTCCAGCAACAGGAGTCGCGGACTTTTTTTCCAAAGCTCATCTTCATCCTCTTAGCGCTCGGCCGTTATTGGGATCCCCGGATGGAAATGATGTTCTCGATCCTGATTTGTTCTCTGAGCGCGCTCGGGATTTACCTGCTCCTGCGGAAATCGGCGCTGTCCGCGATCGCGACGGGGGCTGCGCTCTTTCTTGCGGTTCTCCTGATTTTTTCGCCCGCGCAACAAGAGTTATGGCTGCTGGCTTCGGGTTTTCCTTCGTTTGTCCCGGCGCTTTGCATTGTCTGGGGACTCGTTGTGGTGCGGAGCAATCTTTCCATCCGGTGGAAATTTTCTCTCTGCCTGGTGTTGGCGATTTTCGGCTCTTTCACTTTGGCGAATGGATTACTCGTCTGGGGATTGACCTTCCCGATCTTGTTTTTCACGCAACGGCCCCGGGGATGGTGGCGATGGCTGGCGGTCTGGGCAATCGCGTGCGGGGCGTGCGCAGCGGTCTACTTCTGGGATTACAGCAAACCCCATGACCTTCCCTCGTTCGCGTCGCCCCATTCGCCGCTCGCTTACGTCCAATATCTTCTTCTTTTCCTCGGTTCGGGGCTGGCTCGTGCCGGCTACGAGAATCCGCTTATCGCTTCAAGCATGGTCGGCGCGGTTCTCTTGCTCCTTTACCTGAGTGCCCTGGCGTATGCGGTCTTTCGAAGACGCGATCGAGAATATCTTGGCATGGTTTTGCCCTGGCTCGCTCTGGGATTTTATTCGATCGGGAGCGGTGGTCTCGCGGCGCTCGGCCGGATTGATTGGGGCGTAGCCCAGGCGCTCGAATCGCGCTACGTGGCGTTCTCGCTTTATCTGAGCGTGGCTGTGATCGCGCTCGTGGCGATTGCGGCGGGAGAAATTTGGAGATCAACCGGCCGGTCGGGCGTTCGCCTGGGATTATTCACGGCGCTGGTTTTCCTCGGGGCAATTTATCTGACTCTGGATTTTCTCTGTGCGGCCAGCTCCATTCCGCTTTTCCGATTGCGCTCGGCCGCAGGCCGGCTCGGACACGGAGCGGTTTTGTTCAGTCAGGTAATCGACACTTCGGAAACCATTCGCAACGTGAACTACCCACGGGCGCATTTTGTCCTCCAAAACGCGGACCGGCTCGATCGCCTGCACCTGTTGCGCACCCCGCTGATTCGCACGACCGAGATCAACGCGCTCCGGCACACGGGCGCGGACGATCCGATGGCCGCGGGGTGGTTAGATGGCCTGACCACATCGAACGAAAATCGAACCACGGCCTGGGGCTGGGCCGCGTTGAGCGGGAAAGGAAGACCGGCGGATTGCGTTGTGCTCGCCTATGGAAATGAAAAGGGCGAATGGATCGCGTTCGCGTTGTCCCACGCGGTCGAAAGCCGGCCGGACGTGGTGCGCGCGTTGAACGACGCTGAGCAGCAGTGGAGTGGATGGCGCGCTTCGTTCCGGCGCGAAGCAGTCCCGAGCGGCGCGCAGATTTCGGCCTGGGCGGTGGATGCGAAGGACGCGAAGCTCTATCGATTGAAGGAGAGCAGCCCGCAGCCCAAGCTGTGAATTCGCCCGACTCGGAGGCCGATGTCCTGGAGGTGTGGAGCGAAACATTTCCGGCTTTTTGCGCAGAGTGCAAGCTGACCCTTCCGGACGCGGTGGCGGCTGAGGCAGAGACGAGTGAGGCCGGCGCCGCGCGTTTCATTCTCGCTTTGCTTCGCGAGAGCCGGTGGCTGCGCTGGCGTTTTCCCACGGCGCTTTCTTCGGGTGAGAAAAGCAAATTCTTCCGGTGGCTCTGCGGGCGGGGTGCGCGGAAATTCAATCTTTCCAAGCAGGCCATTAAAAAAATCCGCGGCGCATTCCGGCATCGACCGGGGAAACGCATCCGCGACATTTATCTGCGGGACACAGCGCTCCAGCGCTTTGCCCCGCTCGGTCTCGTTCCCCTGGGGCAAAGGAGCTTTTTAGGCTGGCTCACGAGTTATGGTCGAGCGGACCAGGGCGCGCGGGATGAAGAGATTCTCTGGTTCCTCTACGAATCCACCGAACAACTGGAGGAGGGTTTCGCGCTGAGTTATCTCGTCAATCCGGAGTGGCAAAAAGAATTTCCGCTTGCCCTCACTCCGTGCGGCTGGAAAGCGTTCGGCCGATCGCTTGCCGAGCGATATCCAAAATTTTTTCACCGGAAATCCTTAGGCAAAATGCCGCCACTCGTTGCGGAGCCGGAACAAACTTTTCTCGAACGCTCCATCGCGCCGCCGGAGAAAACCCGCGCCATCGCAGGCGTCAATATTCTGAGCCATTTCTGTTATCCATCGGGGATTCAACAGGCGGCGTTTTTCGCGAAGGCGGCGCTCGAGCATTCCGGCGTGCGGACATCCTGCCGCGACGTGCCGGTGCCGATCAGGACCGAGCTGCTTGATCGAGCGGACTGGCTCGGGCTCGAGATTTATCCCATCACGATAATCAACGTCGCCCCGACGCCGTACTTCGCCCCGGTTTACGAGCACAGCGGACTAGCCCGGCGCGAAAATGTTTACCGCATCGCCTATTGGAACTGGGAGCTGGAATCGATTCCGCCGGAATGGATCGAACTCGCCGCCCTGTTCGATGAGATCTGGTCGCCGACGGAATTTGTCGCGCAAGCGATGCGGTCGCGCATGCCGTTGCCCGTTTTCAAAATCGAACCGGGCGTCGAGGTTGGACCAGTCGAATCGGTTTCAAGGGGGTCTTTGCGCATTCCTGAGGATCATTACGTTTTTCTTTTCATGTTCGACATGTATAGCGAGATCGAACGCAAGAATCCGCTCGCCGTCATTCGCGCTTTTCGCGCGGCATTTTCGCCTGCGGAAAAGGCCACGCTCGTCATCAAGACCAGCCGCGGGCAGGCCGATCCACTGGGACTCGAGCGCTTGCAGAAAGCGGCGCGCGACAACGGCGTCGTCCTGATCGATCAAGTTGTCTCGCGCGCCCAGGCCGACGGCTTCCTCGAGATGTGCGATTGTTTTGTCTCGCTGCATCGCTCGGAAGGCTTCGGGCTCGGGTTGGCGGAAGCGATGCTCCTCGGAAAGCCGGCCATCGCCACGAATTATTCCGGCAACCTTTCGTTTATGAATGCCGGGAACAGCCTGTTGGTTGATTACACGCTCACCGAGATCGAACGAAGCGGACCGATCTACGCGAAAGGAAATGTCTGGGCCGAACCTTCGGAGGAGCATGCCGCTGTGTTCATGCGGAAAGTGTATGACGATCGCTCGGCCGCGGTATCGATGGGCGCCAGAGCGAAAGCTCAGCTCGAGGTGAGTTTATCTCTGGAAGGGGCGGGAGAGAGAATGCTGGCGCGATTACGACAAATAGCCGCGCGTTGACCGCTCATCTTTTCCGGCGAAACGCGATGGTTTGGAGGGAGGCGACTTTTCGAAACGGAAATTCTTTGTAGGGCTTTCCACTTCGCCAATTGTGATGACCCTGCGGCGAAAGGTAGAAAGTTTCCACGTCCTCTTGCAGCACCTCGAGCAGCGTTTCCAACGAGACCGGCGCGGGCGCGCCCGCAAGGCGGCTTTGCGCGGCCAGAATCCTATCGGCCATCGGACGATTGTCGATTTCCCCGCGCCCCTGCAAAATGTAATCGAAACAATGAATGGACGCGCCGCCGGCCCGAAGAAATTCTTCGATCGCCTGGAAGCACGACGCCATCGATTCCGCGGGAAAATGTTCGAGGACCGAGACGGAAAAAATTGCGTCGAAGGATTTGCCCGAAAATGTCCTCAACCCCGGCCGAAAATATTCCCGCACGATTTTCACCTGCGGGAAAAGTTCGACGTAGCGCTCGTAATCGGTCGGGCCATTTCCAAAACCATCATAAGGATCGATGAGCGTGACGTCATAGCCGAGCTCGGCCAGCGATCCGCTCACGATCGGCTCGCCGCCGCCGATCTCGAGCAAGCGCGCGGGCGGCGGCACGCAACCAAGAACAGCTTTCAACGCCCAGGGGCGCTGCACATTTTTAAGGTCACCGTCGATCCCAGTGATCTCCGGCAACAGGTCCACGCTTTGGCAATAATCGCGCACGGTCGCATAAGAGATTCCGGCTTCGCGGCTCTCTCTCGAAAACCGTGCTGCCATGGCCGCGACAGCGGCCGGATTATTCAACAACCGTGACATGGGCGGCCTGCCGTTGCCGTTGCACTTCTCGTTGCGTCAAAATTCGCTGGTAAAATCCAGCGAGCGTACGCGCGTTCGTTTTCCAATCGAAATGTTTCCGGCGAAACTCCACGGCGCCCGCCCCGAGCCGCTCGCTCAGGCGTTCGTCGCGACGGAGCGCCAGCACTGCTTCCACGATGTGGAGCGCGTCGACCTTCGGGAGCACCCATGCCTCTTCGCCATGGCTGACGAAGCGGCCGATGTTGGTTTCCGGAACGATCACCGGCCGCCCCATCGCGAAGAACTCGGGAAGTTTTCCCGGCAACCGATATTCGTTAAAAGGATTGTCGCCCCCCGGTTGAACGAGAACATCGGCGAGGCTCAGAACGACCGCGATCTGGCTGTATTCCACGTAGCCCAGATCGACGGAGATTCTCCACGCCCATTCTTCGTCCGGCCCGAGGAACGGACAAAAATCACGGCCCGTTCGCACCAGGGTCGCCGGTGTGCCCTCTCGATTCAGGATAGCCGCGGCCAGGTAGAGGCTACGGACTTCGCGCGCGTTGGCCGAGTGGACGTTGCCGGTGTAGCAAAGGACTACGCCATCGGCCGAGATGCCGAGGCGCTCGAGATAATCGTTGTCGCGCGGCCGCGGAAAGAAAACATTTTCATCCGCGCCCGGCCAGAGAACGAGCTTTGGAATTTCGGGCGGCACGAATCGATCGAGCCGATCCATGATCATGGTGACGCCGGCGGCGGCCGCGATGAAGCCGCGATACTTGCGCGGGTGGGAAAGACCGGGAGGAATTTCGACGGAATGCGAACGCGCCAGTTCTTCGAAGGAAGCGCCCAGGTTCACTTCGAGAATGAGTTCCTCGTTGTCTTCGAGATGAACGAAAAGCGCGAACGAACAAAAGCCCGCCAGTTTCTCGCAGAACAGGCGCACATTTTCCCTGGGCGTCCACGCATGCACCATGTCGGGCCCGCGCCCGTTTCCAAAAACACGGCTCCAATCTCCATCGACCTCGGCAAAACGGCGGACGGAATAATTTTGTTCGCCTAACGACGCGCCGGTATCCGCGCCTTCCGGAATCGCCACGGCGGTCGCATGCCCGAGGGCCGCGAGCTGGTTCGCGAAGTTATGCACGTGCACAGCGCTGTTCGCGCTGAAGTCGTGGTAGAGGGCGAAGAGGATGTTACTCATCGCGGCGCGGGCTGTAATCGCCCCGTTCCAGATTGAGATTCCGATTATAGTAGGGATCGCCCTGCTCGATGACTTCCTCCCACTGATCGAGGAGGAGCATGCGATCGATCATGTCATAGTAACTTTGCCGCGAAAGCGACTCGTGGTGCACCACGAGTGCTTGGGGAGTGAAAATCAAACGCAGCCCACGCCTCCGCAAGCGCAGGCAAAGGTCCACGTCCTGGTAAACGGTAAAAAAATGTTCGTTGAAGCCGCCGATCTCGTGGAAAAGCGATTTGCGAATCATCAGGCACGCGCCGGTCAGCGCGGAGACTTCGCGCGCGCAGACGAGACTGCCGGCGTAGCCGTCCACGCCGATGGGAAAGCCCCGCATGATGTGATCGGCCGTTCCGCGCATACCCAGGGCCACGCCGGCATGCTGGACGGTGCGATCTTCATAAACGAGCAGAGCGCCGGCCGCGCCGACATCCGGCTGTTCCGCGTAATAGATCAGATGCTGGAGCCAATCTTCGCTCACGATCTCGGTGTCGTTGTTGAGGAAGAGGAGAAAATCGCCCGTCGCTGTGGCCGCGGCCTGGTTATTGGCGCGGGAAAAATTAAAGGGATTTGGAAATTCAATCCGGCGCACCGGGTACTCCCGGAGAAGGCGGAGCGCGTCTTCGTCGGTGGTTTCGTTGTCCATCACGATGATTTCAAACTCGGGATAGGAAGTTTTCTCCGAGATACTTTTCAAACAGCGCTCGAGAACCTTCGGCGCGTCTTTCGTTGGGATGATGATGCTGACCGCCGGAAATGTTTCCCGCGTTGCCGGCTTGATGCGCAAGCGATGAGGCAAACCCGCCGGTTCCGCCTGGGCCGCGAGTTTCATCCGCGCGAGATGCGCATTCACGGCCCGTTGCTGCAACCCGTCGATCCCCGCCTTCGCGTCGCTTTTCCCGGCGATGCTGCCGGCGGTCTTGCGCCAGTGATAAAGAATTTTCGGCAGGTGAGCGATCGTCGCTTCCGTCTCGCTCGCCCGCAGGAGGAACTCAAAATCCTGGACGCCATCAAATGCGGGATCGAAGCGCGTCTTCAGGGCCAGTTCTCTCCGAACACCAAGCAGATGGCCGGCGTACATCGCGCCCCGGAAATATTCCGGCGACCAGTCCGGCTTGAAGAAGGGCTCAATCAACTTGCCGCTGTCGTTGTCGAGTTTGTCCTCGTCGGAATAAACCACGTCGCTCCCTTCGCGCATTTCATCCGCGATCGACTCGAGCGCGGAGGGATGAAGGAGATCGTCGTGGTCGAGGAAGCAAACAAGGTCGCCGCGGGCGAAGTCGAGCGCTTGATTGGTGGCGGCGCTGATGCCCGCGTTCGCCGCGAACGCGACCCGCACCCGTGGGCTCACGCGGCTTAGTTTCTCCAGCAACTTTTTCGTCTCGCGATTGGGCGAGCCATCATCGGCGAGGCACCACTCCCAATCGGCGCAAGTCTGGTTGAGAAGGCTGAGCGCCGCTTCGGCCAGCCATTCCGGCCGGGTGTCATAGACCGGGGTGAGAATGCTGAAAAGCGGAGTGCCCGGCGCCGCCCGGCGCGCGTGTTCTTCGAAGAGCGGTTCGAGAAGTTCAAACGCCTTGTCGGCGGAAAGCGGCCGCAATCTTGGGATCTCTTCGCTCACGTCTTTGCGGATGTCTCTCTCGTCGGAGGCATCGCCTTCGCCTTGCAGTTCGTGTTCAAAAAAGGGCTGCCACTCCGATCCTTGCTCGATCAGTTCCAGGCGCACGGTGGAAAGTCCGCGAGGGACAGTGACTTCGATCGTAAATCCGCTGCGGTGTGCGCCAGGCCAATCACGATTGTCTTGAACTACGTCCGGTCGTTCGAGGCCGTAACGCGCGAGCCGGCCTTTTCGACCGATTTTTGCGCGCACTCCCGCAATCGCTTTGCCGCTGCGCGAAAAGCACCACCCCTTGATGAGCAGAATCTCGCGGCTTGTTTTCCATTCCTTCGGCAGATCGAGCGCAAAGGCCAGATCGGCGATCGCCGGCGCGGCAGGCGGGGATTTTCGAGAGCGGTGAAAAAGTTTCCAAAACGGTTTGAGCACGCGCCACGCAGCCGAGCGTTGAATCTGCTCGAGCAGATTTTCCCGGCTTTTCAGGCGGGCGGTGGCATCAGCGCGTTTGACCTTGTGGTCCCACATCTCCCGTTCGGCGCGATCGAGCCGCGCCTGCGCGGACGCGAGGTCGGCCTGGAGCAGGCGAACCAGAGTCTTGACCGAGTTCAGTTGCCGGTGGGCCGATTCCAGAGCAATGGCCGGCCGCGGTAATTCGGGATCGCGCCGGGAGGCGAGGATCTTTCGTAGCTCGGCGAGGGAACTCCGGAGCCGGTCGAGTTCCGCGTGAAGGTCCCGGAAATGATCGCCGCTGTCCGGCATTACGAGTGCGGCGAAGTGGATTGGTTCTCGCGAAGCCGTTGCAAGAGCGCGCGGTTTTCGTTTTCCAAAGCCTCCACTCTATCCTGGAGCAGGGCGGGGGAGACCTGCGGAGCAGATCGGCTGCGGCGTTGCCGGATGGTCTCGAGGCGAGCGCGCAAAACTCGTCCCGCCAGTGCCGGGGAATGGAGCGCGCGCATGTCTTCCGCCGCCCGCCGGCCGCGGGCGCGTGCTTCGTCTGGATGCGTGTAAACTTCCCGGAGCAATTTGGCCGCTTCCGTGATATCCGGCTCCGACCAATGCGACTCGGCCGGATACGGTTCGCGCCCTTCTCCGACCTCGCAGCGCCGGGCTGGGCAGAGGAAGCTGTTCTCCGGTGTCATGAATTCAAGATTGCCCGAATAAGCGGTCGCGACGACCGGTTTCCCCAGCGCCATGGCTTCGGCGATGCTCAACCCGTATCCCTCCGAGCGATGAAGCGACACGTAACAATCCGCCTGCGCGAGAAGCGCACTTTTCTCGCTCTCCGCAAGATAACCATCTGTCAATATGATATCGGGCCGATTCCGCGCGGCGTATCTCATTTTTTCCATTTCTAGGATTCTTTTGTCGCCGTTGATGGTTTTGATCGCGAGGACGGGGCCTTCGTCCGGAGCGAACGCGTGGATAAAGGCCTCGATGAGCCCCACCGGATTCTTTCGCTCGAGGACACTGAACAAATCGAAGACGAAGAGAAACAGGAAACGATCCGGCAGGCCAAGATCTCCCCGGCAAGCCGGCACGCCGATCTTCGGCGGCAGGAGCGGCAGGTGGAATTTGAAAACCGGCTTCGGCGAAACCTTCAGGAAAGTCTTTCGCATGAACTCGCTCGCCACCCAGATTTCGTCCACGTAGTTAAAGGCGCCATGAAACAACTCGGGAAAATCTTCCACTTCCCAGAACCAGACCCCGATCGAGTAGCGGCCATGGAGCAGGCTCGTATTCTTCTCCGCGAACGCCGACATTTGATCGGCGTTGATGCAGATGAGGTTGAGATCGGCTGTGCCCATTTGTGATTTTCGCTCGACGAACCGATGAGTTTGCCGATTCGCCGTGCCCTCGTAGGCGATGGAATTGAAAGGGATTTCCGCCGCTTCCAGTCCCGCCACGAGTAATCGCGCCGCTTCGCCAATGCCGAGTTCCGCATGGAAATAGCCGGCGATATTTACAGAAAGCGACGAGTAACCGCCGGAGCCGTTTGCGCTGTGCCGCTTCGCATCGAGCGGCGTGAGGGCGGCGGGCAGATTGAGTTCGGCCTGCCCGTAGAGGACGTACCATTTCTGAAACATGGCGGCATCGGCGCCGGCCGGATCAGGAAAGGCGTTGCGCACATCTTCGCGCGCGGCATGAATCGCCAGCATGTATCGCGTCACGGTGCTGCCTGGCTTTCCCATCGGCTCGTTCAACCACTCCATGAATGCTTTCTCGCCGCCTGGACCAAACGGGCTGGGCGGCTCCGGCGCCGAGCCGTTTTTGAATGCTTCGAATGCCTCGCGATAGAGCCGCCGCATGTGATGATCGATTCGTAATCCGCTTGGCAAACAATCGAAGCGATCCGGCGTCCGTTTGAGGTCATGGTAACCTTCGTGCAGGAGTTTCTCGCGGTACTCGTCGCAAATCTTCGCCACGGCCGGATGCTCGCTGAGAAGAATTCGCGGCGTCAGTCCCTGGTCCTGGCTCAACAAATGGGGCTTATCCGGATCGTAACCGCGAAAATTAAAGAACCGCAGAGGCTTTCCATCTACTTCGTAATGGTTGCCGACACAGCTGAAAGTCCGCTCCGGAAGATTCCAATAGCCAACATTGCAGCCCGAATGGTCCGCGATTTCCTCTGACCCTTCCGGACCCAGCACGATTGATTTCTCTTCGGCCAGCTTTGGCAGGGGCGCAAAGATCTCGATCTCTGGAGAAAAATAAACCGCGGGGCGCGCGCCAGATCGCCGCAGGGTGCGCAAGAGTGGCGCCCTGACGAGATCCGCCAGTTCGGATGGATCGTGCAGCATGGGAAGCCGGTGGGCGTCGTTCGGTTCGAGATCGATGTTATCGAGTCCAAGCAACTCAATCCCGTCCGTGGACATGTCCCCCTCGGCCAGTCCATCGAGGACGAGAGTGACAAACGTCGAATCAGAATGGCAGCGCTTGAAGGAATGGGCCAGGACGCGAGCGTACGCGAGCTGCTTTCGCAGCACGATTGTGCACGCCGCCATCGTTTTTACGCTCACAGCCAGCAATCGTAGCAACGATTCCGCGCGCCGTCGAGCGGAGCCGATTGCTCAGGGCAATGAATTCGAATTGATCGGGATGCCACGAACTTCGAAATGCGTAAGGAGATAGCCCCCCGGCGCCATGCCTGGGTCTAACCTCAGCCGGCCCCCGGCCAGCTCGGAGTCGGTCAACAGAAAATACAAGGTATTGCCGCCGCGGCGAATGAATCGGTTCATATGATGGTCGCCATAAGCGGACACGCCAGCGGGCAAATAGAACAGTTGCAAACCCGTGTCGCTCGGCGCTTCCAAGTCGATTCGGAGAATGGCTCGTTCGCCCTTTCCCAGCGAGAGCCTCGGCAACAAGACTTGTGGGTCGGGTCCTGCCGCGGCGATTCGCAGGCCGTCGCCTTGGATCATCAACTGCACTTGGTTGAGGGGCGTGAACTCGTCGGAGCGATTCGGGTCGAAGTTTTGCAGAACCTCGTTCGAGGCATCGAAGGCTTGCACGAGACTGGCTTGTTGATCTTGATCTGCCAGAAGCGCCCGGTAGCGCAACTGTCTCGCCGATCGATCGAAAGCAGTCGCCGGCAGTTCGGGCAAGGAAGACAGACGGCAGATCATCCGGCGTTGAAAAAAGCGGCGGGATTCCCGTGGCACATGGACTAGAAAGGAAACTACTGAACCGGTGTGGAGGCCGAAGGCGGTTTCCAAAACATCCCCGGACGTTTCCAATTGAGGATTGATGATAAATCCGCTGGAAGACATCGAGGGGACTAGCCGGTGAACGATTTGGCGACCCTGACTATCGTTGATCCAGATTTCGACGCTGGGCGGTTTGTAGAGAAGATCAAGCAAACGCCCACGAAAAGATTTTGGAACATCCACTTCCAACCAGAGATTCTTGTCCGCCGGAATCGGACAAACCTCATCGAAAAGGAGTGACTTAGTGGAAATGAGCTTGGGTTGGATCGGCTTGGCATCACCTAAGCGTTTCCACAGGGTGTAGCCCCGTTCCTCAAACAGAGGCGCGTAGTTAAAAAGAAGCTGTCGAAGCACACCTGCGTCATCCAGGGTAGGATATCGTTCATCGATGGGCTGATACTTGAAGAGAACGTAAGCGGGTGCTCTTGAGGAGGAATAGAATGCGGTATTCGCGGCGATGAGACGAGGCGTATAGGCGCTGTAGCTTTGATGGATTGGGCGGGGGACGTAGTTGAGGTCGTTTAAGAGGGCGACACCTTGCTCGTAACCGAAGACGTCGATGGTTCGATCGGCCACTTCGGCTCTTACTCGTGGCAGGTCATTGTCGATTTTTGCTTCGTGGAGTTGCGCCTCAAGTTGTCTGGCTCTGGCCCCAGGAGTCGCGATCGCGTTCCAAGTTACGGTCAACCTGGCGGCCGTGTAGGTGAAGCAATTCCTGATAACTGAAGGTTGTTGGAGAAAGATCCCACCAAGGCAAATGGCAAAGATCAGGAAGTTAGTCCCATAGCCGATGTATCGAATCGGCGGCCTGGGTTGCGCGACCGTCCACAAAGTCACCAAAGCGACGGGACACAAAGCAAAGAAACTGAGAACGTGGTCGTCGGCCCGAACAAAAGCACGATTCCAACCGAGATAAATCTCCCCGATAAAGAAGAGCACGATACAGAGCGTCGAGAGCTTGCGGGATTCATATAAAATGAGGCCGCACTGCACGACGCCTAACAAGGCTGCGGCCACGCCTGCTGCGATAATCCAATTGCTGGCGGCAGGAAGGCCCATCGCCTCCTTATAGCCAAACGAAATGTCCAGGGAGGAAATCAGGTAAGAAGGCAGGTTGGCAAAATCCTGTCCGGCTAGCTTCCAACAGAGAAGAAATACCAGACCGAAGCTGGAACAGATAATACCGGCATCGGCCAGGTGTCTTCGCTTGCTGTAGAAGATAACGACCAGCACGAGAGTGAAAATAGCGAGCAGGAAGTAGGTGAACTTAATCAGCGCGCAGACGGCGAGAAGCGTTCCGGCTAATGCGTTCAAGGAGCCGCGGAATCGACCTTCTCTGAAAAGCGCAGCGGCCAGACAGGCGATGATAAGAAAATAAAGTGTGTCTGAAATTGGATCGGCCCAAATAAAAAGCAGGACGAAGAAGTAGAAGAAAGGTCGCCACAGCCGCGGCAAACGCATCATTGTCCCGCAGAGAATGGCCGCAAAAGCCGTCTTACTCACCAATTCCCACGCGACGCGTTCGGGGAACAGCTCCCCCGTGTAGACAAATGCGATCAGGTGTCCGAGCGGTCCGTAAGTAAAGATGACATCTTTCCCAAACTGCAGACCTAGGGCCGAAAAGTGAATGATCGAGCCGCACCAGGAAAAATCCAGAGCGGGACCAACCGCGACGAAGGGGAGTGAAAAAAGATCAAACCAAAGAAGGCAAAAGGCGGCGAGCCCCACGATTAGCGCAGCCCCGCGGCTTGAAAGCAGGGCTTTGAGTCTGGGAAAAAAGAGAGAGCTATCGGAATCCAAGGCGGTAAATTTTTGGGGAGGTTAAACCCAAACCGCCCGGACTAGGGCATACTATCCAGCCTCCGAAATTCAAGAAATAAGGACTGAGAGACGGCGCGATCTGCGCCGCGATCTACTTATTCAAAGACGTAAACTTCGATTAGTCCTACGCCGGTTCCGGCGTTTTTCCCACGCAGAATAACGGTGTAATTGCCTCGCGGCAGTCCTGCCTCGTAAATGGCAGATTCAGCAGAATTCGAAGGCAGCAAACCAACGGCCCCAATCGCGCCGGCGTTGGGTGATTGACCTGCATCATCGTTTGTGGTCACGGTCCGGCCGTTCCCGTCGACGAGCTCAAGCGTGGGATCGCTCAGAGGATTGGTGACGAAGGCTGCCAAGGAAGGGCCGATTCCGCGTGCTACGACTTTGGTGGCGCCCGGCCCGCCGAGGTAAATGAAGCCGCCGATCATCACGTTATCGCCGGTCTGGATGAATCCGCGGGTGCTGATGTTTGCCAGGGTCGAATTCTGAACGGGGTCAAGATCGTAGACTTCAACAACGGCAATCCCGGTGGTACCATTCGCGCCGCGAACGACCGCCGTGTAATTTCCTGGATCCAAAGCCGCCACAATGGCTGCTTCGGCGTCGTTTGCTGGGGGGATCGTGCTGGCGAGAATATCAACCGCTTGGTTCGATGTAAGCGCGCCTCCGATTTGAGTCGTTCGCCAGTTGTCATTGGTGGCAATCGTCGCGCCGCCCGCGTTGTGCAGTTCAAGAATGGGATCCTGCAAGGCGCCTGCGACTGGGAGGGAAGGTCCTACGGCGCGGATGATGACGCGTTTTGGTGTCGGCCCTACTACAATAAAACCGCCAATGAGAGCGCTGTCGGCCTGGCCGACAGGCAAGCGAGTCGAAATATTGAGCGCAGCTGCCGGCAAGGGTGTGGTTTTAAACTGCGCCGCACCGACAGAGAGCGTGTGCTGACCGTCCGAAGAGGTGCCGACAACGCCCGCGGCGCTACGTTGAGCGCTCCCATCGAGCAAGGGAGTTCCTCCGCCACTGGAGGTGAAAGCTACAAACGGATAGATCGGCAACGTCTCGCCGGGCGCTCCGGAGGTAAGAGTTTTCAGCGGAATCATGAGGACCGCACCCGTCGCAACGGGCGATCCCATTGCAGTATTTGGCACGATACTTTTGCTCGTGATGCTGCCGTCGGCGCGGGGCATCTTCAGAACATTCATATCGGCGAAGCTTAGGTAGCCGACAAGGTCGTTGAAAAATATATTGCCCGCGGCATAAATTTGGTTCCCGTTGTACTGAAGCCGATTGTAAGGAGACGTGGCGCGATCGCCGTCATAAATTGTCGCGCCGCCCGAATTGTTCGTGATCACGCAATTTTGAATCGCGCCGGTCATGTCGGTTCCGGGCGTGCTGCCCGTGTCGGGACCGGTCATGAAAGCGGAACCGCCTCCGGGAGCAGTGAGGCTGTTATCGGCGAAGGTGCTTCCGCTAATATTGAGCTCGCCGCCGAACATCGCGAGGCCGCCGCCCAGGATGCCACCCTGATTGCCGACAAACTGCGTCGCCGTGATGTTGATCTTACTCCGGCGAATAAACTCAACGCCGCCGCCGTAGTGTGAGGCGCGGCAATTCTGCACCATGCATTTGTCGGCCGTGAGCGCTACGAAGTCCGCCGTCATGGCGCCGCCAGTGCCATTACCGCTGTCGGAAGTCGCGAGATCGGCGAAAACGACCCGCGTCAAACTCACCGTCGCGCGATTCGTGTCAGGCGTTCCGTTTTTTGGTACTCCCACACCGTCGTTCGAATGCAAATCACCTGCGACGAAAATGCCGCCGCCCTGCCGGGCGCTCGTCACGCCGCCGCCCGGTCCCTGGATTAACGTATCTGTCACCGTCAGTTTTGCCGAGGGACGATTGATCGTTCCTCCCGCGGTGCTCTGATCATTGTTGTCGTCGGAGAGGACAACTATCGCGCCGCCAAAGCCGTCGGAGCCGCCAGTGCCGGTGGCCTGGTTGTTCTGGAAAACGCAACCTTGAACCTCCGTATCCGTGCGATAGCTGCTGAGCGCGCCCCCTTGCTTCGTGGAATTGTTCGTGAAGCGGCAATTATAAAAACGCGTCCTGGTCTGATCTTCCATCATGACTGCACCCCCGGTGCTTGGTCCCGGCGGGGCGGCGCCGGCCGGATTCTGCACGGCTACGTTGCCGGTGAACAGGCAGTCGCTCACCACCAGGTCCATCAAAGGAGCCGTATACGGCCCGATAACGTAGATCGCACCACCGACGTAACCAGCCTCGTTGTTCTCGAACCGGCTGTTGTTGATGAACATCGTGGAGGAATTTCCATGAATGGCCCCGCCTGCGGAGAAGCTGGCATGGCCGGGGAGATTGGTCCGATTGCCGGTAAAGGTGTTGTCTCGAATAAAGACCCGCGAGCGATATGAGCTCAGGGCGCCCGCGTAGGTGACGGCTGTGTTGTTGGTCCAGATGCACGATTGAAACGACACGGTTGACGTGTCGATCCAGATTGCCCCCCCGCCAGTACCAGGATCCTTGGCAGCGTTGTTCTGAAATGTGCAGGAGACGAAATTCGCCTGCACCCCGGAAACACTTACCGCGCCGCCGTGGAATTGTCTGGTCGATGCGCCGTTCGCGAACGTGAGGCCCTGGAAGGTGACGAGTTTCGGCGTCGTGAAATTAAGGATTTCGCTTCCGCCGCCTCCGCTCAACACCACCGAAGCGCCGCTCGCCGCTCGAACCGTAAAGCCTCTTGTTCCTCCACTGAGATCGGGATAAATGGTGAAACCGCCGCTGGGCGCGTTATACGTGCCCGCTGCGATTTCAATGATGCCGCCTTCCGGCACCGTATCCAACGCAACCTGAAGGGATGCCTGGTCCGCCGGAACGCGAACGATGGTGGCGGCTCCAAAAGCGTTGGAAACTGCGAGGGCAGAGCCAATCAAAATCGCGCAGAAAGCGTTCCGAGTGGTCGTGAATAGTGGGATAGAAATCATAGGTTAAGGCAAGGCGAGATTGATTGGAGAAGTCGCCGACCTGCTTATGAGTCCGGCGACACCCTTCAACAAGCTATTTTTACGCCGCAGCCAAAGAAAATTGGCCGAAGGGCGGAACCGTAATCAGTTCCCAGCTACCCGACCTTGGCTGGTTGTTCAGGAGGTTGATCGGCGGTGGCTTCCCGAGAATTTTCCCGCCGTTTGTAGTCTCCGGCGCTGAAATATTTTTCAAGCCAGATGTAGAGGCAGATGAAGAGATAGCGGCCGCCCATTTCCTTGATCTTTAATTTCGGCGTGCCGGTGCGGCGGTTCCGCCAGGTGATTGGGATCGTGGTCCAGGTGAAGCCGCGCACGATCGCCTTGAGCGGAATCTCGACCGTGATGTTGAAGTGTGGCGCGATCAGGGGGCGGCAACCGTCGATGACTTCCTTGCGGTAGGCTTTGAAGGCGTTCGTCGTGTCGTTCAGTTTTATCCGGAACAGAATCTTCAGGAAATAATTCGCGAGACGGTTCAGGAACAATTTGAATTTCGGATAATCGATCACGCCGCCGCCTTTGATGAAACGGCTGCCGAAGACGCAGTCGTAACCTTCGTTCAGTTTATTCCAGTAGCGGACAGCATCGCGAGAATCATCTGATTCATCGGCCATCATGATCACAACGGCGTCGCCCTTCATTTGATCGAGCCCGCAGATGACCGCGCGGCCGAATCCGTTCCGGCCCGGATTCTGAGTCGGAGCCAGAGTGGGGATGCGTGCGCGCAAGTCCTGCAGGATCGCCCAGGTGCGGTCGCTGCTGCCGTCGTCGACCACCACGATTTCGTGCGGCACGTGATTGAGGCGCAGCTCCACGTGAAGTTTCTCGACGGTCGAGGCGATGCATCCTTCCTCGTCGCGGGCCGGGATCACGACCGAAAGAAGTTTCAGTCCGTTTTCGATGGGGGACTCGGCATTCATAAACCAGCGGACATTTCCAGCCAATGCGGATGCGCCTCGGCGTGTTGCGCGATTTCTTCGAGGATCGCCTGCAAGGCCGTGGCGGGACGCCATTCCCACATCTCAGCCGCCAGCCGCGAATTCATCACCAGCCACGGGACATCGAAGGGGCGCGGCGCGGGATCGCTCGCGATTTCGTGCGCGCCGAAGCGCTCCGCGCACCACGCGCTCAATTGCGCCAGCGACATGCTGTTGCCTGTGCCTCCACCGAAATTCACGATCCGCGGCTTCGGGGAACCGGCAGTCGCGAATTGCTTTTGCAAAACGGGGAGAAGATCGCGCGGGTGCAGACAATCGCGCGTTTGATGTCCCGCGCCGTCGAAGCCGATATACTTCAGTGGCGCGCGGCGCAAATAAGCGTTGATCCAGAACGAGAAAATTCCCTGGTCGGCGCGACCGAACTGCCCGGCCCCGGCGAGCACGCCGCAGCGATTGATCCAGACGGGGAACTCGAATGTCTCGCCGTATTCCAGAGCGACATACTCTGAGGCGAGCTTGGAGCTCCCGTAAAGCGAGATGGGCGGCGCGCAGGAAAAATTTTCGGCGATACCGTGCGAGGTGGCGCCGGACGGAAGCAGACCGGTGTGATCTGGTTCGAAGGCCTCGTCTTTCACGATGACCGGTATTTCGACCAGCGCCTTCACCGAGTAAACGCGGCTCGTGCTCAACAAGGTGAAGCCGGCCCGATGTTTCTTTGCCAATTCGAGCAGGTTGACGGTTCCGTAGAGATTATGTTCGATCAGTTGGCGGCTGCTCGTGGCGCCGTCAACGCCCGCGAGCACGCTCGGGTTCGCGGCCGCGTCGATGATCCAATCGATCGCGCGGATGGATTCGAGGTCGCTGGGCGCGCGCACGTCGGCGTGGAAGAGCTTCACGCCTCGTTTCCGCAGCGGCTCGATGTTCAGATGGCTGCCGGGGCGGCTGAAATTATCGAACCCGACGATCTCGGTCGTGGAATCGAGATCGAGCAGGCCGCTCGCGAGGCTGCTTCCCGCGAAACCGCAAATGCCTGAGATCAGGATTTTCATTTTAGAGAATCCACGCCCAACAATGCCTTTGCCGCACGACGCATCTATCCAGAAGTATCGCTCACCGATTTGCCGGCGCGGGCGTCGCTTTCGTTCGCCATCGCAATCGCTTCGATTTCGACGCGCGCGTTTTTCGGCAACGTCGAGACCCCGACGGTGGAGCGCGCCGGCGGCTGGTCCGCGAAGTAAGTCGCGTAAACCTCATTCATCTTCGGGAAATCGCCGAAGTCGGCCAGGAAGACGGTCGTCTTCACGACGTTGGCCATGGTGAGCCCTTCCGCCTTCAAGACGGCCGTTAAATTGTCGAGGACGCGGCGGGTTTGCTCCGAGATGTCTTCCGAAACGATCTGTCCGGTTTTCGGGTCCAGCGGGACCTGGCCGGCGCAAAATATCATCGACCCGGCCCGGACGGCCTGCGAGTACGGCCCGATGGCCGCCGGCGCCTCGGTGGTGGAAATTATCTTCTTCATGCGGCGACCCTAGCGGGAAAAATCTCGTGCACAATCTCAGAGCGCAGCGATAGTTGTCGTCCTGAGCCGCGCAGACGGCGAAGAACCTCTCAGTCGCGCTATGCGTCACGCAAGCGGACATTACGGCTCCATCCGAAATTGGCGCCGAGCATAGCGCGGAAGCGCTTGACCAATTTGTGAGGTCCCTCGCCGTCTGGCGCGGCTCGGGATGACACGCAGTGCCACGGTCGACCCGCAATCCGGTGGCGCTTGCGGTTGTTTCCGAAGGAAATGCGTCAATATTACCGCACATCATGGTTGGCTGGATCTTAAAGAAAATACTTGGCTCGAAAAATCAGCGCGAAATCAAGCGCATGGCGCCATTGGTCCAGCGAATCAACGAGCTGGACGAGCAGTTCAAAGCGCTCTCCGACGACGATCTCCGCGCCAAGACTACCGCCTGGAAAACGGAGCTGGCCTCGATTTCCGACTTGATGGAGCAATGGACGAAGCTCGACGAGATTTTGCCGGAAGCCTTCGCGGTGGTGAAAAACGCGGCGCGCCGGCTGACCGAGCGCCAGGAAACTTTCAGCGTCTGCGATCAGCCGATGACCTGGAACATGGTGCACTTCGATGTGCAGCTCGTGGGCGGCATCGTCCTGCATCGCGGCAAGATCGCGGAGATGGCGACCGGTGAAGGCAAGACGCTCGTCGCGACCCTGCCCCTTTATTTGAACGCGCTCACCGGCAAAGGCGCGCATCTCGTGACGGTGAACGATTACCTCGCCCGCCGCGACGCCGAGTGGATGGGGCAGCTCTATAATTTTCTCGGGCTCACCTGCGGTTGCATTCAACACGACCAGCCGCCCGACGTCCGCCGCGAGCAATACGCGATGGACATCACCTACGGCACGAACAGCGAGTTCGGCTTCGATTACCTGCGCGACAACGGCATGGCCACGACGCGCGAGCAGCAGGTCCAGCGCGGCTACAATTACGCCATCGTCGACGAAGTCGATTCCATCCTGATCGACGAAGCGCGCACGCCGCTAATCATCAGCGGACCGAGCACCGTTTCGACGCATCAATACGACAAGTGGAAACCGCTCGTGGACCAGCTTGTGCGCAAACAAACCATGTTGTGCAATCGGCTCTCGAGCGACGCCAAGGAACTTTTCGAGCAGGGCAAGAATGAGGAGGGCGGCCTCGTGCTCTTCAAAGTGAAACTCGGCCAGCCGCGCAACAAGCAACTGTTGCGCATGATGGAAGACCCCGAGAAACGCAAGGCAATGGACAAGGCCGAGCTTTCGTTTTACCAGGACACGCGCAAAGAGGAACTCTTCGCGCTGAAAGAGGAACTTTTCTTCACGATCGACGAGAAATCGAACGAGTCCGATCTTTCCGAGCAGGGCCGCGCGTTCCTGAATCCGGACGAGCCCGATTCATTCGTACTCCCGGATTTGATCAGCGAATTTACCGAGATCGATTTGGACAAATCGCTTTCCGATGAGGAGAAGGAGAAAGCGAAAGTCGAGCGCCAGCAGCATTGCGACG
>Ga0209118_1000562_pt1 | contig 19679 bp, 13 predicted proteins | sample BlaSpr_A8_Ref_M1_FD_187988 | JGI IMG/M metagenome (GOLD analysis project Ga0209118, IMG submission 187988) | Forest soil microbial communities from Thunder Bay, Ontario, Canada - Black Spruce, Ontario site 2_A8_Ref_M1 (SPAdes) (version 2) | ecosystem: Environmental > Terrestrial > Soil > Boreal...
AGTAGCTGGCCTGTGCACTGCCCCCCCTTTCTTTTTGAAACAGCTACTGCTTCTAGGAGTATTCGGCCTTTCGATTCCTCTATTCCTCACGTAATGTATTAGCTGGGTCGATCTTTGCAATTTTCAGGGTTGGCAGCGTTGTGGCCAGAAGCGTGACCAACACAAGGGTGAGAACCACGTAGGCCAGGGTTGGGGCATCGTAGATGCCAACGCCATAGAGCACGCTGCGCATCACTCGCAGCGCTCCCCCCCAAAGGACCAGTCCCAGAAAAAGGCCCAGAACTGAAGCGCCCGCCCCGGAGCGGCCGATCTGCACCATTGCCTGACCCACGGTCGAGCCCAGGGCCATGCGGATGCCAATCTCGCGCGTCCTCTGCGTCACCATGTTAGCAACCAGCGCGAAAATGCCGACAGAGCTCAACAGCAGCGCCAGTGCCGCCATTACGCTCAGGAGCGCTACCTCGACACGCTGTGTCGCCAAGGTCTTCGCCAGCAGGTCGCGCATGCTGTAGAAGCCCGAGAAGGGCAGGTTGGGATCGGCACTCGCCAGCGCGCGCTGCATCTGCGCGGTCAGCCCTTCCACAGGGCCAGGTGTGCGAACAATCCAGCTAGGCTGGAACCACACGTGAAGTAACGAGAGCTGCCTTGCCTCCAATTGCGCAGCAGGAACGTATATTGTTTCCTCGCTGGTGAGAGGCGCAACAGGATCAATGCCCGGCGCCATGGCTACATCCTCTACCACTCCGACAATCATTGTGTCCTTATCCAGGTAACGGCCAACTGGATTTGCGCCGTGGAAAAACTTGCGCACGAACATCTGGTTGACGATACCCACACGCTGGGTATCCGGTCCGTCTGCCTCGGTGAAGGAGCGCCCTGCCAGGACCGGAATCTGCAATGCAGCGAAATAATCAGGGGTGGTGTATACCTCATCCGCCATGACTTTCTGCCCTGCTTCTTTACCGTCGCTGATGGCTATCCCTCCGGTAATCAGCGAGCGCTCATACGGCAGGCTCAGGCCGACAGAAGCATGTTGCACGCCGGGAATCTGCCGCATAGCGGCCGTGCTCTCGTTCAATAGCTTCCTGAAGGCCGCGGGATCGTGGAAGCGGGCGTCGTCGAGCGAGGCCTTGGCGGTCAACACTCCAGTTGAATTGAATCCCGATGGCAGCGTCTCCAGGTGGACCAGGGTGCGGACTAGCAAGCCGGAAGCGGCCAGCAGCACGACGGTAAGAGCGACCTCGCCGGCGAGAAGTGCCTGGCGCAGGCGCACGCTGCCGCCTCTGGTCACGGCACGGCTGGCCATCGACGAGCGTAGGTCCACATTCCGATTTGCGAGCGCCGGGAGCATGCCAAACAGGATGCTGGTCAACAGCGAAATGGCTAACGTGAAGAACATCACGCGGGCGTCGAGGGGGACGTGCCCGACGGGGAGAAAGTGTTCGGGCAACAGCAGCAGGAGGCCGCGCAAGGCGAGAAAACCCACACCAACGCCAACCGCTCCGCCCAGAAGTGCCAGCAGCAGATTTTCGATCCAGAACTGCTTCTGGATCTGCCAGCCCGAGGCTCCCAGCGCCAGCCGCGTGGCTACTTCCGAAGTGCGCCGCATCATGCGCACCAGCGTCAACCCGGCCAGATTGGCGCAGGCGATCAGCAGGATGAATCCCGCCGCCAGCATCAGCGCCAAAACCTGCGGACGCAGCCGAGCCGTTTCACCCCTTTGGAGCGGAACGGAATAGTACGTCACCTTTGCGCCGGGATTGTTTTCTAATTCATAGCGCTGCGTGCGGAGGGACCAGGCGCTGTTGATTTCGACATTCGCCTCCTGCCAGTTCGCGCCATCGCGCAGCCGGACGATGGAGTCAAAATTCGTTCCCCCGCCTTCGCCCTCGCGGCTGGGCTGGAGCGCCGTATATAGGTCGGCGTTCAAGGGAGTAGTTGCGCCCTCAGGAAGCACACCGATGACCGGGTACGGCTCGCCTTTCAACAGAATGGCTTGGCCGAGAATATAGGAATTAGAGCTGAAGGTATTTCGCCACAGACTGTAACTCAGGATGGCGGCTTTGGGCCCGTGCGGGCGGTCCTCGTCCTCAGAGAAATTGCGCCCAATCACAGGCCGAACCGCTAGCACGTCGAGGTAGTGCGCCGAGATGCGTCCCGCACGCAGGTATTGCACCTGGGATCCCGCCTGGAGATTGACGCCCGAAGGTCGTGGACTCGAGACAGCCGATATCAGGGAGGGGACATTGTCGCGTAGCAGCTCCCATTGCTCTCCATTCAGTTTGTGCCGCTCATCGGAAGGCCTGGAGCCGGTGGTGCGCGTGTAAATCGTGCCCATCCGTTCGGGATGCGAGTAGGGTAGGCTCTTCAACATGAGCGCATTCACTAAGGAGAAGATCGCTGTGTTCGCGCCGATGGCGAGTGCCAGGGTGATGATGACCGTCACAGTAAATCCGGGATTACGCCAGAGCTGCCGGGTGGCAAACCTGAGATGCTGCCTACTCTCCATAAACCATCCTCCTTGCCGACAATTCTGTTCTGCAATCCTTTGCAGAAAGTACGTCGAAAGCCCGGCTTAGGTTCCCCTCGGGCTGGCTTTAGATGAGAGCGTAATACATGGGACGTTATGCCGCCCACCCCTTTATATGAGTGGAAGATCCTGCCGGTGAGAGTCTACTCTTCTGGATTGCTCCGCGAGTGACGGCGAATCCGGAAATTATCTGCCAGAGGAACTCGGAGTAGGAGGCGAATTCTCGATATCCCTTAACAACGAAAACCACAAATTCGGATGGTTGCAGGTTTGCGGAAGTTGCTGAAATAGATTTGGTTGTGGGGGCCCGATAAGTACCGAATTTGCAATTACTGTCTATACTTTTCCGTAGCGAGCTAGTCCATTGCGCTGCGTGAGCCTCACAAACGACAGCGGACTCTACAGTAGTTTCCATGTAGCCGACAGTATGTCCCGGAACCGCCTCCTACGCTGGGCGCGATGAACGGCGAACTTGAAGGTAATCAAGGCGTGCTAATATCCGCAGCTGTATGACAGCAAGTAATCCCACCTCTGATTACGCCCTCGGCAGCACTGACGCGGAGCACCAGCGGCTGATTCGGCAGGCTAAGTGGCTTGCCGTTCACACGGAGAGACTCTTCCGCGAGGCCGGGATCGGTCCAGGTCAACGTGTCTTGGATCTCGGTTCCGGCGTTGGGGACGTGGCTTTGATAGCAGCCCGGCTCGTTGGTCCTGCAGGTGAGGTCGTTGGAATCGAGCGCGACCCACGGTCGATTGCCCGAGCCGATGCTCGCATGGCTGAGGCGGGCCTGCGCAACGTGAGCTTTACGCGGTCCGATGCGGCCGAAATCCCAGGCGACAAACCCTTTGATGGTGCCGTCGGCCGCTACATCCTGATGTTTCTTCCCAATCCCGTTTCGGTTTTGCGTTCGCTCTCTCACTTGGTTCGTCCGGGTGGAATCCTGGCTTTCCAAGAACCCTGCTGGAAGTCTTTTCTTGAACAGTCTGCGCGGTTGCCTTTGTGGTCTTCAGCCGCTTCTCTATTGGTAGAGACATTTCAGCGCTCCGGTACAAACACTGAGATGGGACCGGCACTTTCGCGGGTTTTTCAGGACGCAGGTTTACCGGCCCCGTCCACGCATACCGATACTCTGCTTGGTTCGGAGCAGTGGCTGCCCGATTGTCTTCACAGTCTGCGTCCGCAAATGGCGCAACTCAACCTTTCGCTCCAGCTTCTCGGTGACTTCGAGACTCTCTCGGAGAGGCTACAAACCGAAGTCACGGCATTCAAGACAACGACACCGCTGCCCGCCCTCGTCAGTGCCTGGTCCCGCAAGCCGCTAAGGGAAGGGCTGTGCTAATCCGCTGGTGCGCGCGTTCCCCTCGGAAGAAACACGAGCAGTGCGAAGGACACCAACATGCAAGCACTAACGAAAGCCAACCCGCCATACATACTGCCAGTTCTTTGAGTCATGAACCCAACTACCGAAGGGCCCACAAAACCGCCGAGGTTCCCAACGGAATTGATCAAGGCGAAGCCGGCCGCTACGGCGGAGCCTGAAAGAAACTCGCTCGGCATGGCCCAAAAGGGAGCCAGAAAGCCGCAGAGACCAATCTCCACGAAGGACAAGAGCGCCAGCGCAAACAAAGGTGAACGAGTTGTGCCCATGAGCGCGAGAGCCAAGACTGCGGCGAGTACCGGCAACGCCGCGTGGAATTTCCGCTCCAGTCTTCGATCGGAACTGCGAGAAATGAGAACCATCGCAGCTGCGGCCACCAGGCTCGGGATCATGACCAGCAGTCCGACGGTCGTATTGGAATACCCACTCGACAGAGACTTGATGATTTGAGGGGTCCAAAAACTCATCGTATATCTACCGATCATCAGCCCCGAATAAAGCAAGACTAGATACCAAATACGACCACTCGCTAATGTCTCGAGCACGGAATATTGGCGATGTTTCAACTTTTCCTGTTCTTCGCCTCTCAACTCCGTCTGAATCCATTCCTTTTCCTCTGTGGTCAGAAAACCAGCTTCCTGCGGCCGGCTTGGCAGGACAAAGTAAGTGATGAATCCAAACAGTATGGGCGGAATTCCTTCAAGAATCAGCAGCCACCGCCAGCTCCCGATTCCCAGCCAGTGGATATGATCCAGGATGTAGCCTGACAGAGGCGATCCCACGATACTGGACACCGGTAGCCCAAGGAGAAACAGCGCAATCGCGCGCGCTTGTTCCCGCTTGGGAAACCAATACGTTAGATACAAATAGACTCCCGGAACGTAACCCGCCTCGGCCAGACCGAGCAGAAATCGTGCCCAGTACAATTGGTGAACGTTCTGCACGAACCCGGTCAGCGTGGCAATGATCCCCCAGCTGATCAGAATACGAGCGATCCAGATTCGTGCGCCGATCTTGTGTAGCAGCAGATTGCTTGGAACTTCAAAGAGGAAGTATCCGATAAAGAAAATTCCTGTCAGCAGACCGAACTGCTCACTAGTGATGGCCAGGTCCTGATTCATGGCCAGCGCGGCGATGCCGATGTTGACGCGGTCCAGATAACAAATGACGTACAGGATGAAGAGGAAGGGGAGGATGCGGATTCGCACTTTCCGAATCGCTTGGGTTCCGATCTGGACGGTAGTTAATTCGGAAATGGATGCCATGCTCAAAACACTTCCTTCAGCAGGCTTGGCTGACCGGTGGCAAGCGGAGAGTATGCGTACGGTATGCCCCGAATGTACCTCCGTCAACCGATAATGCGCGCGGTGAGGGTCAGACCAGACCACAGTTTCCTGGACTTTGGGCGAAACGGACGTCTCAATGGCCGTATTACGGGCCATCCGAAAAGTTTGACGGCTTCGCAATTCCTGGATTGTCAATTCGGATGGTTGCAGAGTTTGCGGAAGTTACTGAAAGGAAAGAAATTTTGGTTGCGGGGGCCTGCAACCATCCGAATTGTTTAGTGCTGCCTTTTAGGTTGGAACTGATCCGACTCGCAGCGTAGGCATCATTAATTGTATATCGCGAAGGCTTCGCCAGCCGGAGAGGCTGAGGAGTAATTTCCGCTTTGCTCGTCTAGGGGTCAGTGCAATTGTTCCCGCAGGAAGTCGCCGATATCGTCGAGCGCTTCCTTGGCGGCATGCAGGAGAGCGACGTTCGAGGGAAAAACGTGGATCATGCCCTTCCACGTATGCACCTGGACGGTCCCGCCCGCGTTTTCGAGGCGCTCGCCGTAGCGAAGGGAGTCATCGAGGAGAACCTCGTCTTCACCCACGTGCATTCGAACCGGCGGGAGTCCGGCCAGATCGCCATACAAAGGCGACGCCCGCGGGTCGCGCGGGTCGTGCGCACCGAGATAGAGTCGCGCCGCGGAAGCGAGGGAGTCCTTAGTCAAGAGTGGGTCCGCTTCATCCCGTGTTTCCATACTGGCGCCAGAAAGCGCCAAGTCGGTCCAGGGCGACATGACCGCCGCACCGACGGGAGGTCGTCCCGAGCCTTCCAGCGCCTCGACCACCAGCGACGACAGCAGCACAAGCGCGAGGCCGCCCCCGGAAGAGTCGCCCGCCAGCGCGATTTTCGCAAAACCTTTCTTAACAAGGCCCCTATAGGCGGCCAGGGTTTCGTCGACCGCCGCCGGAAACGGATGCTCGGGGGCTAAGCCGTACTCGGGCACGAAGGCGGCCACTTTTGCCCGCGCTGCAACCCGTCCGACGAAATGTTGATACGCTCGCGCCGAACCGACGACATACGCGCCGCCATGGAGGTACAGAATTGCCGCTTCGCCGCCAGCGTCGTCCGGTCGGCACCACCATCCATGCACACCGTCCACCTCCGCTTCCTCGTAGGTCACGCAGCCAGCCGCTGGCGTCTGATCCATCAACTGATCGAATGGCTCGCGGGCCGATGGCCCATTGACGCTCCCCTTCGTGGACGCAACCATCGAGCGTATCTCTGAGATAGGGACGCGATCAAGCGGATCGATAGAGTGATTCACCACCATGATCAGTTCCTTTCTCCGTTATGCCTCTCTCAGTAGTTCGGTGCGGTACCTGGGTGCGAGCACTTTCACTTTCTCAATGAACGCGGCCTCCTCTTTTTCGTTCAGCTTCGGCGGTGGCGTCGTACGCGTGGCGACTGGTACACCAACCTCTATGAAGAACTTCTCCTGTCCCGCAGGCGAGCAGATGCAGAGCATGCGTACCGGCCCAGTGGAAGCGTTGTGAAACTGATGGGGAGCGTTGGCAGGAATGTTCAGTGTGTCGCCAGCCTGCACGGTCGACTTCTTGCCACGGAAGGTCGCTTCCATCTCACCTTCGAGCAGGACAAAGGTCTCCTCGAAGTCATGCCGATGCGGCGGTGGCCCGCCGCCTGGCGGGATGTGCATATCAATTACGCAGAAACGCCCATTCGTGTCTTCGCCCGTCACAGTGATGGTGTAGGTGTCGCCGACCAGACCGATATGAGGAAGGTTGTCGGGTTGCGCCAGCGTGAGACTGCGTTTGAGGTCGTCCGGTGGGATCATGGTTGGAGCAGTTGGCACGTCGGTTCTCCTTTGTGGGGTTTCGTCTCTTGCTGTTTTCGTTTGAAGGCACTCACGCCCTCCAAAGCTCGGCGGTTTCTCTGGCAAAGTCCCGGTATCGACGAGGCGTATGCCCCAGCAGTTCCGTCAAGGTCTCGATATCCCCCGCCTCCGCACTGAAGCCCCGTTCGAGATACCCCTGAAACATCATGCGGATGTCGAACGCCGACCATGATGGAGCCTTCTTTCTCATCTGCTCCTCGAACGCGGCCATGTCGTCACCGGAATAGCGAATCTCCTTGCCAAGCAGACCGCTCCAGATCGATGCCATCTTGGGACCACTTAATACCTCCGGACCGTTGAGATTGTAGGTTTTGCCGAAATGTTCGTCCGAGGTAAGCGCAATCGCTGCCGCCTCGGCAATATCTCGGATGTCCACCACGGAGATGCCCACCTGGCCAAGAGGCATGGGGTAGATCCCAGCCTTCATAAGGGCTTCTTTCAACGTTGCGTCGTTCTGGCTGAAGTAGTTTGGGCGGATAATCGTGAACGGGACGTCGAACTCCCGCAGAGCGTTTTCAATCGCGAGCTTTGAGGCAAAGTGTGGAACATCCTTGAAGCGATCCACTCGGAAGACCGAGTGATACACGACATGCTTCAGGTTCAGCCGCTTGGCCAGATCGTAGGCGATGAGGCCCTGCGTCAGTTCATCGGGCACGACGGCGTTCAGCAGGTAGAGCTTATCCACTCCTTGCAACGCCTTCTGTACAGAGACCGGATCAAGCAAATCGCCGATTGCAACCTCAATGCCCTTCGGCGTCGGCGCGTCTTCTTTACGTACAAGCAGGCGAATGTCTGCCTCTCGCTTCTGCAGTTCCTTGACGACTTGTGCACCAACGTTGCCGGTGCCGCCAATTACCAAAATCTTCATCGTGTTGCCTTCCTTTTCTCGACGAACTGTTTCATTGCTGCCGAGTGCAGTCTGCAGATGTAGATACCCCGCCGAAACTCTGCGATACGCCCTCTGGCGCAAAACAGGATTGCGCAAGTGCAATACCGTGGTAGGCTCAAGCGAGACGAACTGCGTCTTGGCACCCGCAAGCGGACGAAACCGCGCGCAGATTTGTCCATTGCTGCCCTTCTGCAACCGGGGAAAGGAAAGCGCTGCTGATGAATGATCTCGATCTCAACGATGTGCGTACGTTCGTCGCGGTCGCACAAGCGGGCACGCTGACGGCTGCGGCAAAGGAGATGCGGCTTCCTACTTCTACGGTCAGCCGGGCTTTGACTCGACTTGAAAAGTACCTTGGGGTCCTCCTCGTGCAGCGAAGCCCCAGAGGTCTTGTCCTGACCGACTCAGGGAAAGACTACCTGCAATCGTGCAGACGCGCGTTGCAAAACCTCCGGCACGGCAGAGATCTTTTGGAAGAGCGTCGCTCCAGACCAAGCGGACTCATTAAGGTGGCCTGTCCCGTCACCATGGCCCGCGACACTCTTGCGCCTTTGCTGAAGGAATTTCTTGACCGCTATCCCGATTTACGCGTTGAGATCGAACCCTACGCAGCGAGTTGGGATCAGGAGCCGCGAGATGACGTGGACGTGTTCTTCAAATTGCGGGCGCCGAAGGACTCCTTGCGACGCGTGCGGCCATATCCAGGTACGGTTCGAGGGCTTTTCGCCAGCTCAGGATATATCAAAGCGGCTGGCAGCCCGGCGACTCCGGATGATCTCGCCGATCACAAATGCATCGGCTCCGGACCCTGGAAGTTGAGCCGGGGCACAAAGATCGTAACTCCCAACATCCTTTTTCGCGTGGTTTCCAGCGATCCAACGGTTGCGCTGAAGCTTGCCATTAGCGGGTTTGGTATCGCAATTCTGCCTCTGTGGATGGCGAAGAGCCCAGATGTTCGGAACACTTTGACGCCCATTCTGCCGCAGTGGATTCCCGAACCGATCACTCTATGCGCTCTGTTCTCCAGTCCATCACGGCTGACGCCTAAAGTCCAAGCTCTGCTGGATTTTCTCGACGAATACATCGGAACCGATCGGGATCCCAAGCTCAAGAACGATCTTGCGAAAGGGTATTTCACAGACCGAACGCTTGCGCCAACATCGGGCCCCTGAGCATACCACTCTCCGACTCGATTCCATCTCCAAGCTCACTCGCGGCCCGCCATCGGGTTGGACGAATTCCTCTACAAATTCGGATGGTTGCGGGGTGCCGGTAACTTGTTCACATGAAAGAACAAATAATTGTACAGGCTTGATTTGAACCAACGACCTCCGAACACATCGGATCGCCTGCTTGTGAGGCAGGGTGCGTTAGGAGCGGCGTAACCGCACCTAAGCCAAGCATGGATACACATTGAGGCGCTTCTGTCCGACCTTTTCTAGTTTTTCGGGTGTGGTCGATGATTCAATTTGACTTGCCTGGCTTACGAGGGTCCTGTGTGGGATCCACGTACTCGGTCGAAGATGGACCGAAACCGGTGATTTGAACGACAACAGCTTCATTGCCGGTCTCTGCGAAGTGATTCCGAGAGGGCGGTTCTGTGTAGAAACTGCCTGGTGTTAGGGCCTTCAGCTTCGCCCCGTCAAACTTATCGCCATACCCGATATGCCATGTGCCGGAGATCACGGTCCCAACCCTGTCATCGCGATGGGAGTGCGAAGCGATGCGTGTATGTGCCGGCACGCGAAGCATGATGGTATATAACCCTGTTTGGTCTGGATTGCCCCTCAGAACAACGGTCTCGATGCCGCCGATGCCGGAGCTTCCAGAACCCGGATTGCCCAGTTTCGGGAACTTATACTCCGCAGGAGTGAAGCGCTCTTCGTTTAAATCGCCGCCAGCACTGCTTGCAACTGTAGGAGCGCCCGGCGGATCATCGAGAAATTTACGAATCAGCGCCACTGTGTAAGCTGGTCGTTCTTCCATCAGCCAATGTCCTGAACCTGCGACGACCTCCTCCTTCACGTTGATCGCAACATGACGCATGATCACAGCCTGGAGGGCACCGAAGGACTTCTCTCCACCCACCGCCATCACAGGCATGGTCAGCTTCGTTTGTTCGAAGATCTTGTTGTCCTTTGCATCCTGGGAAAACGCGGCAAACTGCGCGAATCCGGCCCGCATTCCACCTGGTTGCGCGTAAGTGGCGGCAAAGAAATTTCTGGTGGCCTCATCAGGCTTACCCGGATCGCCAGTAAAGTCGTTCCATATCCTGTCAAAGTAGATACGCTCCCGACCTGCCACCAGCCGTTCCGCATCAGGTCCATGGAAGTTGAAGTGCCAAACCCCGGGATTTTGGAGAATCTCGCTCCAGGGATCAACCCCGGGGATCGGTGCGTCCATAACAACCAGTCGCTCAACCTTTTCGGGATAAGTCGCGGCGTAGGCGTATGCGACCATGTTGCCGATGTCGTGAGCAACAACAAATGTCTTGTCGTATCCCAACGCGGTCACAACGGCACGAATATCCTTGGCCTGAGTCTTTTTATCGTAGCCATCGGCAGGCTTGGAAGAGCGCCCAATGCCGCGAAGGTCCGGCACTACTACCCTATGGTCCTTCATGAGATCCGCGGCCAGAGGAGCCCACGAATCGCTATTTTCCGCGTACCCATGGAGGAGTACCACTACGGGCCCGCTTCCTCCCGAACGCACAAAAATGTCTGCCCCTGCCGGGCTGTGTATCGTCCTTGCTTGAAAGCTGGACGGCAAGGAAGGCGGAGTTTGGCCCGAAACTGTTGCCACGGCGAAAAGGGTTACGGCGAGCGCGCGTCGAATCATTGATATCTCCATACACGATAACAATCGGTGTTTTCGGGGTCACACGAATTGAACTGCGCGTGGCATTACAGATTGTAAACCACAACGGATATTCTCTCTACTTTATGATGATCTCGTCGAGCAACTCGCAACACAGCCATCACTCGCGGATGCCACGTTGAGATTCTGCTGGTTTGCGGCAGCGGCAGACTTTTGCGCCGGCTTACCCTGCGGGCGCAATGTTTACTGACTATTGCTGCCAGCCTCCGCCGAGTGCCCTGTAAAGTTGCACGAGACTCTGGTACTCGTTGCCTCGCGACTCCGCCAAAGTGAGTTCCGCGGCAAAGAGCGACCTTTGGCCATCGAGAACTTCGAGATAAGTCGTGGTCCCGCCCTGGTAACGCATGGTCGAGAGGCGGACGGCTTCCTGCAAGTCAGCAACGGTGTCCTGCTGGCGAATGCGGACCTGATGGAGTTTCTGATAGCCAATCAGCGAATCGGACACGTCCCCGAAGGCGCGCTGAATGGTTTGCCCGTACGCGATCAAAAACTGCTGGTGCTGCGATTCGGCCAGCCGCAGGTTCCCGCCGAGGGCGCCCCCCGTGAAGATGGGCTGACTTACGTGGGCGCCGTAAGACCAGATGCCAAGCTGGGTACTCATCAGGCTCGAGAAAGCGCTGCTGCGTCCGAAAGCACCACCGCCGGACCCGGTCAGCGAGATTTGCGGAAAGAATTGAGCCTTGGCGACGCCGATTTCGGCGTTTGCGGTGACTAGATTCTGCTCGGCTTCGCGAATATCTGGCCGGCGTTCGATCAGAGAAGAAGGAAGGCCAGGTGGGATGTCGGGAGGAAGAGGTTGCTCAACCAGGCCGAGTCCGCGAGTCACAGCCTGCGAATAATTGCCGAGGAGAATGCTGATGGCGTTCTCCTTCTGGGCGACTTGCCGTTCCAGGTCGGGAATCTGAGCATTAGCGGTATCGAGAACCTGCTGAGCCTGAAGGACATCCAGTTTCGTGGCCACGCCGCGCTCTAGGCGCAGCCTAGTCAGCTTGACTGAATCTATTTGCGTACCGACCGTCTCATGTGTGATCTGAAGTTGCAGGTCGAGTTGCAGAAGCGAGAAGTAGTCGCTCGCGACGTCGCTCACGAGCGTTAATGTGACCGTCTGCCGCGCGTCCTCCGTGGCCAGCAGCTGGGCGCGCGAGGCTTCGTTTGCGCGACGCAGCTTACCGAAGAAGTCCAACTGAAACGCGGCGTCGCCCGCGAGAGTCAAAAAATTGAACTTGGTTTGAAAATTGGATTCTTTTCCGCCGCTAAAATTGGCGTTGCCCTGCACTTGAGGGAAGAGGCTGGAACGGCTGATCGCAAGCTGGGCGCGAGCGGCGTTGATGCGCTCCGTCGCAAGTTGCAAGTCGTAGTTTTGCTTTAGCGCTGTGCGAATGAGTTCTTGTAATTGCGGGTCCTGGAAGACCTGCCACCAAGGAAGATCAGCATAGGACGCTGCCTGAGCCTGGACTTGTGGGTTTTCGCTCAGGCCACGGTAGGCCGTAGGAGGTTGAACGACGGGTCGATGGTAGTTCGGGCCGACGCTGCATCCAGCGACTAAACCAGAGGCCATGATGGCGGCCATGAGTGGCGCTAGTTTCTTCATTGGTTGCTCCGTCGTTCTTGCTTCGCGCCGTTCTCGCGGTGGTTCATCTCAGTCCCCCTGCGCTGGAGCGGGCGCTGCCGGTAACGCTCCCGAAAGGTGTTCCTTGCCGGCGCCGGACCATTTCTCCACCAAGTAGAAGATCGCAGGCACGAAGAAGATGCCGATCACGCTGGCGGCCAGCATCCCCCCGATTACTGCAGTGCCCATGATTTGGCGGGCAACCGACCCAGCGCCGGTCGCCGCCCACAGAGGCACGCAACCGAGAATGAAGGCGAAGGACGTCATCAAAATCGGCCGCAGGCGAAGCCGAGCTCCTTCGAGCGCCGCATCCGCCAGTGGCTTTCCGTTCTCGTATTGCTCCTTGGCGAACTCGACGATCAAAATTGCGTTCTTGGCGGCTAAGCCGATGAGCATGACCAGGCCGATTTGCGAGTAGATATCGTTCTCGATCTGGACCATGTAGGGCGGCAGGAAAACGCCAAGCAGCACGCGGCGCAACCACAGGATTCCAAAGGCTCCAAAGATCGCCACGGGCGTGCTGAGCAGCACGCTGAACGGGAGCGACCAGCTTTCATATAGCGCCGCCAGAATCAGGAAGACGAATAGCAGCGAAAGTCCGAAGACCACCGAAGCGGGAACTCCCTCCCGCGCCTTCTGCTCCTGAAAGGACATGCCCGAGTAATCGAAGCCCATCTCACGCGGCATGGTCTGTCTAAAAACGTCTTCGAGAGCCGCCGTGGCTTGGTCCGCGCTGTAGCCAGGCGCTGCACCCCCGTTGATTTGCGCCGAACGATACTCGTTGAAACGCATGGTAAACTCTGGCCCGAGGCGCGGCTTTACGCTAGTTAGCGTGGACAGCGGGACGTTTTCCCCTTTGCTATTGCGAACGTAGAACTGCCCGACATTTTCCGCCTTGGCACGGTCTTCGCCTTCCGCCTCGATGTAGACCTGCCATTGACGGCCGAAGCGGTTGAAATAGTTGATGAAATATCCGCCCATAAAAGCCTGAATCGTCCGGTAGACATCGTTAAGGGGCACACCTTGCTTTAGAACTTTGTCCCGGTCCACCTCGACAAACTCCTGTGGCACGCTTGGAAGGAAGGTAGTGCTCAAGCCGGCGATTTCCGGGCGTTTCCGGGCAGCTTCCAAGAAAATGTCCAAGTTCTTGGCCAGGAACTGCACATCATTGCCGGCGCGATCCTCAAGGACAAAAGTGAATCCTCCCGAGGTGCCAACTCCGGGAATCGCTGGCGGCGAGAAGCTGAAGGCGATCGCCGCTGGCAACCTGCTCAATTCCCGGTTCAGATGCGCCTTGATGGCTTGAAACTGTTCGGCTCGTGTAGTGCGCTCATCCCAGGGCTTGAACGTCACAAAAAAGAACGCGTTATAACTGGTGCGCACATAGCTCAGCAAACTGAAGCCGACGACGCTGGTTGCGTATTGAACCCCCGGAGTATTGGTCAGGATTTTTTCCACGTCCGCTGCGGCAGCAGTCGTGCGTTCCAACGAAGCCCCGTTCGGGAGTTGGAGATTGACGAAGGCATAGCCCTGATCTTCGTCCGGAAGAAAACTCGATGGCACTCGGCTGGCAAAAAAGCCGCCCGCCAAGCCAAAGGCTACCAGCAGCACGACCACCACGGCGGTCTTTCGGATCAGCGCCGCGCTCCAACGGACGTAACCCTCGGTGGCACGCTCGAACGAACGGTTGAACCAATCGAAAGATCGCCTCAGCAATCCTCGACTCTGTGTCCGTGGCCGGAGCAGCAGCGCGGCCAGCGCCGGACTGAGCGTGAGCGCGTTAAACGCGGACAGGAGCACCGAGATCGCGACAGTGACGGCGAACTGCTGGTAGAGCCGGCCGGTAATGCCGGGGATAAAGGCTGTCGGCACAAAGACCGCGGAGAGGACCAGCGCGATCCCGACGACAGGTCCGGAGAGTTCTTCCATGGCTTTCAAGGCCGCGTTCTTCGGCGTCATGCCCTCCTCGATGTGGCGTTCCACGCCTTCGACCACGACGATGGCGTCGTCCACCACGAGCCCGATCGCCAGCACGAGGCCAAAGAGAGAAAGCGTATTGATGGAGAAGCCGAACACCGGGAAAAGCACGAATGTACCGACGAGCGAAACCGGTACGGCCAACAGCGGAATCAGCGTGGCGCGCCAGCCCTGCAAGAAAAGGTAGACCACAAGTATCACCAGCGCGAGGGCGATTAGAAGCGTCTTAACGATTTCCTTGATGCCTTCCGTGACCGCGCGAGTCTGATCGAGCGCTACGACATAGTCCATATCTTCCGGGAAGCGCTGCTTCATCTGGGCCATTAGCTTCTTGACGCTTGCGGCTGCGTCGACGGCGTTGGAACCCGGCAACTGATATGTAGCGATGATCGCGCTCGGTTGTCCGTTGAGGCGGCCAAGAACGCTGTAGTCCTGCGAACCCAATTCGATCCGAGCCACGTCCCGGACACGCACAATCCCGCCGTCCGGCGTTTCGCGCACCACGATCTCCCCGAATTCTTTCGGCGACACAAGGCGGCCTTGCGCGAGAACCGAGTAGGTAAATTCCTGGCCTTTGGGTGCCGGTTCGCCGCCCGCCTTTCCGGCTGGGTTCACGGTGTTCTGCGCCTGAATCGCGCTGACGATTTCGGGAACAGTGATGCCCAGCTTTGCCAATTGGTCGGGTTTCACCCAGAGCCGCATCGCATATTGTCCGGCGCCGAAAATCTGGACGTTACCTATGCCGGGCGAACGCGTAATCGGATCGCTGATATTGATATACGCGTAGTTTGCAAGAAACTTCGCATCGTAGGTTCCGCGCGGAGAGTAGAGGGCAAGCAGCATAAGCGGGGCCGATACCGACTTTCGCACGGTAATTCCGAAGTTGTTGACATCGGCGGGGAGTTGAGAGGCGGCTTGCGTCTCACGCGCCTGAGTCAGAATCAAATCTGTGTTCGGATCTGTTTTCACATCGAAATTCACAATCAGGGTCGTGTTCGAATTGCCGGTGGCGTTCAGCGAATACATGTAGTTCATGTTGTCTACGCCGCTCATCTGCTGTTCGATGGGAGTAGCAACGGCTTGTTCGAGGGTTTGCGCGTCCGCGCCGACATAGGTGGCCAGTACTTGAATCTCTGGCGGAGCGATGTTGGGAAACTGGGCGATGGGCAGACTCAAAATGGTAATCGTGCCGACGATCACCATGACGATAGAAATCACCATGGCGACGATGGGACGGTTGATAAAGAATTTTGACATGGGATTACCTTCCCTTACTTTCCACGGCAAATGGCTTGGGGTTCACCAGCATGCCTGGACGGACCTTCTGCACGCCCTCGACAACCACGCGTTCGCTTCGCTTCAGTCCGTCCACAATAATCCACTGGGTGCCGACACGGTCGCCGACTTTGACCGCTCGGATGCTCACTTTATTCTCGTCGTCCAAGGCCGCGACTTGATAGCCGCCTTGCAGCTCCGAGACTGCACGCTGAGGTACAAGCAACGCATCCTGCTGGACCCGGACGGCCGTGCGAACTTTGCCGTACCCGCCGGGCCGCAGAATATTTCCGGGGTTGGGAAAAAGCCCGGCGATCCGAATCGCGCCCGTATTCTGATTCACCTGGCGGTCTGCAAAGTAGAATGTGCCTTCATGTGAATAAGGGAGGCCGTCGGCCAAAATCAGTTCGAGACGCAGATTCTTGTCAGCCGCTTGCCGAGTTGTCTCCGTCGGAAACCGTTTGTTCCAATCGAGGTACTCCCGCTCGCTGACCGTGAAATAAACCTTTATAGGATCGACCGTGGACACGGAGGTCACGGGCCCGCTGCTTGGATTGACCAGGGCGCCTACTTGGAGTTGAGCCTGTCCGGCGATGCCGTCGATGGGCGCCACGAGCCGCGTAAAATCGAGGTTGATCTTGGCGGTTTCAACGGCAGCCGTGGCCGACTTAATTTGAGCCTTGGCCGTTGCCACCGTAGCCTTCGCCGCCATGTTGTTCTGAATGGCGTTGTCTAAATCCTGCTGGCTGGCGGCCTGCTCCCGCGCTAGCGGGGTATAACGGTTAACGTCAAGTTCGGTCCTGCCTTGAACCGCTTCGGCGTTGGCGAGCTGGGCCGTCGCTTGTGCCAGTTGCCCTTCGGCTTGGTCGAGCGCCGCCTGGAAGGGTCGCGGGTCAATCTCGAAGAGTAGCTGCCCCTTTTTAACGTACGCTCCTTCCTGATAACCCTGCCGCAGTAGGTAGCCGGCGACCTGTGCCCTGACATCAGCATTTGTGAATCCGTCGAGCGTGCCGATCCACTCGCCAAAAATCGGAACATCCTTCTGCTCAACCCGCACGACCTCAACGTCCGGCGAAGCGCCCGGCTGCGCTCCCGATACGCGTTTTGGGCGCATAGCTCCGATAATCAGGCCGATGACGACCAAGCAAAACGCTCCGGCTATCCAGAGTTTGTATTTCGAAAGCGTGTTCATCTTCTCCCCCGGCAGCGTGCCCTTACGCTGAAATCGATATGCTAGGCTTCCGCGCGCTTCACTGCAAGGGTCCTCAAATCCATTGGCTAAATCCGATCCGGTCGGTCAAGCCATATGGATTTCTTCGAAACCTTGAGGGCATCACACCGTCAAAGTTTCGAGCAGATTTTGTACCGAAGGCGACCCCTTAAAACTTTCGTTCATGGGAACGAAAGGTCATCGAGATTGCTCGTGCCTGAAACTTTTCTGCCCTGAACATGTTCCTTACAGTCCTTCGTTCCTATCCCTCAACAGATGGTTCGCTCCATTCCATACATGAGCGCACCGCGCGCTCCGAATCTACCGGGCGTTCTTTCATATCGCCTGCTTTATGACCGTCTTACAAAAGATTGTGCAATAGCTTCTAGGTAAATCACCGTATTCATGGAATTTTTCCTTCAATCCTGCGGTTAGATATTGGCGAGAGGGCGTGATTGAGCTTTCGTCACAACCTCTAAGCACTCTTGTACACAAACACCAAGGGGAAAATCCTCGATGCCAAACCGTTATGTTCAGCTCGCACTTCTGGGCGCCAGTCTTTTGGTACACGCTAGCGGCTTACACAGCGCCTCGGTGGACTCTAAACATCAAAGTCCACAAGACTCCTCCTCTCTGCCAGTCAACCCAGTTCTGCAGTGGAATAGAACACTTCTTGTGATCGTCCGGACGCCAGGAGCGCAACCAGCCACGGTCCACGCGACCCGGAGCTTTGCGATCATGCATGCAGCGATCTATGACGCAGTCAATGCTATTGACAGAACGCACCGGCCATACCTGATCCAACTTTCCGGCGTGCCACGCGATGCTTCCCAGGAAGCAGCAGCAGTCGCAGCGGCGCACCAAATTCTGGTTGCCCTGTATCCGGCATTTAGGGCCACACTCGATGCCGAGCTACAGCAATCCCTGGCACAAATTCCGGATGGCAACGACAAGCTGGAAGGTATCCGTATAGGACAGACTGTCGCGGATCGCATCCTGGCAGTGCGCAGCAACGACGGCTCGAGTGCCCAGCCGATTCCCTATGTTTTCGGGACCGCCCCGGGAGATTACCAATCGACACCTCCGAATTTTCCGCCCCAACCGCAATTCACGCATTGGTCCCGCGTGATGCCCTTCGCACTGGAGCTTGCGAGTCAGTTTCGACCCGGTCCTCCCCCGGCGCTCACCAGCGATACGTATAGCGATGCTTTCAACCAAATCAAATCTTTAGGAATCGCCAACAGCACAACCGCCACAGGTGATGAGGCATTGACCGGACGGTTTTGGAATGGAGCTATTCAGAACTATTGGAACGAGATTTCGCAGACGGTCTCCGTGGCGCACAGTTTGACGACGGCCCAGAATGCCCGGTTGTTCGCGCTGCTTAACCTGAGTTTTGCCGATGGTGTGATCGCCTTTTACGACGCCAAATACACCTACAATTTCTGGCGGCCAGTGACCGCTATTCGGGCTGCTGATGCCGACAACAACCCTGAAACCGTGGCTGATCCGAATTGGCTCCCGGAAGTCGGCAAAACCGCCCCCGACCCATCCTATCCAGGAGCTCATGCGGTCATAAGTGCTGCCGGAGCAGAGGTGCTGATTTCCTACTTCGAGCGGGACCGTTTCGATCTAAACGTTACGTCAGAAGTTCTACCCGGAGTAGAACGCTCGTTCATGAGCTTCTCCGCTGCCGCCGAAGAAGCAACGTTAAGTCGTATCTTCGGTGGACAACATTTCCGCTTTGACCTGACCATCGGCCAACGGTTGGGCCGCGAGGTAGCGGACTTTGTTTTGGATAACTTTTTAACTCCTGTGCAGCGGAAAGACAATTCCGACGACAGATGATCGGTTGGAACAACGATGCGCCTGTTCCTTAATCGCAATCTCGGATTACTGACAGGCTCTTCTTAGGAATAGAACGAGCAGGAGCTTGGTCATAGTTTGTAGCGGGGCAATGTCTGTTCCCTGCGAAAGAGTAGCAATACTTAATAACCGGTACTACCAAGAGGATCAATGAAGAAGATTGCGAAGCGTTCGTCCTTGCCTATCCTTCCCGCGTCTCTGTTGGGCCTCGCCATATGGCTCTCGATGTCCACCTCGGTTGGGGCACAGAATCAAGATGTACGGGTCATCGAAATTACGGGGAAGAAGTACGAGTACTCAAGCTCACCAGTTCACGTGAAGATCGGGACGAAAGTTCAACTCAAGATCACCGCCACCGACCACGATCATGGTTTCAAAATCGGGGCTGTTCCCGATGCCTCTGCACCCAATGGCACACCCGGGCTAATTTTCACTTCCGCGCAAGACTGTTGGCAGCTCAAGAGGGGGGAAACGACCATCATTGAGTTCCTGGCCCAAACGCCAGGCACGTATACGTTCAAGTGTTGCCATACCTGCGGTCTCGGGCACAAAGGCATGAAGGGCCAAATTATTGTCGAGCAGTAGGATGGTGACGAATGCTTGAGTGCGCTGAAATGACCATAGTGAATCATGGAATAGAACAAAGGGAAGTTCAGTCATCATTGTTGAAACTGAGCCATCCATTCCGAAGTTCGAATTTTCGTAAATAAGAATAGAGGGGAACACAATGCTTTCACGTTGGACAGTACGCTTCACTGGAATTGCGACACTTTCCCTGGCCGTGTGCGCCGCTGCATCCGCTCAGTATGGCGGAGGTGGGGGAACAGGTGGATCCGGAGGGACTGGCGGATACACCGCGCCACCGGGGGGATACAGCTCCGGC
>Ga0209118_1000563_pt1 | contig 19674 bp, 13 predicted proteins | sample BlaSpr_A8_Ref_M1_FD_187988 | JGI IMG/M metagenome (GOLD analysis project Ga0209118, IMG submission 187988) | Forest soil microbial communities from Thunder Bay, Ontario, Canada - Black Spruce, Ontario site 2_A8_Ref_M1 (SPAdes) (version 2) | ecosystem: Environmental > Terrestrial > Soil > Boreal...
CACCATCCGCGACTTGCGCCTCTCGGCCATGGGCTTGACCGTCCTGGCCATCCACCGCGGCGACCAGACGATCTACCCGGAGCCGGGGATGAGCCTGGCGGCGGGCGACCTGCTGATCGTCAAGGCCAGCCGCGAGGCGCTCCTCGAGGTCAAGCAGACCGAAGGCATGGAGATCGTTCCCGACCTGCGGCTCGGCGACCAGGACCTGGTCGGCGGCACGGTCAAGATCGCCGAGGCGATCGTCATGCCGCAATCGCTGCTCATCGGCCGCACCCTCCGCGAGCTGAACTTCCGCCACCGCTACGGACTGACGGTGATCGCGGTGCACCGGCGCGGGCACGCCTTTCCAACCAAGATCGGCAATCTCTCGCTGCAGGTCGGCGACGTCCTGCTGCTGCAGGGAGACGCCGAGCGTTTCGCCGACCTCGGCAACAGCCTCGACGTCTGGGTGCTCGAGCAGAGCGAGCACTACCCGGCGCGGCGCCGGCAGCGTCTGCTGGCGGTGGGGCTGTTCGCGGTGGCGGTGGGCGCCGCCGGCATCGGCGTGATGCCGCTGGCCATCGCCTTCCTGCTCGCCGCGCTCGCCGCCATCCTGCTCAAGCTGATCAGCGCCGAGGAGGCCTACAAGTACATCCACTGGCGGCTGATCATCCTGATCGCCGGCATGACCTCGTTCGGCGCGGCGATGCAGAGCTCCGGCGCCGCGGCCTACCTGGCGCAGCTGATCGTCCACTGGGCCGCGCCGCTGGGAGTGCCCTACATCATGCTCGGCTTCGCGGTGCTCACCATGCTGCTGAGCCAGCCGATGTCCAACGCCGCCGCCGCCCTGGTCGTGCTGCCGGTCGCGCTCTCCACCGCCGCCGCGCTGCAGGTACAGCCGCGCACCTTCGGCATTGTCGTCACCCTCGCCGCCTCGATCTCCTACATCACCCCTTTCGAGCCTTCCTGCCTCCTGGTCTACGGCCCCGGCAAGTACCGCTTCCGCGATTTCCTGATCGCCGGCGCCCCGCTGTCACTCCTGCTGCTGGTGGTACTGATGCTGCTGGCGCCGCTGCTGTGGCCGCTGCGGTGAGGGCCGGTTGACAAAGGTTGCCGGGTCTCGCAATCGCCGCTGACTCTCCACCAGCTCCGCGATCCCACCGCACACCACAGCCCGAAGGGACCCGGTTCCTGGTCAGGGTGCGAACATCTCGCCCAGGATGGCGAGCACCGCGGCCATGGTCTCATCCTCGATGCGGCCAAGCCGCTTGACCAACCGGGAACGATCGACCGTGCGCAACTGGTCGAGCACCACCTGCCCATCAGTACCGGCAAAATGACAGGCAATGCGGGTCGGATAGGGCCGGCCGCGGGTGGTCATCGGGGCGACGATCGCCGTCCGGATGTGATGATTCATGTCGTCCGGAGAGACGACTAGACAGGGGCGTGTCTTCTTGAGCTCGCTGCCGCGGGTGGGGTCGAGATCGACCAGGTAGACTTCGGAGCGGCTTACCGCCACTCCCACTCCTGCTCGTCCCAGAGGGTCGGGAGGAGATCTCCGCCGTCGAGCAGCTCATCGTCGCCCGCTCGCGACATGGCCGCGAAGGCGGCGGCCCAGCCGGCGCGAGGCGCCGCGGCGGGCTTGAGAACGATGCGCCCGGCCTGCACCTCGATCTCCACCTCGCCCCGGAGCCCGGCCTGCTCGAGCACCGGCTTCGGGATGCGGACCCCCTGGGAGTTCCCGATCTTGATGATGCGTGCTCGTATTGGCATGGCCGGTCTCAGGCGTAATCACATTGTAATCATAGCGCGCAAGAAACGCCAGCTGCCGCCCTCCCCGCTAGTGGTGCGATTCTGGTGGGCCTTCGCCTTGACTGACCGCCTGCTGCCGGGAGGCCGCCTGATCGCCAGCATGGCCTCGCTTGGCGCCGCGATGGGTGGTAGGATCGCAATCGGTTAGACGTCCGTGCGATGACGTGCAAACTTCATCGCGCGCGAGGACCCCATGCAGCAGTCAGGATGGATCTCGATCTCGGCAGCGATCCTGGGCGCGATGCTCGCCACGGCGACCGCCGCCACCGCGGCCTCGGGCACCGGTGCGCCGACCCCTCCCGGCTTCGCCGAGCGCGTCGACGTCCGGCTCGTCAACCTCGAGGTGTTCGTCACCGACTCGCAGGGCCGTCCGGTCACCGATCTCACCGCCAAAGACTTCCGGGTCTTCGAAGACGACCGTCCGATCGCGCTGCAGAACTTCGCCTGGATCGACGGCAGCAAGGGCGGGTCCGGGGAGCCGCCGAAGGGGAGCCCGGGGCAGGCCGCGGCCGACGATCCCCTGGTCCGCGCCGTCGTGGTGATCGACGAGGAGCACACGCGCGCGCCGAATCGCGCCGCGCTCTTCTCTCGACTGGGAGAGGTCCTCACCGGGCGCCTGCCACGCGGCAGTCAGGTCATGATCTGGCGGTTCAACGGCGGGATGAAAATCCTCTTGCCCTTCACCGACGATCGCCACGACATCCTCGCGGCTCTGGACAAGGAGGCGCAGACCTTCTCGTCGCGCCAGATCTATGCCGATGAGGACTGGCTCTCGACTCTTCACGCCCTGCACGAGGACGCCGCCCAGGGATCCCCGAACGCGTGGCCCTGCCTGGACAGCCCGGCGATCGCCCGCGCCTACTCCGATCAGCAACGGAGCGAGGTGCTGCGCGCCGTGAGCGCGCTCAACCAGCTGGTCGGCACACTCGAAGGCCTGCAGGGGCGCAAGCTGCTGCTCTATGTCAGCGACGGCATCCCCCTGCGCCCGGGCGAGGAAGCCTGGGCAACCTACCTCGAGCTGTGCGGCGGCAGCGGCCAGGCCAATGGCGTGACAGGTGCGATGGATACCTTGAGCCTGGACCCTGCGGTACGGATCCATCGCCCCGATCCCGCGAAGGCTCGGCTCGAGGCGATGACCTACGACACGTCCAAGCAATGGGAGGCGTTGGCGGCGCGGGCCAATGGGCAAGGCGTCAGCCTTTACAGCCTGGTGACCAGTGGTCCCGCGACCCTCACGTCACCGATCGAGCTCGAGACGCAGCAAGCATCGGCCCTGGTCTTTGGCGGTGAAGCGGCCAACCGGCTGGACGCGGTGTACTTCATGGCCGCGGAGACCGGCGGCAGGCTCATCTACAACGGCGCGGAATTGGACCAGGCCCTCGCCGGGATCGTGGATGATCTCAGCTACTACCTGCTCGGGTACCCGGCTCCGGATCCCGAGAAGAATGGGCATGTCCGGCGGTTGCGCGTCGAGGTGGCTCGCCCCGGGGTCCGGGTGCGCCATCGTCGCACCTATTCCCTGAAAACGGACGACCAGAGGGCGAGCGACCGGCTCCTGACCCGCCTGTACTACGACGTCGGCGAGAACCCGCTCGGCCTGAAGGTGACCTCGAAGGCACCGGCGCCCAAGGACCCGGAGCGGACCGCGCATCTCCAGGTGAAGGTGCCGCTGAGCGGCCTCACGCTGGTGCCCGCAAGCGGCGCCGAGCCGCAGCATCTCCAGGGACTGATCACGGTCTACCTCGTCTCGCGGGATGGCGAGGGCAGCACCTCCCCGGTGCGGCGCCGCGTCGTGCCGCTGAGCTTCCCGGCAGCGGACGCCCAGACCGTCCGCCAGCGCAGCTTCCTCTACGAGGTGGCGATGAAGCTCCGGCAAGGCCGTAACGATCTCGCCGTCGCGGTACGCGACGAATTCACCGGCGAGATCTCCTTCGCCGGTCAAGTCATCACCATGGCGCGCTGACCCGCAGCGGTCTACCCGTGGTCGACCAGGGCCATGACGATGCGGTCCTGGGCTTGCCTGGCCTGCCAGACACTGCGGGCGCGGTTGATCAGGATCGAGAAGGCGTAGACCTTGCCGGAGGCGGCCTTGGCGTAGCCGGAGAGGGCGGAGACGCCTTCGATGGTGCCGGTCTTGGCGAAGACGTTGCCGCGGTAGGGTGGGCCGGTCATGCGGCTGTGGAGGGAGCCCTCCAGCTCGCCCGCCGAGGGCAGCGACTGCACGAACTCCGCCCCCGAGGGGTGGAGATACATGTGGCGCAGCAGCTGGGTCACGGCGCGCGGCGTGAAGCGGTCCTGGCGGCTCATCCCCGAGCCGTCGACCATGTGGTACGCGCCCGCCGGCACGCCGAAATCGGCCAGGAACTCGCCGACGGCGCGGGTACCGGAGCTCCAGCTGCCCTCGCCACACCGGCGGGCGCCGAGCAGCTTCACCAGGCTCTCGGCAAAGAAGTTCTGGCTGTGCTTGTTGGCGATGCGGATCGCGTCGAGCAGACTGCTGCGATAGGCCGCCACCCGCTCCCACACCGGACCCGGCAGGCGCTGCACCGGCCGCAGCCTCCCCTGCACCTCGATTCCCTCCTCGGCAAGGGCGCCGACCATCGCCAAGCCGAAATACCGCACCGGGTCCGGCACGGTGACCCAGACCTCGAGCGGCCCGGAGTCACGGGAGATGGAGCCTGACACGATCAAGCGGTCGTCGTGGCGCTGGACCGTGAGGTGGTTGCGGCGCCGCGAGTTAGTGGTGACCGCGCTGTTGGCGATCTGGAAGACGTGGACCGGCGGCACCGTCTCGACGCGCGCCAGGCCGCTGCTCCGCCGCGGCCAGACGCGGACCAGCACGCAATTGTCGTTGAACGAGAGCGCGGCGACCGGCGCCTCGTACCAGGCGGCAAGCTGCTGGCGCGGCCAGTCGGGGTGGATCTGCAGCGACTCGAACAGCCCGTCGTCGAGATAGAGGTCGCCGGCAACGCGCCGCACGCCACGCGCCGCGAGCTCCCGTGCCCAGAGGCGGAAGGCGCCATAGGAGTCGCCGTCGAAGGCGCGGCCCGAGATGTTGGGGTCGCCGTCGCCGATGACCCCGAGGTCGCCGCGCAGCACGCCGTCCTGCACCTGCCCGCGCAGCACCAGCCGGGTCTCGTAGAGGTAGCCGGGACCGAGCGCGTCGAGCGCCGCCGCGGTGGTGAACAGCTTGGTGTTCGAGGCGATGGTGCGCGCGTCGTCGGCGTTGTAGGTGTAGACGGTCTCGCCGCTGCCGACCTCGACCACGTTCACGCCCATGGCCGTGGTCTCGCGCACCGCGCGGCCCACCTCGAGGCCGACGGCCTGTTGCAGCGGCGTGGCGCCGGCCGCCGGCAGGCCCACCGGCGCCGCCGGCGCGAGGGGCGCCGGCGCCGCCCTGCGGTGGCGAGGACGGTGTGGGCGCGCCGCCGCCGCCCGGGCGGACGCCGGCCAGGGCGCGCCGCCGAGCAGCAGCATGGCCAGGGCGGCAAGGACGCCTGCACGGCGGGAGCGGCGCCGCGGCCATGGCGAGGGCGGCGAGGGCGATGGGCGATGCAGGGCGGGACTCCTCGCGGCCAGCGCCCTGCTACGGGGTTCCGGCATGGGGCCTGGCGGCCGGCGGCGGCGGCGGAACAGCGCGCGGAGCGGGACCGGCGGCGGCAACGCTGCCGGGTCCGAGATAGGTCTCGAACCAACGGACGATGGCGACCGTGGCGCGGATGCGGTTGGCGATCTTGCGGAAGCCGTGCCCCTCGTCCGGGAACAGCACGTACTGAACGGGAACGCCGCGCCGCGCGAGCGCCTGGACCACTTGCTCGGCTTCGATCACCGGCACGTTGGTGTCGTTGGCGCCGTGCAGCACCAGGGTCGGGGCGCGGACGCGATCGAGCTTGTGGATCGGCGACAACGCCCGCAACATCTCTTGCTGGGTCGCGGGGTCGCCGTACTCCACCTTGGAGATCGCCGCCATCCACGGCTCGGTGTGGGCGAAAAAGGTCGCGAAGTTGACGATGCCATAGAGGTCGGCGCCGGCGGCGAACAGCTCCGGGTACTCGGTCAGCCCGGCCATCGTCATGTAGCCACCGTACGAGCCGCCGACGATCCCGATTCGCCTGGGGTCGGCGATCCCTTCACGCACCAGGTAGTCGACGGCGGCGCGGATGTCGCGCACGGCGCCGCTTCTCAGCAGGCCGTTGTCGAGGTTGACGAAGCGCTTGCCGAAGCCTGCCGAGCCGCGGACGTTGGGCGCGAAGACGCCGATCCCACGCAGCAGCAGCGACTGGTAGAGCGAGTCGAAGTGCGGCCGCTCCTGCGACTCGGGACCGCCGTGGAAAGCGAGCACGACCGGCCCCGGCGCCGACGGCGCGAGAGGTCCGGAAGGTCCCGGCGAAGGCGAGGGTCCCGGAGTCCCAGGCGGCGCCGGCGACCCGGGCGATCCTGACGCCGGCGAGCCGAGCGATCCTGACGCCGGCGGCCTCGGCGCCCCCGGCGATCCTGAAGGCGGCGGACCCGGCGGCGCCCCTGGCGGACGATAGAGCCAGCCCGACAGCGGCAGCCCGTCGGGAGCCGGGAAGCGCACCAGGTCGGGCGACACCAGCGCGGCCAGATCGACGCCGTCGTGGGCCGAATGCGTGATCTGTCGCAGGCGGTTGGAAGCCCGGTCCACGATCCAGATGTCTTGGGGCAGGCGCGCGCCATGGATGGTGAGCGCCAGCAGGCGGCCGTTTCTGGAGAAGGCCATGTCGCGGACGATCTCGCCAGGCAAGGACGGGCCAGGCTCCTGGCTGAGCGTGTCGAGATCGAGGAAGCTCAGCTGCGAGCGGCCCGCGACGTTCCAGAGCAGGGCGGCGGTGTGGCCGTCCTCGGTGATCTTGAAGTCGTCGAGCTCGGCGTCGTCGCGCGCCGCGAGCACCTCCATCCCTCCAGTCGATCCTCCGGCCGGCCCGCCGGCGGACCCGCCGCCCCCGCCGGCAGCCATCGCGACCGCCGGCGGCTCCCCTGGCCGCGAGCGGGTAAGGCGGATGCGGGCGAAGGCCAGCAGGTCGCGGTCCTTGTTCGAGGCCAGGTAGACCGTCATGCCGTCGGGCGAGAACAGCGGGGAGCCGAAGCTCGCCGGCGGCTGGTGAGGGGTGAGCAGCGTCTCGCGGCCGCTCTGCAGATCGACGATCGAGACGTCTTCGTCGCTTCGCTGCCGGGTCCGCACGACGAGACCGTAATGGCCGTCGCGGCTGACGGCGGAAAGAGTTCCATCGCCGCCGCCGAGCGCGACGCGCCGCCAGGCGCCGGTCGCCGTCACGTAGGTGAAGGGGTCGAGCGACGCGGGATCGGCACGGTTCGACGACAGCAGCAGCTGGCGGCCGTCGTGGCTCCAGCCGGTCAGGAGGTTGTTCGCCTTGCTGTTGTCCTCCTGGGCGCTGGTGCGAGAGAGCTGCTGGCCGTCGGGCCGCACCAGGTAGACCTGGGAGTTCATGCCGCCCCCCGGGGCGACCGTGAATGCCAGGAAGCGTCCGTCGGGCGACCATTCCACCAGGCCCACCGGGTCGTCGAGATGAGTGATGCGCTCCGGCCGGACGCCGTCGGTCGCCACCTTCCAGACCTGCGGCACACCGCTCTGATTCGAGACGAAAGCAAGGCTCAGCGTGTCGGGTGAGAAGCTCGGCGACCAGCAGCCGCCGATGCGCGCCATCCGTGTCACCTCGGCCTCGAGCTCGGCGGCGGCCGGCGGCGGGGCGGGCGCTACCGACGCCGCCTGAGCTGCCTGGGCGGCGGTCGCGGATGTCGCGGAAGGGGACGGCGCTGTCTGAGCTGCGGCCGCGGTCAGAGCCAGCACGGCCAGCAGCGGCAGCAGCGCCGCCAGCTTGGGGAGAGCGAGAACCCGTCGCAGCACGGGTGCGCCGGGAGAAGGCGGTGGGGCGGGAGAGCGCGGCGAAGCTGGCAATGATGGAGTTCCTGTAGGAAGCGCCGCGAAGGCAACGACCGCGCGTAGTCTAATACGCCTTAACTTGGAGCCGCCGTTCCCTGAAAAGGACGGGGAGAGACCTAGCACCGCCGGTGTGTGCTCGGGCCGATCTTCTGCAGGCGGGGATCGAGGCACGCGGCGAAGCGCTCGCACGCGTCCATCTCGAGATCGACGAGTGCGCGCCGCTCCACCGCTGTCAGCTCGAGACCGCCGGCGATCGCTTGCGCCAGCGCTGTCTCCGGATCGGCGGCGAAGCGGTGCCTGAAATCCTCGTCGGTGGCCAGCTTGCCGACGACGAGCTCTACGTTGCGTTGCGACATGGTCAGATCCTCCTGGGCTGACGCCGGTTGCGCCCTTGCGCGGCCCAACACCCCCCGCCCACTTCTCTCCACACGGCGTGCCACCTGCCAGGGAATCGCTCGAATGCGCGTAAACCGCTGACGGCCTTGGCCATTGCGGGGGGATTGCCAGCCCAACGCGGGAGCGGAGAGCGGCGGTTGCCGCTGATGGTTTTCAGACACCTGTCTGAAAAGGAACAGCTGGCGCGGGATCGGTGCCTCCGTCACAAGTCATATCCCCTCAAATACTTAGCCAGTATTTTACCGCCGCGGGGGCGCTGGCACACACCTTGAGATGGGAGATCTGGCGAGAAGGGGCGACGACCAGCCAAGGTCCTCACCCCCGGACGCGCAGGGAGGGTCCGTCAGATGAGAGTTTCCACGCAACGACAACCCACTTCACCCCTCCCCGACCTCCGGTCGGCGCTCGCGGGCAGTGCCCGCGCCGCCGCCGGTCTCGCCCCGGACACCGGCGGCCGTCGTGACCAGGCCCGCTCCCGCCGCTCCGGCCCTCCCGCCGCGCCCGAGCCTCACCGCTTCCGCCAGGCAACCCGCACCATCCTTGCAGCCCTCTTTGCCTGGTCGGGAGAACGATACGGCATCGATCCGGCCTACCTGGGAGTGCTCCTCGTGGCGAGCTTCGAGCTCGGCATGCAGAGGATCCTCGGGCGGTGACCGTGCTGGACGTGACAGAGCAAGAGAGTCAGAGAACCAGAGCTGAAAGCCAGAACGCTGAAAGCCAGAAAGCTGATAGCCAGAAAGCGAGATCGACCATGACCAGGATCACCCACGCCATGCTCTTTTCGGCCTTGCTGCCGCAGCTCGAGATGGAAGAGCGCCAGTCCCTCGACTGGGGCGAGAAGTTCCTCGACAGCCAGGCGCGGCGCCAGCTGCGCGAGGAGTTCGAGTACCAGGGCTCCGACGTCCCCCTGGGCGTCAGCGAGATCGAGCTCGCGCGCTACAAGCATCGCAGCACGAGGCAACAGGAGTGGTGAGCGGTGCCCGGAGCGGCCCGTCCACTTTACCTTGCGTTAGAATGACAGCATGAAGCCTGACTCCCTGGTATCGGCACTGAGTCTCATCACCCGGGTCGTCGCCACGACGCTCGAGCTCAAAGAGGTCTTCGCGTGCGTCGCCGAGGCCGCGGCCACCGTTCTGCCCTTCGACGTGATCATCGTGGAGCGCCTCGAGGGCGCGGACTCGCTCACGCTCTACTCCTTCGCCGGCGGCGTCGCCGGAGGACCGCAGACGGCCTCTCTCGACGACTTCTCTCCGGCCCTCCGGCCGCCCCGCCACTGTGCCCAGCGCATCGACGATCTCCCGCTGGTGCTCGAGCCCAGCTTTCCCGCCGACCGCGCGGTGCTGGAGCAGGAGTGGCGCTCGAGCCTGGTGGCGCCCATCCTGCGCGGCAAGGAGGCCGTCGGCTTCGTGTGGCTGGGCTCCCGACGCCCGCACACCTTCACCGACGAGCACGAGGCTGCCCTGCGCCCGATCGCCGACCTGGTGGGCCTGGCCCTCGAGCACGAGCGCCTGTGGAGCCTGGACGCCGAACGCCGCCGCCGCATGGACGTCCTCGACGGGCTGCTGCTGACCATGGCTCCGGTCCTCGACGTGCGGGAGATCTTCAACCAGCTCTCGGCGGTGGTGCAGCCGGTCCTGCCGCACGACCGGCTGGCTCTCCTCTCGTACCGTGACGGCGGGCAGATCACCTTGGACACGGTCACCGGCGAGCCGGTCGCCGACCTGCCGCTGGAGATCTGCACCGGGGGCGAGCACGCATCGGGATACCTGGGTGACGACAAGGTGATCTCGGACGTCGAGGCCTTGCCGTTCAGGGACGAGGACCACATGCGCGTGGCCCGGACGCTCGGGATCCGCTCGCTGCTCAAGATCCCGCTGCGCTTCGACGGCGGCCTGATCGGCGCGCTCTCCTTCATCTCCTCGACACCGGGCAAGTACTCGCCCGAGGACCTGGTCGTCGCGCGGCGGGTGGCCGACCACGTGAGCCTCACGCTCTCGCACCAACGCCTGGCCGAGGAGCAGCGCCGCGCCGCCGAGGCGCGCGAGCGCGCCGCCCAGCTCGAAGAGCGCGTCGACGCGCTCAAGCAGGAGCTGGAGACGACCTTGGGTTACCGCCGCGTCGTCGGCGACTCGAAGCTCTGGCACGACGTCCTCACCCTGGCGGCGAAGGTGGCGCCGACCGAGACCACCGTGCTGCTCACCGGCGAATCGGGCACCGGCAAGGAGGTCGTGGCCCGCTTCATCCACCGCGGCTCGCCGCGCGCCCGCGGCCCCTTCGTGGCGCTCAACTGCGCCGCGTTGCCGGAGACGCTGCTCGAGTCGGAGCTCTTCGGCCACGAGAAGGGGGCCTTCACCGGTGCGATGGCCACGCACGCCGGCCGCATCGAGCAGGCTGCCGGCGGCGTGCTCTTCCTCGACGAGGTCGGGGAGATGAGCCCGGGGGTCCAGGCCAAGCTGCTGCGCGTGTTGCAGGAGCGCGAGTTCCAACGCCTGGGGGGCACGCGCCCCATCAAGGCCAACGTGCGGGTGCTGGCGGCCACCAACCGCGAGCTGGAACAGGCGCTGGCGCGCGGCCAGTTCCGCGAGGACCTCTACTACCGTCTGCGCGTGTTCGAGATCCGCCTTCCGCCGTTGCGCGAGCGGCCCGAGGACATCCTCCCCATGGCCGAGTCCTTCCTCGAGGAGATCGGACCCGCCGTCGGCCGGCCGGCCGCGGGCATCTCGCGGCAAGCCCACGAGGCGCTGCTGTCCTATCGCTGGCCGGGCAACGTCCGCGAGCTGCGCAACGTCCTCGAGCGGGCCTCGATCCTTTGCGACGGCGGCCTGATCACCGTCGAGCACCTGCCGGTCGAGCTGGGGTCCGGGCATCCCGCGGCGGCCGGCGCCCTGCACCGGTCCGGCGGAGCGGTCCAGCAGCCGCAGGGGCAGCCGGGTCCGCCAAGCGCGCCTGGCGGCGATCCTCCGGGCGCCGCCTTTCCGCCCGGCGGCGTCAACCTCGAGATGGTCGAGCGCGACCTGGTCGCCAAGGCCTTGCAGGAGGCGCGCAACAACCGTTCGCGGGCCGCGCGCCTGCTCGGCATCTCGCGCTCGCAGCTGTACTACAAGATCCAGAAGCACGGCCTCGAGGCACCGGGCGCCGCAACAGCTTCCCGGCCCGCCGCGGTTGATCCGGCTGTCCATTAGCTCTCGCCAGGAGCCCGGCTGCGTAAGCGGTGCCCGTAGAGCCCGGTGGCCGGAGGCTAGTCGTCACCCCTCCCCACCACGAACATGGTGCCGAAGTTCTCGGTGTAGACCTTGCCGTCGGGGCCGACGGCGATCGGCGTGTAGGGGGCGGCGACCGCCAACTGCAGGAGGAGCTTGCTGCGCAGCGCCCCCCCTTGCCGGAGCTCGTAGACGTTGCCGTCCTCGCTGTTCGCGTAGACCACGCCATTGGCATCGACGGCAGGGGCGTTGATGCACCATTCGAAGCCGTGAGGGTGATCGGACACGCAGGTGATGCTGCCGTCGGGATTGCGCGTGCAGGACAGGGTGTTGGTGTTCTGGTACTTCCACTCGGGAACGAGGTCCTTGCTCAGCTGGGTGATGAAGAACGCCTCGGGGTTGGACGGGTCGGACGCGGTGCGGTCCGGCGGGCAGAACGTGTTGTCGTTGCAGTAGGACCCGGTGTTGCTGTAGTGGTTGTCCTTGGTGACGATGGAGTAGGTCCCGTCATGCTGGTAGATTGCCGGCGTGTCGTCCCAGCCAAACACGTACGCCGTGAGGAAACTCCCGTCGTGGCTGAACTTCATCAGGTGGCCCTGAGCCCAGTTGTAGCGGGTGTAGGTGCCGATGAGGATGCTGCCATCGGGGGCGACCACCGGCGAGGACGTCCCGTCCTCGATGATCCTCCCCGCCCCCGGCCGGTTCTGGGCCGGATCGACGCCGGTGTGCGCTCCCGCCCGGCAGCCGCCAGGCTGCCCGTTGGGCGGCAGGTAGGCGTTGCAGCCGTCGTGGAACCGGTCGCGCAGCGAGATATGCCACCTCGGGGTGAGATCGGGATTGACGGCGACGAGGTAGGCATTCCGGTCCGTCAGGTGCGCGACGCTCCCGACGTAGATCGTGCCGTCCGCCGCGACGGCCGGAGCCGAGTTCATCGCCGCCCGCTCGATGCCGCAGATGGCGTTGGGGGGCACCGCGTCCGGGCTCGGCGGCCAGGGCAGGTCGGCGACCGCGAAGACCCCCAGGCAATTGTTGCCGTGCGGCGCTCCCGGCACCAGGGTCTCGTAGGTCACCTTGGACGCATGGCCGTCAGGCGTGATCTTCACCAGCCATGAGTTGATCGCGTCGACCTCCCAGGGGTTGACGTTCGGGTCGCTGCTGAGCTTGATGGTGACGTAGTAGATCGCGCCGGCGGCATCGACGGTGATCGGTCCGCTGAGGAAGGTGTGGGGATCGATCGAATCGAAAGGATTGAGGTGCGCCCGCACCGAGCCGTCGCTCTTCTCGAGCTTCCAGACAGTGCCGCCGAAGCCCGGGACGTAGATGAACTCGCCGGAGAGCGCCGCGTGGAAGACCGGCTCCCAGGCGGGTCCCCTGGCGGTACCGCTATAGGATATCGGCTTCCAATCGCTCTGGAAGGCCCACTTGCGGACCAGCGCGCCATCCTGCCAATGCAGCCGCTGCTCGTTCCAGATCTGCGTCTCCCAGGTCTGGAGGCTGGTGTAGGTCCCGGTCTTGAACTCGAGGAAAACGTTGTCGCCGGCGATCAGCGGCACCTGGTAGTGGATGCACAGGCCGCCGCCGCACAAGGGATCGACGTTCTCCTGGGCGGTGAAGGGGTCGTAGACCACTTGCGCCAGGATTTTCGCGGCGGACTGGCCCTCGACGGAGACGTCGCCGGTATGCCGCGAGTTCTGCCCCCACTGGGGCCAACTCTGGGCCGTCGCGGCAAGGGCCGATGCGAACAGGATCGCACACCAGGTGAATACTTGCTTTTGCATTCTCACCACTCCTCTCGCTTGCTTGCGAGATTAAATTCATGCTGAAGTCGCGACTGGCCGGGCTGCTGCCACGGTGCCGGGCCCGGGCCATGGACGGCGCGGCGTCCAATCCAAACCTCTGTCGCGAGGGTCCCTGTCTTTTCAGTGACGAGAGTAGCGTGGACCGTGACAGTCGGGCACGACGGCTCCTACAACGCCGCTCCTCTCGCCTTCCTCTGTCTGATTTCAGACACCTGTTGAGTCTCGAACACCTGGCCGCGACCTCGTCCATCGCCCCCGGCAACGCGTAAGCCCCATCGTCTCATCGGTTTAGGAGGTCGCGCTCGCCTCGGGTGCGCCCTGGCACAGGCTGTGGACTAGGAGCGGGACTGCGGCGGACACCGTGCGACGCAGCGCACCGCCGATTCGAAGCTCGACCCCAGGAGGGATTTGACCCGTGCAAGCAACCGCAATTACCAAGCCATCTCCGCCGGCCCGCCCGCAGTTCCGCGGCGTCGGCCAGGCTCTCGTCTGGCTCTCGTTCCTCGTCCTCGCTCTCGTCGTCCTCATCATGACCGCCTGCAAGCAGCCGGCGCCGCCGCAGGCCGCGCGGCCCCCGGCGCAGGTGGCCGTCGCCGTGGCGGTGCAGCGGGACGTCCCCGTCTACCTCGACGCGATCGGCAAGAGCGTCGCGCGCGAGGCGGTCTCGGTCCAGCCCCAGGTCTCCGGGCGCATCACGCGGCTGCACTTCGCCGATGGCGCCAACGTCAAGGCCGGTGAGCTGCTCTTCACCATCGACCCGCGTCCGTTCCAGGCGCAGCTCGACGCCTCCCTGGGCAGCCTCGCCCAGAAGCAGGCAGCGCTGGCCTTCGCCAAGGCCGAGCTGGCGCGCGACGCGGAGCTCATCGCCACCAAGTCCATCGCCCAGGAGGAGTACGACACGCGCAAGAACACGGTCGAGGTGGCCGCGGCCGAGGTGCAGCAGGGCGAGGCGGCGGTCGAGACCGCGCGGCTCAACCTCGAGTACTGCTCGATCCGCTCGCCGATCGACGGCCGGGCCGGGCAACGCCTGGTCGACCCGGGCAACGTGGCCACCGGCAACAGCGGCTCGCTGCTGCTCATCCAGCGGCTCGATCCGATCTATGCCGACTTCACCGTCACCGAGGGCGACCTCACCGCGGTGCAGCGCAACATGACGCGGGCGGCGCTGCGGGTCGAGGTGCGCCTGCCCGACGAGCCCGACCGGCCGCTGGCCGGCGAGCTCACCTTTCTCGACAACGCGGTGCAGGAGTCGACCGGCACGGTGAAGCTGCGCGCCACGGTGCACAACCGCGAGCACCGCCTGTGGCCGGGCCGTTTCGTCAAGGTGCGGCTGCTGCTGGACACCCTGCCGAGCGCGGTGCTGGTGCCCGCGGCGGCGCCCCAGCTCTCGGCGCAGGGGCCGTTCGTGTACGTCGTCAAGGAGGACTCGACCGCCGAGCTGCGGCCGGTCAAGACCGGGCAGCGCCAGGGAGACCTGGTGGTGGTCGATCACGGAGTGCAGCCCGGCGAGCGGGTGGTGGTGGCCGGTCACATCGGAGTGATGCCGGGCGGCAAGGTCCACGTCGAAGAGCAGGCCAAGACCGCGGGGATGGCGCCCGCGGGCGACGTCAGTGCCGTCAGCGCCGCCAGCTCCGCCAGCAGGCAGGGAGGCAAGTCATGAGCTTTTCCGAACCCTTCATCCGCCGGCCGGTGATGACCGCGGTCTTGACCGCCGCCCTGGTCCTCTTCGGCGTGCTCGCCTACCGGCAGCTCGCGGTCAACGACCTGCCGGCCGTGGACTACCCGGTCATCCAGGTGCAGGCCGACTACCCTGGCGCCAGCCCCGAGACGATGGCCGCCAACATCGCCACACCGCTCGAGCGGCAGTTCATGCAGATCAACGGCCTGGAGCTGGTGACCTCCCAGAGCACCCAGGGACACGTCAGCTTGACGCTGCAGTTCGCGCTGTCCAAGAGCGTCGACGCCGCCGCCACCGACGTGCAGACGGCGATCTCTCAGGCCACCGGCAGCCTCCCGGTCGACCTGCCCGCGCCGCCAACCTACTCCAAGACCAACCCCAACGATCAGCCGCTCATGTACATCGCGCTGACCAGCGACTCGGTGACCTCCGGCAGGCTCTACGACTACGCGACCACCCAGGTCGGCCAGCGCATCAGCATCCTGCCGGGCATCAGCCGCGTCAACGTGTTCGGCACCAAGTCCGCGGTCCGCATCAAGGCCGATCCCGCCGCGATGTGGGCGCGGCAGATCTCAATCGACGACCTGGCGGCCGCGATCCGCAACGGCACCAGCTACACCGGCGCCGGCCAGCTCGACAACGCCGCGGGCACCCTGCTGCTCCATCCGCAGGGCCAGCTCGACAGCGCCCAGGCCTACAACGACCTGATCGTCGGCAGCAAGGGCGGCGCCCCGATCTATCTCCGCGACGTCGCCGAGGCCAGGGAGGGGGTCCAGGACGAGCGGATCAACCTGCATTTCTGGGTGCGCGGCTACCCGGTGCCGTCGGCCACCGTGGTCATCGCGGTCTTCCGCCGCGCCGGGGCCAACGCCGTGGAAGTGGCCAACAGCGTCCGCCAGCTGCTGCCGCAGGTCAACGGCGAGCTGCCGGCGTCGGTGCGGTTGACGACCATCTACGATCGCTCGTGGTCCATCGTGCAATCGATCGGCGACGTGCAGCAGACGCTGGTCATCGCCTTCGTGCTGGTCGTGGCGGTGATCTTCCTCTTCCTGGGGCGGGCGCGAGACACCCTCATCCCGGCAGTGGCCCTGCCGCTGTCGCTGCTGCTCACCTTCGTGGTGATGCGGACGCTCGGCTACAGCCTCGACAACCTCTCGCTGATGGCGCTCACCCTGGCCATCGGGTTCCTGGTGGACGATGCCATCGTCTTCCTCGAGAACACGGTGCGGCGGATGGAGGGCGGGGAACACTCGCTCGCGGCGGCGCTGCACAGCGCCCGAGAGATCAGCTTCACCATCGTCGCCATGACCATCTCGCTCGCCGCGGTGTTCCTGCCCATGGTCTTCATGTCCGGGCTGGTCGGCCGCATCTTCCGGGAGTTCGCCGTCACCATCGTGGTGGCGATCCTCGCTTCGGGCCTGGTGTCGCTGACGCTGACGCCGCTGATGAGCGCGCGGCTGCTCGCCCAGCGCGGCCACGGCGCGCCGCGGACCTGGATGGAGCGGGTGGTCGGCGGCGCCGAGAAGCGGGTGCTCGCCGGCTACGGCAGATCGCTCTGGTGGTTCCTGCGGCACCGGTGGGTCGCCGCGCTGACCTGGATCGTCTGCCTCGCCGCCACGGTGTGGCTGCTGATGATCGTGCCCAAGGCCTTCCTGCCTCCCGGCGACAGCAGCGTCATCGCCGGCGTCATCATCGGCCGCGAGGGCACCTCGCCCGAGGCGATGAAGGCGCTGCAGGCGCGGGCGAACGACATCCTGCGGCAGGACCCCACGGTGCGGGCGGCCGTCTCGGTGACCGGCGGCAGCCAGTTCATCGCCTCCAACCAGGGGCTCTTCTTCATCTTCCTCAAGCCGCCAAAGGGCCGGCCGCCGATCCAGCAGGTGGCGGGACAGCTCATGGGCAAGCTCGCCACCATTCCCGGGGTCTTCCCGTTCCTGCGGCCGTACCCGGTGCTCGAGATCTCAACCGGCGCGACCAATCAGAACCAGGGGCAGTACGCCTACTCGCTGTCGGGCGTGAACCCGGACCAGGTCTACGAGGTGGCCGGCAAGCTCATGGCCCGGCTCAAGGACTACCCCGGCTTCGCCACCCTCTCCTCGGACCACTTCGGCCACACGCCCAGCCTCGACATCGAGCTCCGGCGTGACCAGGCGCGGACCTATGGGGTGTCCGAGGCGCGCATCCTGGCGCTGCTGCGCAACGCCTACTCCCAGAACTACCTCTACCTGATCAAGAAGCCCACCGACCAGTACCAGGTGATCCTCGAGGTCAAGGACGCCGAGCGCGCCAACCCCGGCGACCTGGCGCTCCTCTACATCAAGTCCGACGACGGCAAGAACCTGGTGCCGCTCTCCGCCCTGGTCACCTCGCGGGCGTCGCTGGGTCCCCAGGCGGTGAACCACCTGAACCAGTTCACCAGCGTCACGCTGTACTTCAACCTGAAGCCCGGCGTGGCGATCGGCGACGCCACCAACTTCATCTCGCGGGCCGCGGCCGAGGTCGTGCCGGCGAGCATCCGCGGCAGCCTGCAGGGCGAGGCCTTGATCTTTCGCAGCACCGTCTCGAACCTCGCCATCCTGATGGTGCTGGCGGTGTTCGTGATGTACGTGATCCTGGCCATTCTCTACGAGAGCTACGTGCATCCGGTGACCGTGCTCTCGACCCTGCCGACGGCGCTGGTCGGCGGCCTGCTGACGCTGATGCTGTTCGGCGGCGAGGCGTCGCTCTACGCCTTCATCGGCATGTTCATGCTGATGGGCATCGTCAAGAAGAACGGCATCATGATCGTCGACTTCGCCAGGGAGCGCGTGGCCGCCGGCGAGCCGGCCGAGCGGGCGATCCACGATGCCAGCATGGACCGTTTCCGCCCGATCCTGATGACCACCCTGGCCGCCGTCTTCGGCGCGCTGCCGATCGCGGTGGGCTACGGCGGCGACGGGGCGTCGCGCCGGCCGCTCGGGCTGATCGTGGTCGGCGGCCTGGTGGTGTCGCAGCTGATCACCCTCTACGTCACCCCGGTGATCTACCTCTATCTCGAGCAGTTCCAGGAGAAGGTGCTGGACCGCACCTCGTTCTTCCGCTCCGGGCACACCGCCGCGGGAGGAGGGCCGGACGCGGGAGCGGGCGGTGGCTTGGGGGAGAGGGAGAGAGCCTTGGCCCCGGCGGCGATGGCCTCAACCGACCCTGCGGCGCTTGCCTCGTCCGCTAGCGCGGCACTTGCCTCAGCCCCCACCGCGGCGCTCGCCCCATCCACCCACGCACCCTTCGCCGAGCTCGTCGGCGCCGGTATGGAGACTCGCTCATGACCAGCAAGCTCTTTCCCACCCTCGCCCTTGCCGGTGCGCTCCTCACGGGCTGCGCCGCCGGCCCCGACTATCACCGGCCGCCGGTCACCGTTCCCGAGCAGATGCGAGGAGAACCGTGTCCGCCCCAGGGCTCGCTCGCCGACCAAGGGGCCTCGCTCGCCGACCAGGCATGGTGGCAGCTCTTCCAGGACGAAGCTCTCCAAGGCCTGATCGACGAGGCGCTGCGCAACGCCTACGACCTGCGGCTGGCCGTGTGGCGGGTCGAAGAGGCGCGCGCCAATGCCGGCATCGCCCGCGCCGAGTACTGGCCCCAGGCCCAGGTTCAGGGCCAGTGGACGCGCAGCCGACAGTCGCCGGGGTCGCCGGGGTCGTCCGCCGCCACCGGCGCCGCCGCCGGCCTCGTGCGGCCGCAGAACCTCTACGACGTCAACGCCGGGATGAGCTGGGAGATCGATCTCTGGGGACGCATCCGGCGCACCAACGAGGCGGCGCTGGCGCAGGTCCTGGCCAGCGAGGAAGCGCGCCGGGGAGTGTTGCTCTCGCTCGCCTCCGACGTCGCCACCGGCTACTTCCAGCTGCGCGAGCTCGACGAGCAGCTGGCGGTCGCCAGGCGCACGGCCGAGGCCTTCCAGGGGAGCTACGACCTGTTCAACCGGCGTCTCAAGGCGGGTGCCGCCTCGGCCCTGGACACTGCCAGCGCCGAGGTGTCGGCCGCCTCGGCCAGGGCCGCCATCCCGGACCTCGAGCGGCAGATCGAGGCGCAGGAGAATCGATTGAGCCTGCTGCTCGGGCGCGTTCCCGGAACCATCCCGCGTGGCGCGGCGCTCGCCGATCAGGCCTTGCCGCCGGCGGTCCCGGCGGGCCTGCCGTCGGACCTGCTGCGGCGCCGGCCCGACCTGCGCCAGGCCGAGCAGCAGCTGGTGGCGGCCAACGCCAACGTCGGCGTCGCGGTCGCCAACTTCTTCCCCGCCATCAGCCTGACCGCTGCCTTTGGCGGTATCGCGCCGGAGCTCTCCGGCCTCTTCGCCGGTGGCAGAACCTGGTCGTTGGGCGGCGGCTTGCTCAGCCCGGTGTTCCAGGGGCGGCGACTCGAATCCCAGCATCGCGTCGCCGTGGCGCAGTGGGAGGAGGCCAAGGTGCAGTATGAGCGGAGCGTGAACAACGCCTTCTCCGAGGTCGCGACGGCCCTGGTGGCCTACCAGAAGCTCGCCGGCACCGAGAGCGAGCAGGCGCGGGCGGTCACCGTCAATCGTGACGCCGTCCGGCTCTCGAACCAGCGCTATCTGGGCGGCCGCTCCGACTATCTCGAGGTGCTGCAAGCCCAGCAAGCGCAGTTCTCGGCCGAGAACGCGCTGGCGCAGACGCACTTCAACCGCCTGGCCAGTCTCGTCCAGCTCTACAAGGCCCTGGGCGGCGGCTGGCAGCTGTCCGACCAGGAATGGGCAAGCCCGGGCGCGGGTCGGCTCGCCAGAGGAGTTTCCTTTTAGTTGGCGCCGCCCCGTGGGCGATCTTCGAAGCATGAAACGGCGCTCTGGTCCGAGTAGAGTGTGTCAGCAGGAGGGAGGAGTTTCTTTCTAGTTGG
>Ga0209118_1000564_pt1 | contig 19667 bp, 16 predicted proteins | sample BlaSpr_A8_Ref_M1_FD_187988 | JGI IMG/M metagenome (GOLD analysis project Ga0209118, IMG submission 187988) | Forest soil microbial communities from Thunder Bay, Ontario, Canada - Black Spruce, Ontario site 2_A8_Ref_M1 (SPAdes) (version 2) | ecosystem: Environmental > Terrestrial > Soil > Boreal...
CACTTATCCACAGCACGCAACACGCCGCCATCGTAGAGACGTAGCTTGCTACGTCTCTACAGACGAGCTAACACGCCGCGGAACCAGCGATCACTCGGGTAACTGAAACTCCACACCGCGATCATCATTCGCTTTTTTGGTGGCAGGGATATCGAGCTCGGTGAGCGGGATCTTCCTCGCCCGCTGTTCGCTGAAGACCCAAAATGTTTGTCCCACGATGGCGTAGTTCTGTACTTCCTCGGTACGCTTGTCGCGGAAAACAAGCTGGGTCGGCTGCGACTCGGCCTTCGTGCTGGCGTGCTCTGCACTGGATGGCCGCGATACCTGCGCGTCTCGCTCCTCGCGCAGTCGGTCGACTTCATTCTCCAGGCGATTAATCTCCGCCTGCTCTCGGCTGCTCTCGAGGTAAGCATTCGAATAATCTGAGGGTGGATAGTTCTGATAAGAATCTGCGGAATAAGAATCGTTCCCGTAATACCAAGGATAGCTGTAATACGGATATCCGTAATACCCGGCGTAGGGCCATGTCCGGAAGAAGCGATGATGGTGGTGGAAGAAAAATGGCGAGGAGGGCCGGCCAAAACCGTTCCCGAAGTGCGCGCCGCCCCTTTGAACGCCTGCAAAAGCCGGGGAGCGATTCATCATCATGGGACCGCGACCGCCCATTGAGCCGCGTCCGGAAAATCCGGCATGTCCCGCGAAGCCTCCCGAGACTCCGCCGCGACGTTGTCCCCACGCCGGCAGCGTGAGGAAAGCCGCGCCCAAGGCCGCAACTGCCAGCCAGCGACGCATACCGATATTATAGCGCCAGGTGCAAGCTAACGTGAGCCAGAAACTGATTTCGCAAATCGGCTGTTTTAAGGGCTGTTGGTGCAATAGCGATTTTGCGCCAACTATCCGATCAAGCAGTGACTGGCTGCCTGGGCGGAACTCGCGTCATCAATGCCGGTGCGCCGTCGCTGTTCCTTTTGCGGCCGAGAATCAGATCCACGTTTGCCTAGAATTTCTTTCGGAGAAATTCAAAAAGGACATAACCGACAAGAGCGGCTATCGTCGCAATTTCAAAATTGGCAGCAGTAAAAACATCTCGGATTGCCCACGCTACGCCCCTCTTCTGCCCCATGCCTGAGCGCTCAAACTCTCCCATCAAAAGATTGGAATAAAACAGAAAGATGATAAAACCTACCTCGATCACTGCTCTCCAGACATTTTTCTTCATGGCAAATACCGACTCCTTTGCTAGAGCCGCTCGGTTGGACGCAGCGCTGCTGATTCCTCTCGTGGGAATACTAGCAAGCAACAAGGAACAACAGGAGTGGGAAAGTGTCGTAACAGGCCACTACACTACGTATCCCGCCGCGCCAGAGCATGACTTATTAAGATGGCCGCCAGCTTCTAGTTTTGATCCCCGCCGCCATGCTTCAACCGGCAGAGCTTGCAGTAGGTAGGCGGCTCGGTGTTATCCACTCGATGTTTCACCGGCTTCACAGTGCGCAGGTAAGCGAACATGGCTTTCAGATCGTCGTCGGTGAGGTTCTTGAAATGCGAAAAGGGCATGACGGAACTCAATTTGCGGGCTCGCACATAGCCGGTGCGCAGAGCCTGGATAAACAAGGACTCGTCGTAGTAGCCGATACCCGAGGCATCCGGCGTAATGTTCGCCGTGGCTGCCGAGATTCCCCACACTGTCATTGGCCATCCGCCGCTAAGCTCCATTCCATCTACCGTGGGCTGGCCGCGTTCGCGGGGAGTGTGGCAAAAGTCGCAGTTTGCCAGGTTGACCAGATATCCGCCCCATCGCACTCGATCGGCGGGATCAGGCGCACTTACCGGGGCCGTAACGGGCTCCGGCTCAGAGCGCATCAAATACTTCACCGGAAAGATGATCTCAGTTTCCGGCAAGTCGTGACGGAGCGGCGGCATCGAGCGTATATACACAACCAGCGACGCCAAATCCTCATCCGACATTTTCCTGAAATGTTCGTACGGCATCATGGGGAAGAGAGTCCGCCCATCATGGCCGATTCCCTCCCGAATGGCTCTTGCCAATTGATCGTCGCTCCAGTTCCCTGAACCGGTTTGCGGGTCAGGAGTGATATTCGAAGCCACCACGCGGCCCGGCAGCTCGGCCACGGGCATCACTTCGCCCCCGCCCTCCGTGCCTGCGACGATCGGCGCTCCATGCTGGCTGGGATCATGCTGGGAGTGGCATCCGGAGCAGCCCGCCACTGCCATGAACAGATATCGTCCGCGCTCCAGCCGTTGCGGCGTCGATTCGAATTTTCGCGAGGTAAGAGGACGAGCCTTCGGACCAATAAAAGGGCGCCAGCCGATGGTCAGGCTGATGGTTGCAATCAAGAGAACTGCGCCTACAATCCCTACGAAGAGCAGTATTTTCCCGAGCTTTCTCATGTACACGCCCCGTGCAGAGTTCAATTGCAGCGCGCTATTCTAGTTATGTTTTCGTAAACTGAAGAGTCATCCATGAAACGCGGAGGAATGTGCCCGAGAGCGCAGCTTATCGCCGCTTCTTCCCTTTTGCTTTCTTCTTCCCGCTTGCCGTCTTTCTTGCGGGTTTCGCGACCTTCTTCGGCGAGTTGTGCTTCCCGGCCTTAGGCGGATTGGGGGCTTTCGCAATCTGGGATTTCGCAACCTGGGATTTCGCAATCTCGGCTTTCGCCGCGGGCTGCGGCACCGGCGCCACTGGCGGAACCGCAGCAGACCCCTTCCCCTTCTTCTTGCCTGCGACGGGAGCAGGCACAGCAGTAGGCTGGAGCGCACCCGCAGCCGCCTTGGCTGCCCGCCCGCGCTTGGGCGGAGGAGGCGGCGGCGGTGGTGGCGGTGGCGACAGCGGCTTCAGGAATTTCAGAATCTCCGTCCGCGAGTGCAGTTTTCCGTCCAGCAACAGCATGAACACATCGTGCGCGATCTTGGGATACTCGGGCATTTGCGGCGTGATGCGCAGTTCCGTCATCTCCAGCAACGGAATCTTCTGCTGCAACTGCCGCCACTTGCCGAAGAAATTCTTGATCTTCTGCGCCACCGCTTGCTGTTTCGCTGTGACCTCAAGAAAAAGAACCATCTCTGGCCGCGCTTCCGACAGCAACTTCCACGTCCGGGAAGGCGTCGCCGCTTCCTTGCCCGCGAGGCGCTTGGCCAGATCCTTAGCGTTGTCCTCGAGATCTTTCCATGCCGCCACCAGATCCTTGCGTGGAATCAGCTTGCGCATGTCCGCAATATCTTTATCGCCCAACCGCGCAGTCAGGAAATACAACATCGCTGGAGAGGGGTCTGGTGTATATCCCAACTGATTCATCTGCTGCCGCGTTTTCATCAGCTGCCCCAGCCCTGCCGCATCCACCTTCGCCGTTGCCCAGTGGGGATTAAGCACCTTGAGCCAATCTTCCTTCTCCAGCACGCGGACGATATGCAGCGGGTCGTCCTCATAGGCCAGTTGTTCGATCTCTTGTCCGATGGCCCTGTCGGTGATGTACTCGATGTAGTTGTTTTCCTTCGCCGACTGGATCCGGGCTAGCGTGCGCTCCTCGATCGGCCAATGAAAACGCGCCGCAAAACGGGCCGCGCGAATCAGACGCGACGGATCTTCCACGAAGGCATAGTTATGCAGGATGCGGATCAGCTTGGCTTCAATATCCGCCGCACCATTGAACGGGTCCATCAGTAAACCGCGCGACCCCGGATTCAGCGACAGCGCCATGGCGTTGATGGTGAAATCCCGCCGGCGCAAGTCTTCGATAATCGTGCCCGGCGCAACGATCGGAGGCTTTCCTGTCTTTTCATACCGCTCCGTGCGGGCGGTGCTGATCTCCGCGCGCACATTGCCGGGCAGTACCAGATACAAGGTTTTCAGGTCATCGTCCGCCGACGCGACCCGTGCGCCGGCGTGTTCGAGTTGTTTTTGCAGCTTGAGGGGATTGCCCTGAACCGTGAAGTCCAGATCGCGAATGGGGAACCCGCTAATGATGTCGCGAACCGCGCCACCAGTCAGGTAAATATTCATGCCCGCGTCGCGAGCGATGTCTTGCACGAGCGTGACGCCCCGCTGCTGGTCGGGGGTCAGCCGGATTTCCATGGTGTAAATGTAATCAGCCATGCCTTATTCAGAATTCAGAGTTACCGGGCTGCAATTCCCCTGGGCTGCGACCGGAGGCAAGATTTCCACAGGGCCCAATCCCGGCTGCCAGCGGCCTCCAGCCCCTTCTACGTAAACTGCTCTGTAGACTAGACTTAGACGATTTAAGATGGATTGCAGCAAACTACAGAAAATAACACAATGTTAACAATTTGGCTACTGTGAATGAGATGACTCACTATGTTCGCGGCAAAAGTGTGAGAATCTGAATTAAGCATCGGTCGCGGAAAACCGCCGCCTGAGCCACTTTGGCCAATTCCCTATGCCTTCCACTCACAAAAAGGTCGTAGTCCGGAAAATGGATCGCGACTCCATCAACGGCTATGTCGCTCCCGCCAATTTTGTGCGCGAAGGCAAGCTGGAATTGCTCAATACCGCGGGCAACGTGGTCACCATCGACCTGAAGGATATCAAGGTCGTCTATTTCGTCCGCGAATTTGGAGACGCCGACTCTCCCAGCCGCAAGACCTTTACCACCCGCCCGCGCACCGAGGGACTATGGGTGCGGCTGAGGTTCAAAGACAACGAAGTCCTCGAAGGCATGATGCCCAACGACCTCTCCCTGACCACCGCCGAGGGCTTCCTGATCAATCCGCCGGACCTGCGCTCGAACACGCAGCGCCTGTTTGTGCCGCGGAGCGCGCTCGAGTCCCTAACCGTACTGGCCGTGATCGGGGCAACCCGACGTCAACGCCGCAGCGTCACAGTCGATACCGGACAGGTGCCCATGTTTGGGGAATAATGTTTGGGAATAATGTTGGGAGTAATGTTTGGGGAGTAATGTTTTGGTGAATAATGTTTGGTGAATGTTGCTGACCGTAGATGTTCATCGCCGCTCCAGATCTCTGCAAGCCGCCCCTCTGCTCGGCATTCTAATGATGATCACCGCCTGTGGCTCCGGATCGAACTCTCAGCAGGCTCAGCAGACCATGATCCCGCCGCCCTCAGTCTCGCTCACCCAACTCAGCACCGACAGCTTCACCAACCCCAGCAGCCAACACGCCACCGAAGTCGAGGCCAGCGCCTCTGCCTTTGGGTCTACGATTGTGAGCGCGTTCCAGGTCGGCCGCATTTTCGGCGGGGGCGCATCCGACATCGGCTTCGCCACCTCCACCAATGCAGGCGCCGCTTGGACCAGTGGTTTCCTGCCAGGCATCACCATCTACAAGCAGGGCACATTCAGCGCGGCCAGCGATCCCGTGGTAGCCTTCGACGCCGCGCACGGCACGTGGATCATCTCTTCCCTCACCATCGCTAACGTGGACCAGGTTGCCGTGAGCCGCTCCCCGGACGGCATCAACTGGGGCAATCCAATCATCGTCAGCACCACCCCGGATTCCGACAAGAACTGGATTGCCTGCGACAACACTTCCACCAGCCCCTACTTCGGCCATTGCTATCTCGAGTGGGACGATCCCAGCACGCGCAACCTCATCTGGATGAGCACCTCCACGGATGGCGGCCTCACCTGGGCTGCGGCCCGTAGCACCGCCGACCTCGCTGCCGGTATCGGAGGCCAACCCGTCGTTCAACCCAACGGCACGGTCATCGTGCCCATCGAGAACGCCACCGGCGATGCGATGCTGGCCTTCACCTCGACCAACGGCGGCACAAGTTGGAGCGCCTCTGCAACCATCTCTTCGATCACCGACCATCTTGTCGCCGGCAACCTGCGCACATCCGCGCTACCCTCCGCCGCAATTGACGCGGCCGGGAAGGTGTATGCGATCTGGCAGGACTGTCGTTTCCGCACCGGATGCTCCTCGAATGACCTGGTGATGAGCACCTCAACCGATGGCGTCACCTGGACAACTCCGGCCCGCATTCCCATTGACGCGCTCACCAGCACCGTGGACCACTTCATTCCGGGATTGGCCGTCGAACCCGCAACTTCAGGCAGCACCGCGCATCTCGGACTTACTTACTATTTCTACGGATCGGCGAACTGCGACGCGTCCACCTGCGCCCTGTACGCAGGATTTATTTCTTCGCCCGATGGCGGCGCCACCTGGGCCGCTCCCACCACCCTAGCCGGGCCCATGTCCCCGGCGTGGCTGCCCAACACTTTCGCCGGCCTAATGGTAGGCGACTACGTTTCCACCACATACTCCGGAGGCAAGGCCTTCGCCATTTTTGCCGCCGCCCAGGCGAACTCAGGAACTGTATTCGATGAGCCCATGTACACCACGACCACCGGACTCGCAGCCTCCCAACATGCCGCACTCTTCACTTCCGCCGACGAACAGCCCGTTTCCGATGCGCACTCCGACCACGCCCGCCACGAGTTCTACGACCAGGAACACCGCTACCCGATGAGCCCCCAGACAACTAGGAAGCGACTTGCTCACCCAGCCCGGTTGAGAAACTCAATGTTGCATCTGATTTTCGGTGGCTCGTTGAATGGGGCGAGCAGGAACTCCATCGTCCGATAATGCGGTGTCGCACAACGGAAGGATGTCGATCCTCACCGGCCGATTCTAGCATCGCGAGCAAAACAAAACCGGCGGGCCTAGCCGCCGGTGGAGTTACTTGTGTGGGGACGGGCGACTCGCCCGTCCATGCCGTCCGCAGGACGGCTAATTGCTGTCGTCCCGGCGCTTCAGCGTCGGCTTCTCATCGTCACTGGTCGTCCCATCCTTGCTGGTCTTGTCCGTGGACGAAGTGCGCCGCAGACTGGGCTTGCCGCTGTCCTTGTCATCGACCACCTTGCGCCGGTTTTCGAGGGACGCCAAACGCGACTTGACATCTTCGAATTCCGATGTGGTTACGGTGTACTCCGGCCGGGCGGGCAGGATCTTCTCAATCTCTTCCTGCGACTGGGCGATCCGGTCGGGCGTCTGGGGATGCGAGGCGAAAGTCTTGGCCAGGGTTCCCGGTTTCTTCTTTTCCATGGCCTGGAGTTTCTCGAAGAACGACACGAACGATTGCGGGTCGTATCCCGCTTTGTACATATATTGCAAACCCAGGTAGTCCGCCTCCGCCTCAAAGCCGCGCTGGAAGCTCATAAAAGTGATGGGCAAACCGATACCGGCCGCGGCGCGCACCGCATACCCAATGCCGCCGCCCATAAAGATGAGAGGAAGCGTCCCGATGTTGGCGTACTGCGCGCGCGTCATCTGACGCGTGGCGTGGCGCGCAGCCACGTGGGCAATCTCATGCGCCATGACCCCAGCCAGTTCCGCCTCTCCGTCCGCCGCAAGAATCGTGGCTGTGTCTACATAAACGAAGCCGCCGGGAAGCGACATGGCATTGACCACGTCCGAATCAATGATCTTGAAGACAAAAGGAACCTGCGCATCGGAGTTGCGAACCAGGTTCTGTCCCAGGCGATTGACGTATTCCGCGACCACCGGGTCGCTGACCAGCTTTGAACTGGAGTCGACCATTTGCGCGTACTGTTTCCCCATCTTGATGTCGCTTTCGATGGAGTACCAGTTGCCCATGCCGCGCCCGCCAATCTTGCGATTGCCGATGGCATCCACGTCGTTCTTGCCGCCGTCGTGCTTGACCTTGTCGGGATCGGCCGGTTGAGCCGGGGGGCTCTGCGTGGTGGAAGCGCTGGAACCAGCCTGAGGAGGTACGCCTGAAACCCCAGGATCGCTAGGAACACTGCCCGGTTGGGTGCCCGTCTGCGCAAAGATCGCTGGCGTTAGATTGCAAAAGGTCAAGAACGCAGCCGTTAATAGCAAGAACCGAAACTTCATAGCCAAACTCCGTTTTTCCGCCCCGAGTGGGTCTGTAGCTCGATTATACCCCTGGACACAACACACGTTCCCTGAGAATCCCTATGAAGTTCGACGCACAATCAGTCGGGAAGGTTATCCCGGGGATTGGGATTGGCACCTCCTCCCCACTCGCCAACCTCCCCAAACTGTCATTCCGAGGGAGCGAAGGGACAAGGAATCTAGGTTTCCTCGGAAGTGGCAGGACTGCAACTCCGCCGCTACTCCGGAAACGCCCCAAATCCACCCGCTTCCCGATTCGGGAGAAATCTTGTCAAGCCCCCTTTTATGCCCAATTCTCTTCAAGCCCCTCATTACAAACCAAATATAAAGTTTGGAAAATGGCGCGTTTACCCCCTCGAATTTGATAGGCTGGAAATATAGACAACAAACAGGCGCAGGCATCCAGCTTGCGCCTGTTTTGTTGTGTGGCGCGGGCGCCCACGCCCGCGAAAACCTTCCCAGCATCCGAACTCGAAATTCAAATCAAAGGGAGAGATGTGCGCCAGGGCAAACGCCGGCGCATTTTACGCTATGAGAGAAAACTTTGGTGTTTCCACAAAACCGCACTTCGCCCAGCGCCGGTCGACCGCACGCACGGCATGCTATTCCAAACGCAAAGGCGAGATGGCGGAGTTAATCTTCGTCGTCAAGGCCGCCAGCATGGGTTTCGCCGTAAGCAAACCCTACGGCGACAGCGAACCCTATGACCTGGTAGTCGAGGAGAACGGCCGCCTGCTGCGCATTCAGGTGAAGTCAGTTTTCACCACCAAGCGCTGGGGATACAGCGTCGCCGTCGCCCGCAAACGCCTCCGCCACCACATTCGATATTCCGCCCAGGAAATCGATTTCATCGCCGCCTACGTCGTCCCTCACGATGCCTGGTACATCGTGCCCGTCGCCGAAATTGCAAGTAGCATCCACATCCGCCTCTATCCCGAGGGCACAAAAAAGTGCGACGGCGGACGCTTCGAGAAATACCGCGAAGCCTGGGACCTGCTCCGCCTAGGCGCCCCAACCTCCATCGAAGCTGAAACGTGAAACGAAAGAAGCCAATAAAAAAACCCGGGTGCCCCACGTCTCGCGGTTTTCGAGACGTGGGAAGCCGCAAATCGGCAACGGCCTTTCCCCAATTTCAACCCAAAATGCCCTCCAATCGGCAAGAGCCTCTTGCCAATCTTCGGAGTGAATGCCGGGTATATCGATGCCGCAGAAAAAGTGGAATGGGATCGCCCGCAACAGCCGCGAAGCGGCGCAAGAATGCAGCCCACGGCGCAAGCGTGCGGAGAAGTGAGGTACAGACAAGCCCCAGCGGGGCGGAAGACTAGTTGTGACTCGGAACAATCCCGATAGTCGTCGATCATCGGTTGCGAAGGTCACTTTTCGGTTTGGCGGACGAATCGTCCAGTATTGATTTGCTTTCAAGGCTTGAGTGTCGGAATTATCGCAGTTTCGCGTACTCAGCTTTGGCTTGCTTCAGGATAGGAATGTCGGGGTCGGCGTCTTTCCACAGTACGAGGAAATCCTGGTAGGCAGTGCGGGCCTTGGCCGGGTCGCCGGACAATGCGTAGGCTCGACCGATTTGCAGGTGAGCCAAAGCGCCGAGGGGAGAGTTGGCGTTCAGTCCGCGGTGATCGAGTATCCTCTGGAACTCCACGGCCGCCTCGTTGCCACGATGCATTGCCAAGTAAGCCTGGCCCCGGACGTAGCTCGGGTAAAGCGGTCTCAGATCGGTTGGTGTGCCTAGTTCGTACGGCCTGGCGCGCTCCGTGAAATCCTCTGCCTTGGCCGCGTCACCGCGGCTGAGTTCCACCGCCGCCTGGATCGATGGCAAAGAATAAAACTGCAGCAAGGTGTCCAATGGGTACGCCTTCAATACGTCATTCGCCACTGCTTTGGCACGGGAGAAATCCCCGATCCGGGCCAGGGCCATTGCGATTACTAACTTTCCATCTCGGCCAGGCGACAAGGCCAATGCCCTTGCAGCATCCTTTCGCGCCTGAACAAGATTCCCGAACTCAGCCTGCCACAAGGCAGCGTACGCCTGATTCGTAGCGGCGCCTTCTTTCGAGTCTGCCCGCAGTTCGGAATCAACCGCGCGGCGGGAGTATTCATGAGATTTATTGAGGCGCCCGTGAAACGCCTCGGTGTCGGCCTGATAGCCGAGAAACATCCCTTCTTCCTGTCCCGGACGGCCAGCCGCCCAGGCGAGTTGCTTTTGCATCTCCGGTTCGTCACCTTGCAGGAAAGCCAAACTGTATAGGGGCTGGCGAGCAAAAAAGTCGTCAAGCTTCCGTGAAAACGCATCGTCGACAACCTTTCTCGCAGCATCCAGTCGATCGAGGCTAACAAGGCAGCCGGCTAGATTCGAGTAGGCAACCGAGGCACTCGCATCGATCCCGAGCGCTCTGCGACTGGCGGCGGCGCACTGCTCGTACTGCCCGACTATCCAATAGGTGTAGCTGAGATCTATGGGAGCGTCCGGATCGCCGGGATAGGTCTTTTCCCACAGTTGAAGTACCTCGATGGCCTTGTCCAGTTCTCGCGTGGCAGCCGAATAGTAAGAGGCAGAAACATCAAGCTTCTCATGTGCGTTAATTCGACTGCTTAATGCCATCGCCCGCTTTAAGTACCTTACGCCGAGATCGGCTTGACCGAGATTGAAGTAACTGACGCCCAAGGCTGCGCATGCTTCCGAGAAATTTTGATCCAGAGCGATGGCTTGCTTGAAAAACGGAATCGCTGCCGCACTTCCCTGAGTGAGATCCGTTTGTAGTCCAATCCGGTAAGACCGCAGTGCCTCAAGCGAAGAGGTGGTCGCCTGTTCAAGTCGAACGTTGTACTTCTGGATGGAGCCGAGCGATTCGCCCAGCGTCTCGCGGGTTTCCGTAGAAATACGATCAATCGCTTGGAGGATCTTCTCCCGGCTTTCGACGTCTGCTACCTGACGGGATATCGACTCGCCGGTCTGGCAGTTCACCGCGTTAAGACCCAACGCATAATGTGTGCCCAAGCTTGAGATCGATCCGACCAGCACGACCATGCTGCCAGCTCGTTGACAAACCTCCCGTGCCACCGGCTCGGTGAGCCGGTCAGTGGCGGGCCGGCCCATGTATCCGAGTTGCTCGCGCACTTTGTCGTCGGAAAGAATAGTGAGGAATGGGGATTGATTCAGGCTGGCCAGCAGAGCCTGCTGGAGCGCGTCCTCCAACACCGGGTCGGTGGTGTTATTGACGAAATCGGCAAGGACGATGGTTTCTTTCCCAGCGAGTCTATGCGCCGACCGCGAACGCCAGTACAGACCGCCGCCCACCAACCCCATCACCAGCAGCACTGTAGCCGGAACGAGAAGCTGCCACTTAAGTGCGTGCTGTTTCTCGACAAGAAGTCGAGGGTCCTCTCCCGCAGGTCCAGGAGATGGCGCAACCGGCCCGACGAAGCGATAGCCGCGGCGGGGCACGGTTTCTATGAAGCGGGGCTGGTCCACGGAATCGTCCAAGGCCTCCCGCAGCCGGTTCACCGCTTTATTTATGCTGTGGTCGAAATCGACAAAAGTATCCGAAGGCCACAATTTCTTCATCAACTCGTCGCGGCTAACCAACTGGCCAGGCCGATCGAGCAATAAGGCGAGGATCTGAAAAGGCTGCTCTTGCAGATAGGACCTGTGCCCGTTGGAGCGGAGTTCGCGGGTGCGCAGGTCGAGTTTGAACTCGCCAAAACGCACGCATGGCTCGGATTCGGCGGGAATTCCCATCGCGCCTCCAATTGAAGGCAACTCGCGAAAGTCTAACACTGGATTCTGACGGCTGAGCCACAAAATGAACCGGCTTCCAAGTTATTGAAGACAGGCAGATTGCCAGCATGACATAAGTATGTCCTGCGATGTCACCTCCGCTCCATTGACCTCCGCGGCCCATTAGTTCAGAGTTGCGTCCGCGAAGTCGAAACGCGGCACTTCCCACCCAGGTCCCAATGCTGAGACGACGCTGCCGCAAACTTAGAAGGAGAAGTGTTTATGAAATCCGGAAAACTGATTTCGGCAATGGTGTTATTCGTCGCGCTGTCCATCCCAGTTTCGCTGGCCGCGCAGGACAACCAGGACCGCAACAAAAACCCCAAACACCACCAATACACGCTCAACGACATAGGCACGTTCGGCGGCCCCGAGAGCTACATCAACAACACCTGGTCACTAGGGGCACCCAACCAAATGAACAGCAGTGGGACGACGGTGGGCTCGTCAGCGACGTCCATTCCGAGTCCCCCACACAGCAACTTCTCCATTTGCGGAGGCCTTGACGGTACCGTTCACTTCGTCTTTCACGCGTTCCAGTGGCAGGACGGTAAGGTGACTGATTTGGGGGCGCTTCCTGGATACCACAACTGTAGCGTCGCCACTTCGATCAATGCGCGCGGAGAGATAGTTGGATATTCAGAGAACGGTAAGATTGATCCGCTGACGGGCATACGGCAGATTCGTGCGGTGTTGTGGAAGGAAGGGAAAATTAAGGATCTCGGGACATTTGGGGGAAATCACAGCCTGGTGGGCTCCATCAATGCCCAGGGCCAAGTAACCGGAGCCGCACTTAACGCCATCCCCGATCCCTTCTCCTTTTATGATTTGTTGTTAGGTTCTTCTAGCGGAACGCAAACCCGGGCGTTTCTCTGGCAGAACGGGCATAAGCAGGACTTGAAGACCCTGGGCGGCCCCGATGCGGAGGCCTACTTCGTGAACAACTACGGTCAGATAATTGGGATTTCGTATGTCAATTCGATTCCGAATTCTACTACCGGGCTTCCCACGGCGGACCCGTTCTTTTGGACAAAGGATCTGGGCATGAATGACCTGGGAACCCTGGGAGGCGTTTGGGGTTCAGCGTATTTCCTCAACAACAAGGGTCAGGTCATAGGCTATTCGAGCCTGGCCGCCGACCCTGGGGCGTGTCTCAAAGCGCTGCCGGACCCAAACTGCCATCCTTTTCTCTGGGACGCCGCAAAGAACGATGGAAAGCTCCTTGACCTCACCGTGCAAAGCGGAGGGGTCTTCGTCAAGGCCAACGCGATCAATATCGGCGGAGCGATTGCTGGCCTGGGCAATTTTTCAGGCACATTGGACGCAGCGCTCTGGAAGGATGGCCACGTCACGGACCTCGGACACTTGGCGGGGGATTGCTCCAGTGAGGCGTTTGCCATCAATTCGAGAGATCAGGTGGTCGGTACGTCGTTAGCATGCAATGGCTACTTTCGCTCGTTCCTGTGGGAAAACGGCTCAATGGTTGACTTGAATACATTGATCCCTCCCAACTCCAGTTTGTTTTTGTTAGAGACGCTTGCAATCAACGACCGTGGATGGATTGCTGGCGACGGAGTGCCATCCGGCTGCAACTATGACGGTACGTGCGGGCATGCTTACGTGCTGACGCCGTGCGACGACAACCACCGCGACGGTGGGGACTGCGAGGAGCGCGCTGAGGGTGGAAGCGTCACGGCTCAAAGTGGATCAGGACTAGTCACGCAGAACCCAACAGCGATGGCTGAAGGTAGGTCGTCGACTAACGACGGGACCAGCGCAGTTCGGGGCCGATTTGGCCGTCGCTATCCGTATCGCGGTTCCGGAACTTATCAACCCAAGTAGTTCCGCGAATGCCAAGGGCGGGGACAGATGGAATGACCTCCGCCCTTGGACCATTGCCGTTCGTCAATTCGAGCCAGCACGCGATAACTCCCGGTTTGTCGGCCACTCGGGAACTATCCCAACGCCTGGCAGCTCCATCCGATGTCAGCGGCCGCCGAGTGCGTCATTCATTGGCTTCGGAAGCAGAGTCTGGGATAGGCAGGGACTGGGATAGGAACAAACCACGCAACCTGGCTAATCGTAATACTCCAGGCCCAGATGCGTGATCAGTTCCTCGTGGCGCAGATGCCGCAGCGTGTTTTTCAACTTCATCAACTGGATAAACAGATCATGCTCGGGATAAAGTCCCGGCGCGGTCATCGGAGACTTGAAATAAAAACTCAACCACTCCTGAATGCCAAGCCCGCGAAGCTCGGCGCTGCGTTTCGCCAAATCCATGAATAGCACGAGATCAAGCACGATAGGCGCCGCCAAAATGGAATCGCGACAAAGAAAATCCACCTTAATCTGCATAGGGTAACCAAGCCACCCAAAGATATCGATGTTGTCCCAGCCCTCTTTGTTGTCGCCTCTTGGGGGGTAATAGTTTATGCGGACCTTGTGGGTGAAATTGCCGTAGAGTTCAGGGTAGAGTTCGGGCTGCAGAATGTGCTCCAGCACCGAGAGCTTGGATTCTTCCTTAGTCTTAAAGGAGCCGGGGTCTTCGAGGACCTCTCCGTCGCGGTTGCCTAAAATATTCGTGGAAAACCAGCCGTTGAGCCCGATCATGCGAGCCTTGAAGCCGGGGGCTAGGATAGTCTTGATCAGCGTCTGTCCGGTCTTGAAGTCTTTGCCACAGATTGGGGCTTCGTTTTTTCGCGACAGGTCGTGCATTACCGGAACGTCCACGGTCAGGTTCGGGGCTCCGTTGGCGAAGGGTACGCCCTCCATCAACGAGGCGTAGGCATAGATCATTGAAGGCGCGATGTTCTCGTCGTTTTGGACCAAGGCTTTCTCAAACGCTTTGACGGACTGATGGGCTGCGCTGGGCTCGATGTAGCTTTCGGTGGAGCCGCACCAGATAGTGATCAGGCGCGTGGCTCCGGAAGTCTTCTTGAAGTCGCGGATATCGGCGCGCACCTGCTCGGCGAGATCCATCTTGTTCTTGCCCTTCTTGACGTTGGGCCCATCGATTTTCTTCACGTAGTTGTGATCGAAAACGGCTTTGCGCGGCTTGATGGAGCCGAGGAAAGGTTTGACCTGGTCGAGCAATTCGCGATCGAGAACGCCAGCCTTTTTGGCCGCGGTGTACATGTCGTCTTCAAAAATATCCCAGCCGGTGAAGACCAGATCGTCGAGCCCGGCCAGAGGGACGAACTCCTTGATCTTGGGCGAGCGAGCGTCGGTGCGCTTGCCCAGGCGAACGGTTCCCATCTGGGTGAGGGAGCCGATGGGCTTGGCGATTCCCTTGCGCACGGCTTCGACGCCAGCCACAAACGTCGTGGCGACCGCGCCCATGCCGGGGATCATTACACCGAGCTTGCCTTTGGGCGCTTGAATCTCACTGCCAGTGTGTTTCTTGGTTTCAGTTCTTGCGGACTTCTGCCGAATCGCCATCTTGTGAAGGCTTCCTTTATGGGAGCTCTTACTTGTGAGAGCTGGGAATGTAAGGCAATCAGGTATGTTCTCGTATCGAGCGGGGATTTGCAACCAAGTGCGGTTGAATGTGGAGGAGGGCAGTTCAACGGCGGAATCTTCGCATCCGGCGGAGCCAGGGCATAAATGCAGATTCCTCGACAGGCTCTCGGCGCGCGAGCGCGCCTGTGAGCGGCTCGGAATGACAACAGGTTGGGGGACGGGCGGGACGCACCGTCCTCCATCATCGAGCTTGAGTTTATTTCCCTTCCAAGTCCATCGTCTTTACCGGCAGATCCCAGTGTGCTTCGAGGATTTCGAAACGCTGCTGCTCTTCGTGTTCGTAGGTTTCCTTGTTGGGGAATAACTGTTTCTTGAGCGCATCCTCGTCGAAGGGCTCGTTGGCGACCGTGGCATTCTTGAAGACGATGGTGACGCGGTAATCCCAGCGGCCGTCTTCGGTGGTGTGGTAGCGCGGCTGGTCCATCCAGACCTTGAGCATGCGGCCCATCTCGACTTCTTGCTTCAGGAGCGGGTAGTGGTTCTTTTTGAACAGGCGCACGAACTCGTCGGCGTGCCCCCATTTTGCTTTGTAGTAGTACTCGACCACGAAGAGTTGGCCGGATGTAGCAGGTGCGGATTGCGCAAATCCGAGTGCTGAACTCAGAGAAAATGCGAACAGCAAGAACAGCCGTTTCACGATGGCCTCCTGGCAACATCTTCAAATATGTCAGCATTGTAACCGTCCTGACGAACGTCGGGTTCCATCCGACTACACTATGTCTAAGCGCACACGCTAATATCAGCGAATCAGGCCGCAATGACTACCGCATAGATCTGGCATTTTGCATGCATTGCATCTAGCGTCCTAGGGGCAGAGACTACGTCACTGCCAGCAGGACAATACCCTATGTTTCTCGCCAATGAGCGCGGCAAGAGCGATGTCCTGATCGTTGAACTCGTGAAGTAGCCAAGTGGATTTACACTGACGGGAAAGGCGCGCACCCACTCGTAGTGCGTTTGTCCCTCAATCCCGAAACGTCGAACCGCATGATTCCTAAATGAAAAAGCCCCCGCCAAATGCGGGGGCCAAACCGAACGAAGTCCTTTCACTTGCTGCCGGACATGCCACCGGACTCGCCTTCGTGCGTATCGATCGAAATCAGAAAAGCATTCCGGTCGGAGTAAGAGAATTTGTGTCCTTGTACATTGGCGCTGTGATCGAGGGAACGGTACATTTCGAAGCCGTCGTTGTTCTGGGCCCCAAAATATTTTACATTCCTCAATACCACGCCCTTGCCATCGGCACCCGCCTCACGCTTTAGCTGCATGGAGGCCATTTGACCACCACCCAGCGTGGCGTTGACGATATCCCCAGCCCGACTAACCTCGATCGGAGCTTCCTGCACTTTCAGTTCGCCCCAATCCAGACCGTACGTCTTGAGAATCATAGGCGCAAGAGCGTCGCGTTGTTCTTTGTTCGTGGATGGATCGAACGATACCACCACCCATTCTCCTTTCTTGTTTGTGCCCCATTCGTCGCCAAGATCTCCGGTCAGCCAATATTTGGCCCCCGCCAAGTTGGTGTTGCCCGAGTACCCGTCGCGCACTTTGACCGCCATGTTGAACTCGCAGTGCGGGTGCTCGGCGTGCTTGTTGAAATAGCAGGGGCAGAACAGATGGCAGCTGCAGGCTTCCACGTAATCAGCTTTCATCTGCCAGGCAGGCTTTCCCGAAGTCGAGGCCATGAGGACCAGCACACACAAGGTGAGAGCGCTTATCTGCTTCCAACTTCTCATGTCAACCTCCTTCTTTGAAAAAAGTTTCCCGAAGGTACCTGACTTAGTTTGGTGAGCCAGAGGATTTTACAACGGTTTGACGCGCGAAGTCACGTGGGACCGCCTATGATTTTCCACCTCCGGTTGGCAAACCATATTTTGAGACTTGTGCTTGTTGTCGCCAGATCGCGATTTCACCCACGACCGGGTCGTGAGTGCAATGGCGTTCGCCGTAGGCTCTGAAATTCACTGAAATTACTGCTTTGGTTCCTTTTTCAACAGCATTCGTCAACAATCAATCGCACTTCTTGATTTCTTCGACCGCTCGTTCAGTGACCGGGTGTTGTGGCTAAGGTTTTCGGGGGTCAGGCCGTCTCACCGATTCGGTGTCGTCCCTGCGGTTGAGGCGGGTCGGAGCTAAGGTGTGATCTCGAACACCGTCCCGCAGCCGAACCCGTTTTGCCACAAGCAGCGCCGCTGGATCGCCCTAGCGAGTTGTTGGCCAACATCCGCTAAGCGGGTGGGCCGGTACACCCCTACACCCCAAAAAGCCTTCTGCTGGTTACTTCCGCGTGCTGCTTCGCCGGAAGGAAAAGGCTGTCGTCTTGATGCTTCAGGCAAGGAAATGGCGGGAAAAGAGAAGGGTGAGCAAAACAGCACAGACTCGCATCCAGCTACTCACCTAGGATAGCCGCATCTTTCAAGAATTTGAGGTGCCGCCAATTAAATCCCCGAGTAATGCACCTGCCCTCAGTGACCCCAAGTTACCAGTGAAGCTGAAGCTCAGTGCCCTGTGGACGAGCGTTATGTTCTGCTACATCTATGCCGACTATTTTGAGCTCTTCAAACCCGGCAGGTTGCAAGAGATAATTGCGGGAAATGGCCCCTTCGGTCAGACGACTCAATGGGTCCTCGTGGTAGCCTCTCTGGTGTTGGCGATACCGAGCGTCATGATCTTCCTCTCGATCGCGCTGAAGGCAACGGTGAATCGGCGCGTCAACATCATCGTTGGTTCATTCTATACTGTTCTCATCATGTTCACCGCATCGCGTAATTGGGCCTTCATGAAAATGTACGGGGTCGTGGAAGTTGTCCTTACTGGACTAGCGGTATGGTACGCGTTGACATGGCCAAAGCAGGAAGCAGATAGGGCATAGCCGTGAGTGCGGCTATTTCGTGCGTAGTGACAATTTATCCCTCACGACATAAACCCCGTTGACAGGTTGAAGCCTACTTCCACCCGAAACAGACTCAAACCATGGCCCTCGCCAGAGGGCCTATGACGTATGCATGACGTACAGAGCAGGCTGCAATCATGTAACTTACTGATTTATTTGGCGTCCCCGACGGGATTTGAACCCGTGTTACCGCCGTGAAAGTCGTCCTAGAGTTCGTAACCGATTGAAACTAAACGGTACGGATAGCCCTCTAGGGCACTTATCGGACTGTGGAGACGGGTTATCGGACTGTTAACGGACTGTGATGGCCAGGTGCTAAGGAGCCTGAAAATCATGGACCCAACGCTTCTTTCCCTGCTGGATTCGATCCCGCAGAAATCACCTCGCTCCAAACTCGAAACTCACCGCGAACTGATTCGCCACTTGCGGCGCAAGGGTTGCACGTATCGCGACATCGTTCGCATTCTTCACGAGCGCATGGGCCTCGACGTGGCAGTGAGCACGATTCACTCCTTCATCAAGGTTCGCGCCAAACACCGGAAGCAGGCGCAATACGAACTCCCAACGCCGGGAATTGAATCGAACCCGATCCTAGCAAGCCCAGACGACGTTGCGTCCCGAATCGCGGCGCTCAAAGCAAAACCAGTCGAGCAGAAAACGAAGCCCAAACACTTTCACTTTGAAGAGAGTGAGCCGTTGAAGCTCGTCGGCCAAGGAGGATCGCGATGAACGCCGACGCAAAGAACAAACGAGTCGTTTTCACCATGGGTGGCAAAGGCGGTGTTGGCAAGACCGGTCTGATGGTCGCCCTGGCTGAATGGATTGAAGCCCGCGAGATCCCGTTCACGCTGCTCGACCTCGATACTGAAAACAAGGCTCGCGGATCGTTAAAGCACTTCTTCAACGGAACGGTGGCCAAGGTGAACATCAATACTCCCGCGGGTCTTGATACGTTCATTGATCATCTCGACTCCGGCGCTTCGATCATCCTCGCCGACATGGGTGCGGGATCGGGCCAGGTGGCAAGTGATTGGTTCGAGGCCATGTACGAGGATGTCTCGGCTACTGGCGCGCGCTTCACTGCTGTGGGCGTTGTCACGCCGGACCCGGCGAGCGTCGAGAGTGTCCTTGCATGGGCTAATCGCCTGCAAGACCGGGCTCAGTACTTGGTTGTCCAGAACGCGACAAGTCCACAAGCAGACTTCAGCTACTGGGACTCCGCTGAGCAGGCAATCCGTTTCCGCGAAGCGCTGTCGCCGATCGTGATTCGGATGGATTTTCGCTTGGCAGAACTGGAGAACCCAGCACGGCAACATGGTGTCCGTCTTGGCCAGATTGCCACAAGGCAGAATGCAATCAACGAACTGAAGCGTGCTTCGATCGTGATGCGTGCCGAAAGCTATCGACGGCGGCTCTTCTCCGAATTCGACCGAGCAAAGGAGATGTTTCTGCCATGAACACAGATCAGGCAGCGCTTGCCTTCAGAGAAACGGAAGCAGAGGGCCAGACTTTATTCGACGAACTCGCAGGCTTGGTGCCAGCAGAGAGACGAGCTGAGTATTACCGAGTCATCGCACACACGCGCAC
>Ga0209118_1000565_pt1 | contig 19632 bp, 17 predicted proteins | sample BlaSpr_A8_Ref_M1_FD_187988 | JGI IMG/M metagenome (GOLD analysis project Ga0209118, IMG submission 187988) | Forest soil microbial communities from Thunder Bay, Ontario, Canada - Black Spruce, Ontario site 2_A8_Ref_M1 (SPAdes) (version 2) | ecosystem: Environmental > Terrestrial > Soil > Boreal...
AGCGGATCCACCGCTCCAACCTGGTTGGCATGGGCATTTTGCCTCTAGAGTTCGCCCGCGGCGAGAACCTACAGTCCCTTGGCCTGACCGGTCGCGAGCGCTACACGATCAAGGGGATCGACGCGATCAAGCCGGGCCAGCAGGTCGAGGTTGAAGCCGCCGGCGACGACGGCAAGATAACGACGTTCAAGACCCACGCCCGCGTCGACAACGACACCGAGGTGGGCTACCTGCACCACGGCGGCATCCTGCCCCTGGTCCTCCGGGAGCTGATCTCGAAGGACTAACGGTTCGGAACAGTGAGCATCGGGGGCCACCGGACCAACTGAATTTAAGTCATCTAGCGGGATAGCTAACCTGATAACTCCGCGTTAACCCGCCTATGCGCTGTGGGTGCGAGAGTGGCGACCCATGCGCTGTGCGGGGGTGTTATCGGGCCTCAAATCCGTCGCGGGACGCGCGCCGCTTCCGGATCGTAAACTCCGGATGTGCTGCTAAGGATTGAGGGCGTCGAGCTGCCCAACGGCCGTTTCGAAAGAACGGGTACCGCTATTTCTGCGCATACGGGCCGGAATCTGGCGGTCGGATCGGTCGAATTCGACGTGCGCGATTTGTCTGTACAACAGCATGTGGTTAAGAGCCTGAGTCAGCGCTGAGAGATCGAAGTTGAACAAGACGATGGGAAAGAGGTGGCCCGCCTGACAGTGAGGTCGAACTCTCATTCCAGCATCGACAACAGACCGCCCTGGCACCATACCGTTGAGGTTGAGGACGCTGAGAACGTGAATCCGACCGAGATTGTCCTCGACGGTTTGACTCTTCGACCGTACAAGTTCGTGGAACGCGCCGAAGATGAAGGAGTCACGATTCAGGTACGCGTAAAAGTTGACCGAGCCGGACGAGAGGAACTAGAGAAGAGACTTAAAGCGGACGACCGTGCTCCTGGCGGGTACTTCGACGTCGTGCGCAGAGGCGTTCAAGAGACGCCGCGCTTGATGCGTTTCGGCGGATGCACTTGGTCAGAGGACGGCAGCGAAACCAAGTACGACCTGACGCTTGTTGAGCAGGCCGTTGACGCAAACCGAGTGCCGTTCCCCGAGTTCTACCGTGAGATTCCAAACATGAGGAGCGAAATAGCCCTTGCCCGGAACTTGATGGCTGAACTACTCGACACGTTGGTCGAGTCCGGTTCCCTGTCAGCGGAGCAGCGATCGGCTATCGAGGATCGGGCCAAGGCAGGATTGTGGACGAGGCATTGGGCTCTCTTTAAGCTCGACGATATCGACAAACAGAGTTGATCCCAAGCCCCGCCCAGCCAACGCTGGCGGGGGCCGGCTAAACGATTATCTTTCGGCCCTTGTCTCGATTGTGCTCGAAGCAAGTTACGCGAAGGTTGTGTTCCTCCGATGGGCCACCTCGCGCAACTGGAATGATGTGGTCGAATTCGATATCGAAGTCGCGCAAAGGTCTGCCGCAGCCCGGCTCTTGACACATGTAGTTGTCCCGGCGGGCGACTCTCATCTTGACAGCCGCCCTGATATATCGGCCGGAACGCCTAGTCTCGGTTGTCTCTGTAAAACCCTCTGCATTAAAGACGACCGGGCAGATGTGACCGTACACGCGACAACGAGCTTCATCGATTGCTGCCGGGATCGAAACCGGATAATTTGCTGGATCGAACGTACGAACCCTTTTCTTGAACATCGCTCGGCGCCCCGGATCAAGCCGCTTGCCGTTACCGAGTCGGCCAGTGCGTAGGCAGTCCTTCAAATACTCGTTATGGTCGATCGCCTCTGGTCTCAGCGGACCCATGATCGGCGACTGTTCGACCAGCGGACCATACGGGCAATACTTCAGTTCCCAGCAAGGCTTGCACACCCGCCTCGACATGAGCTTCCAGGCTTTAAGGAACTCTGTATCACTCATGTTTCGCGGAACACCGAGTTCCTTCCTGACGACTGGATCAATCTTTCGCGGCGGACGCATGGCGAAACTGTAGCCTGCGGGTAGTGGCTTCGCAATTCCGCCCGACTACTTGGGCCGACCAAGGGATCGGAAATTAGGGAAGTGGTCCAGACGCGTTCCAGCAAGCAAGCCACAACCCACTCGAAGGCATAGACTCAAGCGACATGTCGACCAGCGGTGGTGGTCGCCCTCCCGGCGACTTTCGTCCGTTATTTATCCCTGTCGCGTACTCAATGTTCCACGATTCCGGTACATGGCCTTCGGTCCGCGCCGTACATCGTCGGCTGGTCAAAGAGCGCGGGCTTGCTGTCACGCTTCGAGACGTTCTCGAGTTTTTCAGATACAGATCAGGCGCGCATGACCCCGATGCGCCAGCTCGACTCAATGTCGATGACATTCGTCTGCTTCCTGAAGCGGAAAGAGATTTGAAGCATGTCGTCAGCGTTGTGTCCTTAGCTGTCAAAGCTTATTGGGAATCTGAATCGCCTGTGGTCACGAGCACCGAGGCCATTGAATTGCTAGGCCTGACTGCTTTAGAGGTGCGCCGAGTTTATGAGTTGCTCCTGGCGGAGTACTGGCTCTGGCGAGGCAGCACGACAAACGGCGATGGGTCCGAGTGGCGACTCCAAGTTGGAGATGACATCCACTTGCTCCAAGACATCAAGACGATCAATGCGTTCCTAGCGAAGAAAGCTGAGATCCTAGGAGAAGTCCAATCGGTGGACGCCCTGACCCAGCCAGAAGGGAAGGGTCACCAGTCCGCAACGGAGCGCGACCATCGGGCAGTTTTCATGGTACGCGGCAGGAATGACGCTGCAGCTGACGCCTTACAGGATTTCCTATCTGCAATCGGGATACGAGTGATCTCGTGGTCCGAGGCCCACAGCGACGCTACTAAACGTACGGGCATGGCGTCACCCTACGTTCTCGAAATCGTCCGATCCGGCATTGACATGGCGCAAGCCGTGCTCGTCCTGATGACGCCTGACGACGAAGTCCGCCTGATGGATCAATTCGTCGACGAGAACGATGACTCGGAGACTTCTGGCCAAGCGCGACCCAATGTTGTTCTCGAACTTGGGATGGCTATCGCCCTCTACCCGCAGCGAACCTTGCTAGTTAGCATGGGTCGCCTTCGTTCGATCAGTGACCTAGGAGGCATCTATCAGACTCGCCTCGACAACAGCGCGGCAAAACGTCAGTTCTTGCACGATCGACTGCGTGACTGTGGATGCGATGTCCATATGCAGGGTCGCTGGAAGGAGGCGGGAGACTTTGCCGGAGCTCTAAGCACCCTTAGGGATTCGTCGCTGGCGAAACCTCTGCCGTCCCCAGTTCCAGGTGCCTCAGTCGCCAACGAGGATGCGGTGGGGTTCATTGTCACGCCGGACACGACAGGTGAAGACAAGCCCGGCATCCTAGACATCCTCGCGGACGGCGAAAGTGCATTCGAAAGAGTTGTCAACGTGCTTGAACAAGCCTCTCTGATAATGACCGACACTACTGCTCTCGCCGTCGCCTCGACCGCTGAGCTTGAGGCGGTTGATGCTAAGAATGCGGGGCTACGTGCACGGCTCGCAGTGGTCGTACGTCACACCCAGGCGCTAACTCCATTGGCTGACCGTTTCGACGAACTATCGCAGACGTACATCGCGGAATGGCGGGACATCCAGTCTGCGATCGAATACCTAGTACAGCAGATTGAAAGCACCCAAGAAGCTAGAGATGCTGCAGTTGAGACCAAGTTCCCTTCCAGTGTTTCGATGTTTGTCTCGTCAGTTGTGGAGGGGGCCGATAAGTTAAGTGAGCTTGCCTCAACGCTGGAGGAGACTGGAGCGCTGGCAAAGGTCCTGCGACCTGTTACGACAAGGATGGCGACGGCTGCACGGAGATGGGCTCAGCCCGTCCCGGTCGCCAAGGATTGGCAGGCGAGACTGGCCCGACTCGGCCTCTGAGTTTGGTTAGGTCGGCGTTAGCAGAGAGGATGACTCCGGGGGGTCGCCAACCTGAAACCCTTAGGCCGGGGGTTTCGTGGGCAGGCCGGAAACACCCGGGGTCCACAAGCCAGTCATACGATCTTGAGCCAGCTTGCGGGTGGGCACGAATGCTCTCAGCAACCAACCAGCCTCCGTTCCTTGCTGCCTCCTGGGCTTCATCACCGTCATCCTTCCCATCGCCACGGCCCGGATCTCCGGTATCCCGCACCAGCAGATGTACCTGGGCGGGACGGCGATCTTGATCGTGGTCGGCGTCGCCCTGGACACCATGAAGCAGCTGCAGACGCAGCTCGTGATGCGCCGGTATCGTGGCTTCATCCGGTAATGAGCGCAGTGCAACGCGATTACGTCGAGCGAATGATCGAGCAGGTCGCCCAGGCGATCGGGGAGATCGCGCAGCTCGTCCGCACGCGACAGTTCGACCCGGCGCTGATCATCGTCCGCAAGACGTGTAACGTGGTGCTTGGGCCGCTCCAGCCGGTCCTCGAGCGCCTCGACGCCGCCAGTGTGGTGGACCTGCTCGGTGCGTACGAGTCGGACCGCCTCCGTATGTATGCCGCTCTGTTGACCGAGGAGGGCACGATTCACGAACTTCGTGGTGAGGCTGCCCTCGCGCAGCAGTGCTACGGCCGTGCCCTCGACGTGTACCCGGCCCTGTCCCACTCGGGTGCGAATCTGAAACCCGCGGATTGGGACCGTATCGTGCTGCTGCAGCCCAAGGTAGAGGGCGCAAGCGACCAGCCCACATGAACAGCCAGCGGCAATCAGGCGTGAACCTCATGGAACCGCTCGCGCGAGCATTCGCTCGTTCGGTCCCCGAGCGCCCGGCCGATGGCGGGCTCTTCGGGCCGCGCAGCATCGTGTGGCGCGTGCATCGCGACCGCAGCTTTCCGCTGGCGGGCATTCGCTCGCTGATGGTGCAAGCGCTTCATCCGCTGGCGATGGCAGGTGTCGCCCAGCACAGCACCTGGCAGCAGGATCCCTTCGGGCGGATCGCCGCCACGAGTGGCTACATCCTGACGGTCACCTACAGCGACACCGCAGCCGCTCACCGCGCTGCGTCTTTGGTGCGCGGCATCCACGGTCATGTGAACGGGACCGACACGGTCACCGGGCTGACGTATCGCGCCGCGGACCCGAGCCTACTGCTGTGGATCCACGCGGCGATGGTCGATTCGATCGTCCACATCGTGCAGCGTTACGGCCGTGGCCTCGATTCGGAGGACGCGGACCGGTACGTGTCGGAGATGGTGAGATTCGCCGAGCTCGTTGGAGTCCCCGCGGATGAGGTGCCCGCCAGCGTTTCGGCGCTCAAGGAGTACATCGAGTCGGTCGAGCTGCTGCAGGCCACGCCGGCGGCGCGCGATTCGATCGCCCTAGTGCTCGATCCACCCTGGCTCGATGACGAAACGCGCGAGCTGTGGCGCGACCTCGGACAGGTGGCGATCGGCACCCTGCCGGATTGGGCTCGTTCCATGTACGGCTTCGAGGAACCGCCACCGGAATCGATGGAGCGCGAGCCTGTGCGCCAGCTCATCGGCGCGATGGACTTCGCGTACGAATCGATGCCCGGCGTGATGGAAGCGCGAGAACGCATCGAGCTGCGCATGCGCGCATGAGTCGCGCTCGATCGGCGGGAGCGATTCATCAGTCGCGACTCGGTCGGACCGCGCCGCTGGCACGGCTCGCATTGCGCATCGGAGGCCGCTACCTCGCGCGGTCGCCGCAGCTGATCTTCGCCTCCGTGGAGCGCCGAGGCGAGCTGCGCCACGACCTGGCGCTGCGCTCGGCCGAGGAGGTGGCGGACGAGCTCGGGTATATGAAGGGCGCCCTCATGAAGCTTGGCCAGATGGCGAGCTACATCGACGAGGACATGCCGCAGACATTTCGCACCGCGATGGCTCGGCTGCAGCACAACGCCCCGCCGATGAGCCCCGCCCTGGCGACCTCGGTCATCGTCGACGAGCTGGGTGACGTCCCTGAACGCCTCTTCGCCCGATGGGACCCGCTGCCGTTTGCCGCCGCCTCCATCGGACAGGTGCACCGGGCGATCACGCAGGACGGCAGAGCGGTCGCGGTCAAGGTGCAGTACCCGGGCATCGCACGCAGCATCTCCTCGGACGTGCGGAACGTGGCGCTGCTGCGCCGGATCGCCGCCGCGGCCTTTCCTGGCCTTGACACGCGATCGCTCATCGACGAGCTCGGCGACCGACTTCGCGAGGAGGTCGACTATCTGCTGGAGGCGGAAAACCAGGAGACCTTCGCCGATTACTACGAGGAGCATCCAGTTATCGACGTGCCGCACGTCCTGAGCGAGCTGAGCACGGCGCGGGTGCTGACCACCGAGCTGGTCAGCGGGGAGCGCTTCGAGAAAGTGCTGCAGTGGGACCAGCATGAGCGGGACCTGGCGGCCGAGACGATTCATCGCTTCGTCTCACGCAGCCTTTACCGCCTGCATGCGTTCAACGGAGACCCTCATCCCGGCAACTACCTGTTCCACGGTCGGGGGCGGGTCAGCTTCCTCGACTTCGGGCTGACTAAACACTTCACAGACCAAGATCTGGTGCCGCTCGTCGAGGCGCTTCGATGCCTCGTCATCGAGAACGATGGGAACGGGTTCCGGGCAGCGCTCGAGCGGGCCGGTTTCCTCAGACCAGGAGCGCCAGTGAGCACAGAGATGGTCGTCGACCGCTTCGGGCTCTTCTACTCCACCGTGCTTCGCGACGCGCCCATGACGATCACGCCGGAGTTCGCCTCCTCGATCGTGCGGAGATTCTTCGATGCGCGCGGACCCCTGGCTCCTTACAGCGACGTTCCGCGTACCTACGTCGTGCTTCAGCGCATCAACCTTGGTCTCTATGCCGTGCTCGGCAGCCTCAACGCAACCGGCAACTGGCGCCGCATGGCAGCTGAGATGTGGCCCTTCGTCAACGGGCCGGCCTCGACCCCGATCGGCGAAGCTGAGGCGCGCTGGGAGCGCGATCGCGAAAGGAAGGGCGCGGTCCCAGCCGCGCAAGCCTGAGTAACGAATCAGCCGACAGTCGCTGCCGCTGCTCGAACTGCTCGGCTTCCGGGGTGGCGCCTTGAGTGTCGACTCTCCGACTCCAGCGCCCGACAGTACGCAAGGCGGTCCCAGATGAAGCCGAAGCGAGGGTCGAACTGACGGCGTCTCACGGCGCCGTCCAATTCGACCGACCGACGCATCTCGTCCGGGCTGGGCAGCGCGAGATTCCCGGCCAACACGTCCGCGGCCCAGTTGGCCTGTGCTTCCATCATCGGTATCAGGGCGCCGTGCGCCACCACGATCCCGACGTAGAACAATCCGGGAAGCGCCTGCGAGACAACGCCGCGATAGAGCGGCGCTCGCTCGTTGCTCGGTGGGTCAGCTTCCGGTGGTAGAAACTCGACCGCCGTCCGGTAACCGGTGCCGAACAGCAGCGCATCGCATTTGATCTCGCGAGAGGCGGCGTCAACCACCCGGTCTCCGCCAAGCCGGACGATCGGCGCTGAGACTGTGATTTGTCTGCCGCGGAGCAGGCGCAGCAGGTCGTCGCAAACTGTGATCGGCTTGTCTCCCAATCTGTGGTCGGGCCTGGGCAGCCCGGTCCTCTTCAGCGGACCGGCGGCTAGACGGAAGAGCGGAACCATCGCGCGCCGCCTGATGCCGAATGGGATTCGACTCCCAGATCGAGTGTCGAACCAATCGAGAGGCACGGGCCCGAGGCGGCGGGGAACGATCCAAGATGCCGAGCGTGCAGCGATGGTCACCGACTTGGCCACACTCGCGATTTCGCAGGCGAGCTCGGCAGCCGAGCAGCCGAGACCGACGACCACCACATCCCGGGCCGCGAAAGGATCCGGCGTCCTGTAATCGTGCGTGTGCAGTTGGAAGCCATCGAACTGCCCTGGCAGGTCAGGGTAGCGGGGCACAGAGTTGAATCCTGTCGCGACAACGATTGCACTGAACAGTTCGTGATTTCCTCCGGCCTCAATCTCCCAACCACCCTCGCGCGGGATAGCCGACGTGACCCGGGTCCGAAAGCGGATTAGGCGGCGCAGGTCAAATCGGTCGACGAACCGTTCCAGGTAGTCGACCATGGCGGTGTTGTGCAGAAAGAGTGGGCCTCTCCGTGCGAGGGGAAAGCAGCGAAACGCGGTGTGTTGTCGTGATGTGTTGGCTCGCAAAGAGCGGTATCCGGAGCTGAGACCCGAGTCGTTCTCGTACCGCCAGTTGCCACCGACTGCGGACCCGGCTTCAAAGACGACAAAGTCGAGGCCACGAGCGGCGAGCGCCTGAGCCGCAGCGAGCCCAGCTGTACCGGCGCCGACGACAGCTATGCGCAAGTCGGAGGAAGGTTACCTGCTGTGCGCGGACTGATCCGCCCCCGCCTTGATAGGAGTTACTTGACGGGCCTGTATAGGGCTGCTATATGTCTGATCAGACCATGAGCCTCTCCCTTAGATCACTGCTGCCCAAATTGCTCGGCAGCGGCACGTTCGCGGTGCTCAGCCTCACCCTGACGGTCTTGCCCGCCTACGCCGCGAATCCCGCACCCCCGGCGTCGACCGGATATGACATCTCCTGGCCGCAGTGCGGCTCAAGCTTCCCGTCCGGGGGAGCATTCGGCATCGTCGGAGTCACCGACGGACTGGCCTTTTCCGCCAACCCATGCCTGAGCGCTGAATATGCCTGGGCGACGACGTCCACCCGTATCTATACCCCCGGGCTCTACATCAACACGGGCAACCCCGAGCAGGCCAGCAGCAACTGGCCAGGCCGAGCCGGGGTTGGCCCCCGCCCCTGCAGCACCACCGACCTGAAGGATCCCTCAAATGTGAACTGCGCCTACAACTACGGGTACAACGCAGCTACGGACGCGCTCACCGTCGCCACCACAAACGTCGGCGGCGCGGCGCAAACGCTGCCCTGGTGGCTCGACGTGGAGATCGGCAACAGCTGGAATGGCAGCCTGGCTGCGAACAGCTCAACAGTGCAGGGCTACATCGACTACCAGCGCGGCCACAGCACGGGTACGGTGGGCATCTACTCCACGGGATCCCAGTGGGGCCAGATCACCGGAGGCTACACGGTGCCGTCCGCCCCGGACTGGCTGGCGGGAGCCTCCAGCGTCACCGACGCCAGGAACCTGTGTAATAGCCCCACCAGCTCGTTCAGCGGCGGCCCGGTCCAGCTCGTCCAGTACCCAAACGGCAATTTCGACGGCAACTACGTCTGCGGTGTGGCACCGCCGCCACCGCCTGACTACACGCTCTCGGCTACTCCTTCCAGCCGCACGGTGGTGCAGGGCGTCGGCACCAACTACACGGTGAACATCGCCCCCACTGGCGGCTTCACGGGTTCGGTGATGCTGAGTGTCAGCGGGCTGCCCAGCGGAGCCGCCGCGACCTTCAGCCCGAACCCCGCGCCTGGTAGCAGTTCAGGCATGTCGGTCACCACAAGCGCCACGACGCCGACCGGGTCCTACACGGCGACCATCACGGGTGCTAGCGGCAGCCTGACTCACACCACCTCCGTCACGCTTGTGGTCCAGGCAGCTGCGACGCCTGACTTCTCGCTCTCGGCCACTCCCTCCAGCAGCACTGTGGTTCAGGGCGCCGGCACCAACTACAACGTGACCGTCACCAGCACTGGCGGCTTCACGGGTTCGGTGACGCTCAGTGTCAGCGGGCTGCCGAGCGGAGCTGCCGCCAGCTTCAGCCCTAACCCGACCAGCACCACCTCAGCCATGTCGGTCACAACGACCGCCACGACACCGACCGGGTCCTACACCTCAACCATCACTGGTGTCAGCGGCAGCCTGACTCACACCACCTCCGTCACGCTTGTCGTCCAGGCAGCTGCTGCGCCTGGTTACTCGCTTTCCGCGAATCCTTCCAGCCGCTCGATCGTCCAGGGCGCCCAGACCAGCTACGCATTGACCATCACCCGCACGGGGGCCTTCACGGGCTCGGTGGCGCTGACTGTCAGCGGATTGCCGAGCGGAGCCACCGCCTCATTCAACCCAGCCAACACAACTGGTACCACCTCGACCCTGTCAGTGACCACCCGCACCTCGACGCGGACCGGCTCTTACACCGTGACGATTTCAGGTGTCAGCGGCACCGTGACCCACACGATCACTGTAACCCTGGTCATCACTACGTCCCACGACTGCAACAACTGCTAGCGAAGGCGCCGTTCCGCCGGCGCTACCGCACCGACCGGATCCGGGTCACGAACACCGTTCCGAGCAGGAAGAAGACGACGACGCTGGCGAACGCGACCCTGTAGCCGGAGTTGGCGGCATGGCTGTTGAAGTAGGCGATCAGCACGCCCTCGATGGCCGGGACGATGCTGTTGGGAAGTGTCTGACCGACGTGGAACAGGCCCATGTCCTTGGCCGACTTCGCCCGATCTGGCACGGTGTCGCAAGCGAGCGCCCAGTCCACCGCGACGTACAGGCCGTAGCCGAGCCCGTACACGACAGCGAGCACCAGGACGACCCAGATCTGAGTTGGATAAAAGATGATGAAGTAGGCAGCCACGGCGATCTGAAGGGCGCCCGCGGCGTAAACGAACGGCTTGCGCCCGTGGCGGTCGGAAGCAGCGCCGCCGAATAGACCTGGAAGGATCATGGCGGCGAAGGCAATGCCCAGCCAGATCGAGGTGAACTGGTCTGGGTTGCTCACCTTGACCACGTTTTCGAAAAACGGGGACAGGAAGTAGGCGACCGCAGCCACGCCTCCGGTGACCATCATGCGCGTGAAAATGACCCACGCGAAATCGCCGCCCCACAGCGGCTGAAAGAAGGCGGCGACGACCTGTTGTGCGCTCCGGCGAGGGCTGGCGGCGATTGGCCGCTTACCCTCCTGGCTTCCAGCCCACAGAACGGGGACCACGCTTAGCGCGAGCACGACCCCCATCACGAGATAGCTGTTCACCACCGCGTGCAAAGTAGAGAACAGAAGGGTGGTGGCAAAACCCAGGAGTGCGCCGGCTGCCGTCATGACCGACAGGAATCCGCTCGCCTTGCCAAATTCCGAGGCGGGAACGACATCGGGGATGATTCCGTAGTAGGCAGCCGCAGCGCCGTTGAGGCAGATCTGCGTAATGAGGTGCCCGGCGAGGAACTGCGGATAGCTGTGTGCGCTCCACATGAGGAGAATCCCGACCAGGCTCAGGAGCACGCCCGCCACCATCAAGGGACGGCGGCGGCCCCACCGCGTTGTGATGCGGTCGGAAAATGCCCCGACGAGAGGCGGCACGACGACAGAGAAGACAGCGCCTGCCGCCGCCGTGTAGCCGATCACCGGATCGACCTGATCCTTGGGAAAGTGGAAGCTCTTGATCTGGCTCTGCAAGAGAACAAGTGGATAGGGGAGCCAGGTGAAAGACAGCCCGAAGTAGAGAGTCGCGAGCGCGACGTGGCGCAGGTGCCCAAACCTCGCCTCTTCCCTACCGCGAGCCGCTGCGGTGACTGACATGCCGCGCATGGTGCCCTGCGCAGGGTCTCAATGTGAATTCCAATCTGGTATCAAAATTCGCTGCGACGAGATCGCTTCGGTCTCGCCTCTATGCGGACCTTCGCGATACCAGCGCCAGGACCAGAGTCACCACATCGGCAAGGACCGCGGCCAGCAAGGTGAACTGGTAAACGTTCAGGGCAGCCTCCGCCGGCGAGCCCGCGGGAAGCTCTTGGGCCGAAGCAAATAGACCCACCCAGAAACCGAACACGAGAGTGATTGGCAACCCGATACCACTGACCAGGGCGAGTGTGGTCACGCTCTGTTGCCTCGGCTCACCGGCCTTGGTTGCGGCTCTCGCGCCCAGCAAAGTCCAAGCGATGAGCGCACCCACGATCAAGAACGGAAGCGCGCCGACGGCCATGGGTACCACGAAGTTGGTCAGCTCGGTATCGGGCCGGCCCGCCGGGGGGTAAGCGCTGAACAGCACAAAGACCAGGACCAGATTGACGGCGGCGATCAGCATCATCACGACGGCCAGAACTCCGACCACCAGCGTGATCCTCAGCCGTTGCGACATCACCCGCTCGCCATGTGGTTTTGTAAAAGCATGACTGCGGCAGATTCGCGCCGATCCGGTCTCGGGGGCAGTATCAGTACGGTTTCAAAATCGAGACGCGCTGGGGCTAACGAACACGGCCCAGCGGGAGCTTGGCCGGGTCACGGCTCCACTGCACATAGGAATAGACGAAAACGACGACGATGATCGCCGGCACCCCGGCCCCAAGCACGAGGAACCCGACCCATGGGAAGAGTGATGTCGCGGCGGCCGTCAGGCCGATGGCCACGAAGAGCCGCCCCGCGAGACGATGGGTCCGGTTCCAGGAGCGCTCGCTGGAGAGGGTCCAGGGCGTGCGAATCCCGAAGAAGAAGTTGCTCCGGACCTTGCCGAGGTAGTTGCCCACCACGGCCAGCATCACGCCCACCGCGCCCGGCACCACACGGGCCACGGCCTCCGACTGCACGACTCCGAAGGCGCTGAGCACGACGGCCGCCTGGACCGAGGCCAAGAGGAGCAACACGGAGAGCCAGACGGCAACGTAGGCTGCGCCGCTCCGCTGAAGGTTGAGGCGCCGCGGTTCTATCGAGGGTATGAACGTAAGCAACGCTGAGATGGCCGCCGTGAGCGCCGGCACCAGCGTGAATGCCCACAGCGCATCCCCATAACCGTTCGGGTGACCCACTGCGTCCCAGTGGACTGCGACCCGAGTGCCGGGGGGCACGCGCGAGAAGCCGTAGGCCGCAATCCCGAGCTCGAACACGAGCGCGAGGGCCGTCGCCACGAGCGCCGGCCGGCGGTCGATCGACGGCTCTAGCGAAGGATCTTGAAGCTTCCCATCAACGCCCATAACGCCTCCTCCAGCACCGATACATTCAGCCGGTACGTGATCGTTGTGCCTGCGCGGTCGCCCTGAATCAGCCCCGCCTCGCGCAGCACCGCGAAGTGGCCCGACAGCGTCGGTTTGGCGAGATCGAACTGAGCCGCAATCTCTCCCGCTGTCATGTCGTTCTCCCGCAGCAGCTCCAGGATTCGTCGCCGCGTCGGGTCCGAAAGGGCTCGGTACACACGGTTCAATCTCGGCTTCGCATGTTTGCTATTTTGCTAATGACCGAATTATAGGGCACGGCTAGGCTCTTGGCGGTGTCTGGCCTCGATCGCTGACGGAGATCCGGGTCCCAGGCACGTCTAGGGAGTAGGAATGGCCGTGCAGCCTGCCTCGCTATCGCTCATCCAGGCAGCCAAGCAAGGCGACGATGCGGCGTTCGAGATGCTGCTCGAGCCGCTGCTCGAACAGGCCTATCGGCTGGCCTGCGCGATGCTGCACGACCACCACGCCGCCGAGGACGCCGTCCAGGACGCCGCCCTCAAGGCGTGGCGAAAGGTGTCCCAGCTGCGCGAGGGATCCGACATGCGCCCGTGGTTCCTGGCCATCGTGGCCAACCAGTGCCGCTCCACCAGGCGGCTGCGCTGGTGGTCGGTCTTGCGCACCGAGGCTCCGGAGGTTGCCTCCGGCTCACCCGACGACGCGATCCTTGAAGGTGTCGAGCTGCGGAAGGCGCTGCGCGCGATGGACCCGGGCAAGCGCCTGGTGCTTGTCCTGCACTGGTACCTGGACCTGCCCCTCAACGAGATTGCCGCGATGACCGGAACCACCGTGCATGGCGCGGAAAGCCGGCTCCTGCGCGCTACGCAGGAGCTCAAACGGCGAATGGAGGCCAACCGTGGAAGACCTTAGCCTGCGAGCTGATTTTCACCGCGCGCTCGACGTCCTCGCGCCGCCTGCGCCCTGGCTGTCGGCCTCGGTCAGGGAACGTCTTCGCGAGCAGCGCCGGAGCAAGCGGACACGTCGGGTGCCGCCGACCGCGTTGCGCGCCCCGTGGCTGCTCCCCCTGGTGGCAGTGCTTCTCGCCCTCGCGATCGTGGCCGCGCTGCTCTACGGCGAGCGCGTGCTGAACCTTAAGCCGGCTCCTGTCCACCCTCCAGGACAGGGGCAAGCTCCGGCCGGTTGCCCGCCGTGGGGAACGAGTTCGAGCGGAGGATTCGTGCCGGCTTCGGACAAGATGACCAGCGCATCGACCGGCTGGTCCAGCGGAGCCCTGCGCACCACGGATGGCGGCGCCCGCTGGCAAGACGTCTCGCCTGCTGCCCTGCACGCCGACGCCCCAGGCGGGACCGGCGCACGGTCCTATCCGCCTGGCTACACCGACTTCTTCCTCGACAGCAACCACGCGTGGATGGCACGCGGCGTCAACTCCACCACGTCCTGTTTCAGCCACGAGACGGTCTTTGCCACCTCCGACGGTGGAGCGACATGGATCCAGTCCGCGCCCATTGACGCCCCCGTGACGGCTGACTCGTCGCTCCAGCTTCTGCTGGACTTCATCGATCCTCAACACGGCTGGTTGATGGTGCTGGGCATGGGTCGCCTCGCCCCGGATTGGTTCGTCTACTCCACGACCGACGCAGGACATAGCTGGCAGCTGGTTTCGCAGCTGCCGCTCATCTCCTCACCGTGTGCGGTGAGGTTTGTTTCCGCGACCACCGGCTTTCTGGGCAATTGCCTCAACACGGGCGGGCCGACCGCCAGCCTGACCGTAACGCGCGACGGCGGAAAAACATGGGCACCGGTTCGATTGCCTGAGCCATTCGGCTCCCAATTCACGGTCGATACGCCTGTTTTCTTCAACCAGGACCGAGGCATCGTGACCGTGATCGCGCAGACGACGCAGGGGAACACGATGACGTCGAACGAGTATCTGGCAGAGACCTCGGACGGCGGGCAGACCTGGACGGCGCTGCCCCCCCTGCCTGCCGGCGTTGGCGTGGCGTTCGACTTCGTGGATCCGAACGACTTCTGGACTTACGGCGCAGACAGCAAGAGCGGGGCCACGTCGATTTACAGGACCACCGACGGTGGGTTGACCTGGACAGTGGTGAAGAGCGACCTGCCTTCGATGGATTTCGGCACCATCCATTTCGTGGATGCACAACACGGATTCATCATGGCGAGCAATCAATCGATCGGACTGGGACCTTCGGGGCTGCTGGTAACGGGTGACGGCGGAGTTACCTGGACGCAAATCCATCCGGTGATCTCATGAGGAAGGGCATGAATACACGAATCCGAATCGCAACCATCGCCACGTTCCTGATCGTGCTGCCGGCGCTGGCTTCATGCCTTGCCGTGCCTAAGACGGCCAGCGCGACACCCAATGCACCGCTGAGCACCCAGGCTGGCCAGGCGACCGCCGTCTCCATGGGGGCCTGCAAGCCCGGGGCGCAGGACGAATCGATCCAGACGTTCGGAATCAAGATGACCAGCGCGACGAACGGGTGGGCGCTTGGCCAGTGCGCGCTGGCGACTAAGCCCACTTTTGCCGGTGGCTCAACCCTTCAGTGCGAGTGGCCGCAGGTTGAGTCCATGGGAATCCTGCGCACAAGTGACGGCGGGAGCACATGGTCGGATGTGTCGCCTTCATCTGTGCCCAACCGTACATGGCACCACGCTGAGTACTTCCTCGACTCGATGCACGCGTGGGTCGCCGAGGTCTCGCGCACGGCGACCGCTTGCGTGAGCCAGGTCACGACATACAGCACCAGCGACGGGGGGAGTACCTGGGCGCAGGCCGGCGCCGTGGCGGTGAAGACGGCGCAGCCAACGGACGACGTGTTCAACGTCGGCTATCAGAATTACATGGAGTTCGTTGACGCCCAGCATGGCTGGCTGTTGGTTGTGTCACCGCCAAACATGAGCAACGGGCCGGGCGACATTTTCGACCCGACCACGCTGTATGCGACAAGCGACGGAGGAACCCACTGGAAGCTGCTCGCCGCCACGCCGGGGAGCTCAGCCTTGAGCAGTGTTGCGACATGTCACCCCAACTCTTACTCGGTTGCCAACATGACATTCACGTCAGCGACCACCGGCTGGTTGCTGGTCAGCTGCCCACAGCAAGTGCTCTTGATGACGCACGATGGCGGCGCCACCTGGCGACCGCAAGAGCTTCCCTTCTGCACGTGCCCGGTTTACCAGGCGACACTTTTTGATTCGACCCACGGGATCATCACCGGCCAGAATTCGCCCGTCATGCTGGCGACAGCCGACGGCGGCACGACCTGGGCGCAAGAGCCGGTGCCGGCCGGCGCGATGGACCAGCTTTCATTCATCGATGCAAAGCAGGGTTGGCTCGTATCGGTAGAGCAGCTTCCCACGAGTTACGACACCGCCGTCAGTCGGACCACAGATGGTGGAAAGTCCTGGTCGCTCGTCGGCAAGCCGGGCTTTGCCACCTCCACGTCGATCAAGAACGCCTACTACCCGATCATGGCCGTGCAATTCATCAATGCCAATGTCGGATTTGTGGCTCTCGGTCCGCTGGGTGGGCAGCAGGGTCCTACAGCCGATCCCTCCGCTCCCCAGGTCCAGCTCCTGGTTACGCAAGACGGTGGAAAGTCCTGGACCGTCGTGCTGAAGCAGGTCCCCTCACATCCGTGTACGGTCGGATACCGCCAGCTGAATGGCGGTGGGGGCGGCACCGGAAGCCTGTCGGTTACGAAACTGGCCAGCCCAACCACCGCCTGGGCGCAGGGAGGTCTACGCACGACCGACGGCGGCGCCCACTGGCGCGACGTCTCTCCTGCAGGTTTGCGCGAGGGCGCCTCGACACCGCTCTATCCGCCGGGTTACGCCGACTTCTACCTGGACGGCGACCACGCGTGGCAAGCGGGCGTTTACGGCTCGGCGACCTCGTGCGGTGACCACATCACAACCTTTGCCAGTGCGGACGGCGGTAAGACCTGGCAGCAGTCGGCGCCGGTCACACTGGACCTTCCAAGCGGATACAGCACGTTCAATATTGCGCTCGGCTTCACAGACGCCCATGCCGGATGGCTGTGGGTTCCGGTGGGAACGGGGAACGACATGTTTGGGATGGCGATCACCGCCGTTTATCTCTTCAATACATCCGATGGAGGGCTGACCTGGCGGAAGGTGGCCACGATCGACTCCTCGACGCTCGTTCGCGTCTCAGCATCCGGCGACTGTAAACCGCAATTCGGCCAGGTCACCTTTTCCTCAGCCACCGTCGGCTGGGTTGGGCTCTACTGTGTCACCTCCCAGCTCCTCGTCACCCACGACGGCGGCAGCACCTGGAAGGTGCAGCCTCTACCCGCTGCATGTCAGTGCTCCGCCCAGACGCCGACCTTCGTCGACGAGAAGCACGGCTTCATGCAGGCCTACAGCAATGACCCGAAGGCGACCGGCCCCACCGGCCCTACGGTCATGGCCACATCGGACGGCGGCACCACCTGGCGCACGCTGCCGCCTCTGCCCAGCAGCGGCTACACGATTGCTCTGACATTCGCGGACCCCACCAACCTGTGGGCGCTCGTCACGCCACCTGGGTGGACGAAGGTGTCGGGCGGGAAAGATTCACTGTATCGATCAAGCGATGGCGGCCAGACGTGGAATCTCGTCCAGCAGGGGGTGCCGATGGGCCGCTCGTATTCGCTTCTCTTTGCGGACGCGAAGAACGGAATGGTGGCGCAGCCACGGAACGCGACATGGTCCTTTGACACGCCCGGCTACCAGGACGCCAACGACATCGAGCTCGAGGTGACATCGGATGGCGGACATACGTGGAGGGCCATCAAACCGGCTCTGGGAGCGTGAACGCTCTGCCCAATGTTGATAGCCGCCTCGACGTGCTAAAAGTGGACCGTGCTCGCGGCCGTCTATCACGGAAGGCACGACATTCGCGTGCAGGAGTGGCCCGCCCCGCCCAGCCCACCCGCCGGCTGGGTCACCGTGGCGATCTCCTTCTGCGGCATTTGTGGCACGGACATCGACGAGTACCTGCACGGGCCGGTTGTCATCCCGACCGCACCTCATCCCTTGACCGGCGCCAAAGTTCCACTGGTCCTCGGCCATGAGGGGGCGGGGGTCGTCGTCGCGGCGGGTGCTGGAGCCGGTATCGATCCGGACACGCGCGTCGGTCTCGAGAACAGCGTCGGCTGCGGACGCTGCTCCGCATGCCTGTCCGGGAACCGGCAGCTCTGCCCGCAGCTGGCGGTGATGGGCTTGATGATGGATGGCGCCCTGGCGGCGGCGGTGAACGTGCCCGCGTATATGTGCGCCGAGCTCCCGCCGGGCCTTCCCGATGAGGCCGGCGCGCTGGCGGAGTCGCTCTCGGTCGCGGTGCGAGCGGTGCGCCGGGCGGGCAGCGTCGCCGGCGTCGATGTGCATGTGTTTGGGGCCGGCACCATCGGTTTGATGGCGGCCCAGGTCGCGCGCTCCGCCCGCGCGCGGTCCGTCACGCTGCGTGATCCGTCGGCGGCAAGGCTTGGTCGCGCCGCGGCGATGGGCTTCGAGGTGGCGCCACCCGGTCCTGATGGTGGACGGGTGCCGGTCGTGTTCGAGTGCACTGGCTCGGCCGCGGGGTTTGCGGACTCGCTGTCCGCCACCGCGAAGAGCGGGACGACGGTCGTTTTGGGTGTCCACGACCGGCCGCGCGAGATCGACCTCGTCGCGCTGCTGCTCGACGAGCGCGTGGTGCTCGCATCTCTATCGCACGCGATGAACGACGACTACATCCCGGCGATCGAGCTCCTACGCAGCGGCAAGGTCGACTTCGAGTCACTCATCACCGACCGCGTTCCGCTCCCGGGCGCGGTCGATCGCGGCTTCGAGCCGCTGGTGGCGGATCCCGAGAGCCACTTGAAGGTGCTCATCGACTGCCGGCAGTAACGCGCCGACGCCCTCTTGGTTTTGGCGCCTTCGGCTTGACCGCCCGAGACTGAACCGCCTCGCGCCGGCCGGATTTCGCCGACCTGAGGATCGCATCGCACACTTCCGCGGTGCGGTAGCCGTCCTCGAACGTCGCTCCATGAGGCCCGATCCGCTTGTTCTTCGCGATGCACTCAATGAGGTGATGCAGCTCGTGCACCATGGTGTGCTCCCAGCCGATCATGTGGCCGTGCGGCCACCACCACTGCCAGAACGGGTGGTTGGCCTCCGAAACGAGCACGGTGCGGAAGCCTTGCGCGTCGGCTCCGGGCGTCGAGCCAGGCAGGTGAACCTGCAGCTCGTTCAACCGCTCGAGGTCGAACCCGATCGATCCCTTCGAGCCGTTGATCTCGAACGACATCCCATTCTTGCGGCCCAGGGCAAAGCGTGAGGCCTCGATGGTGCCGACGGCTCCTCCTTCGAACTCCACCACGGACTCGAACGCGTCGTCGACCGTGACCTTGCCACCCGGCCTGTCCTTGATGAACGTCCTCGTGGCGCCGCTTACCGCGGCGATGTCACCGACCAGGTAGCGGGCGAGGTCGATCACGTGCGCGCCGAGGTCGCCCAGCGCGCCAGAACCGGCGACCTTGCGGTCGAACCTCCAGACCATCGGAAACTGGGGATCGACGATCCATTCCTGCAGATATTTGGCGCGGAAGTGGTAGATCTCGCCAAGCTCGCCCGCCTCGAGCATTTCCCGAGCGAGGCGAACGGCCGGCACGAAGCGATAGTTGAACGCGCACATGTGCTTGACGCCGGTCTTCTCCACTCGCTGCCAGATGTCGTAGCTCTCACCGGCATCGCGGCCGAGCGGCTTCTCGCAAATCACGTGCTTGCCTGCCTCGGCGGCGGCGATC
>Ga0209118_1000566_pt1 | contig 19628 bp, 19 predicted proteins | sample BlaSpr_A8_Ref_M1_FD_187988 | JGI IMG/M metagenome (GOLD analysis project Ga0209118, IMG submission 187988) | Forest soil microbial communities from Thunder Bay, Ontario, Canada - Black Spruce, Ontario site 2_A8_Ref_M1 (SPAdes) (version 2) | ecosystem: Environmental > Terrestrial > Soil > Boreal...
TTCCGGGATAGCTCAACGGTAGAGCAGGCGGCTGTTAACCGCAAGGTTCAGGGTTCGAATCCCTGTCCCGGAGCCAATTCGCCATTTTGCCTTGCGAAGGTCGCAGGCCGACCGCTTCCGAATCGGAAATCGGTCGCTTGGGGGAGTTCGAAAGTGCCAGAACTCGACCAGTTCGAGAGCCATCTCCGTTGGTCGCAGAGCGTTCTGCAGCAGTTGTTGCAGCAATCCCATCCCGAATCAGGTTGAAGGGTTGCCGTAGGTTGACCGAGAGCTCGCCTTCCTTCCACGACGCACTTGAGACCATGAACGCGAGCAGCCGGCGCTTCTCCCTTGGCTCCTGTTCGAGGAAGAGTTCGTGGGCATCACTGGCCAGTTCCAGCAGCTGGATGCCGTCTTCGATATAGCTCTGGTCGGCATCCTGGTGGACTTGAATGTTGCGCAAGATTCCGTCTTGCTCGCGTCGCCAGTCGGCGGCCTTGCGGTCGAAGAAAGGTGCATCGATCCTTCCGTCGAGCTTGTCCAGATACATCGCGTCCAGGTGTGTCTGAATCTGGTCGTAGTTAGCCTGCAAGCGTGCGACGGCCTCCTCGCGTTCGTGCTTCTCGTCCGCATGGCTCTCGCGCAGAGCAGCTGCAACCCACTCGACGACATCGGCGTCCAGAGCTAGGCCCTTGAGTAGCCCGGCGAATCGCTCAGCGAGTATCTCTTCGCGCGTGTACGGCTCGGGGCATTTCCCCTTGTAGCCGGTGCAGTGGTAGTAGACATAGCGGCCCTTCTTGATCTCGCCCACAAATGAGCAGCCGCAGTGACCGCAGGACACTAACCCCGAGAACGCGAAGTCGTGCTTGATCGGGTGCGGCCCTATGGCTGAGCGTCCCTCGAGGCGCTGCTGGACAGCTTCAAACAGTTGCCCAGAAACGATGGGCTGGTGCACGCCGGGATACTCGATCCCGGCCCACCGGAACCGGCCCATGTAGATGGGATTGCGCAGAATCCTGTGGACTGCCGACTTGCTCATCTGAGTCCCCGAGCGGAATGTCAATCCCCATGCGCGGGCTAGGTGGGTGAGTTCTTTGAGGCTCTGGCTGCCGGTGGCATAGGTCTCAAAGAGCCGCGTGACCAGCGGTGCGAAGTCTGGATCGGGTTCGATGAGCCGCTTGCCGTTGGGCCCGTCGATGTTGCGATAACCGATCGGGCCCCAGGAGGGATAGATGCCCTGCTCCGCTTTCTCGCGCATCCCCTTTTGGGTCTCCTCCGAGAGGTTGTCGATGTAGTTCTTGGCCATCAGGACCTTGATCCCGTGCATGAACTTCTCAGCCGAGCGTGAGCCCGGCGAGAGCGCCACATTCTCTTTTACGAAATGAATCTCGAGATCGAGGTCGTCGACGCTGACCCAGTCCTTGAGGTTGCGATAGAGGCGGTCGGTCTTCTCGACCAGTAGCACCTTGCATGACCTGGTGCGTCTGAAGAATGTCAGCATGGCTTCGAAGTTCTGTCGGCCCGTCCGCTTGGCGGTCTCGACGTCAACGACCTCGCGAACGACGTTTAGGTTTGCGCTCCGAGCGTACTCATGCAAGAGTCGGAGCTGGGCAGGAATCGAGAAGCCCTCTTTCTCCTGTTCCTTCGATGACACGCGTGCGTAGATGACGGCCTGCGGCGTCGACGGTAGAGATGGATTCTTCATTCTCTCTGTTCTCTTTGTGGGTCGATCGCGATCTTACTCGCCTTCAAGAATTTGTTCCGAAATCGTCAAGCAGCATTGCGGTCACGGTCAACACCAAGGGCTCGCTTCTTGGCCTTCCATTCGAGCAGGACGCGAAAGAAGCCGGTCATATTTTCAGCGATCTCGCGCGCGTCCTCTTCTGTGAGTGGACGTGTACTGCGCCGGTTCCAGACTTCCAGCGTTCGGTCGCTTCGCTCGCCGGGCGAGGTCTCGCCACCACCTAATGGACTTCCAGAGCGAGTTTCGTCAGCCGGATTTCTCGAGAGTCGCACCGATTACACCGAACCACGCGACGCATTGCGCGAAGCACGCCGCATGTAGTCGCCGAAGAGCGGAACCGTGAAGGCGAGGCGGCCGCGTTGCGGACGGTAGATCAGCCCTTTGTCCCTGAGCCGAGCGATCAGCTGCTGAGCGGTCTGATTGGGCAGCCTTGTCAGCTTGAGCAAGTCACGGATCTGAGCCGATTCACCTGAGGCCGCCATAGCCCATAGCAGCGAGCGCTCTGTGCCGGAGGTGCGCGCCAGGCGAGCCTCGAAGAAGGCGCCATCGAGCGCTTCCAGAATGGTCGGTCGGTGTTGATCGAAGTCGGCCTTGGTGATCCTGAGCGGCCACTCGACCCCATCCCAGAGCAACGCGCCAACGAACTGGATATGGAAGGCGTAGGCGCCGGTTACCTGAAGAACTGCTCGCGCCATCTTCGCATCGAACTTGCGACCTGAGAGCTCAAGTGGTCTGGTGAAGGCGAGCAGGTCCTCGGGAGGACGGAGTTGGCCGAGCTCCTCAGCTTGGAACATGCGCTCGCTATAGCTCTTGGCGCGCGCGAGGTTGTCGGTCAGGGTGGGTAGTCCGCAGACGATGACCATCACCGGCAATCCTTCGCGCTGGGCGCGGGCCAATGCGGCTAGGAAGAGGCCGAGCGGGAACTGACGATGGCTCGCCGAGTCGCGAAGGACGTGGGCTTCGTCCCAACTGAGGAGGACGCCTGGCCTGCCGGCGGCCGACGCGCTCTCGCAGGCGAGTCTGAGCGAAGTGAACAGCTGCTCCTCGAGCTGTGGTATTCGTGTTGGCCGAGTTCTCGGTTGGACGGCCACGGTCACGCCGGCGAGGGAGATCGTGAAGCTGCCGAGCAAGTCCAGTGCCTGTCGCGCTACAGCTTGAGATCGCTGTCTGATGGCGAGCGCGCGCGAACTCTGTTCGACTGCTCGGCGACAGTCCTCCACCAGCGCCTGTCCGAAGATGGACTCTTCTTGCAGGTGCTCATTGCACTCGCGTCCGACAACGATCCAGCCCGCCTCCTCGGCGAGGCGGCCGTACTGCTGCAGGAGCACGGTCTTTCCGACCCCGCGCAACCCGGTCACCCGAACATTGCGAGGCAGGCCCGGGAAACCGGCCAGGTAATGCTTGAAGCGGGCAAGCTGGGGTGCCCGGTCGGCCAGATAGGTCGGCTCCAAGCCCATCCCAGGCCGAAATGGGTTTGGTGACAATTGATGACGGTCAAACGTCATCATTCGACATCAATCTCCCTTCGAGTGGGCTCGAGCGCTCGGCCCTAGAGGATTCTCGATCCGCGCGAAATTCCGCCTCAGCCCTGAGGTTCACGCCACCTGTCCTCCACCCGGCCGCCGTTCCCACCACGACGGCCTGCCGATGCAGTCGGCGATCGGCCGGTCGTTGGGCTGGATGGGCGCCAGCTGGTTGAGCGGAGTCCGCCTCCGGAGCTTGGTTACATCCTGGGCTGGCGCTTCGGAGGCGCGAACCATAACCGGTAGCCAGATCGCTCCCAGAGGACCCCAGGTCTGCAGGCGATCGGCGGTGGTGGTCCAGAAGCTGCAGCAGGTGTCGTGGCCGAATCGCGGACGCTCGCGCCAGATGGTGTGCTGAAGCTTGTCCTCTCGGTCGTCGGTGGGGACGACGAAGAGAACGTGGTGTAGCTCGGCGTCGCGGTAGTGCTCGAAGTAGCCGACGTAGGAGCCGATCTTCTGGCGCAGGCGAGCCAGCGACTCAGTCGCCCGGTCCCACTCCAGGTCGAAGAGGATGCGGCCGCCGGCAGCGAGATAGACCCCGCAGCCGTCGGGCGTCGGGACCGGCCACTTGTACTCGCGCCCGGTCTGTCGCCGCTCTGCCCGCACGTGCTCTTCGCCGTACCAGACGAGCAGGCCCTCGTCCTTGCGCTCTCGGCTTTGCGTGATCACAGCGACGAAGAACTGGTTGGCCTCCAGGTCGTGGGTGGCGTGCCAGCAGTGGTCACGCGCGTCGTGGCTGCGCTCGACGTAGTCCCGGGGATGGTCGCCATGCCAGTCGGCGAGCACCCGCGCCCCTCGGGCTGAGATCAGGACCAGCGAATGACGACGACGAACGCCTGGGGTTTCGATGACTTTCCAGCTGTAGATGAGACCGAGATCTTTGAGGGACTGGAGTCGCATCTGACAGGAGCGGAGGCTGGGGAAGAAGAGTTCTTTGACCTGGAGCGTGTTCAGGTAGCGGTAGTCGAAGAGAGCTTGGAGGATCAGCAGGTCGCGTTGGTTGAGGCTTCGGTGTAGTCGATTGAGTTGAGTCTGCGAAGGACGAGCTTCGCTTTGAGGAGGAAGGTCTCTGAGGATGATCGGATGAGTTGGAATGAGAGACCGTCCTGGTTCGCGCGGCGCGCCGAATTGAGTTCGGGAGGCCTGCGCTCCGTCCTTCGCTTCCTGAGGCGCAGGCCGCAGCGAATCCCCAGAAGCGAAGGCCGGAGCGAACTCGAGCTCATCGCCGGCGTCATCCGCGTCGTCCTCGAGCGGGTTTGAGTGCGACGGCATCATTGACTTCGGCTTCCGAGGCCGCTGGCCGATTCCATGCAACCCATCGAGCCAGCCGTGCGTTGCCCAACGTTCTTCTTGGGCGATCGTACCGTGGCGTTTCCACACTCGGCAGCGTGCGCACGCCGTGCGCACGCCGTGCGCACGCTGCTCGGTAGGCGTCGACCGCGGCGGGGGTCAGAGTCCGACCCCCTCCGGTAACGCGCCCACATCTGGCCGTGCCAGGCTGGCCATTGACCCCCATCGAGATCGGGCGTAGAGAGCCAAATCGCCTTCGGCCGACCCCTGTCTTGCCACTCAGCTCCGCGCCGAGGGCCCCGGGTCATCGAATGCCGAGGGCGTGCCAACAAACTTTGGTGCTTCTACTTATTCACAATGTGGTCGATTCGTGTCCGCTGCCTTGAAACTGCAAGAGGAGGTCTCGATCGCGACAGGTGAAATCAAGGCTTCTCAAGCTCGACGATGTGGCCAAGCGTCTCGGCTGCCACATCGAGACCCTCCGGCTACGGATCCGGAGCGGGAGGTTGAAAGCCGTTCGTGGCCCACACGGGGCCTACTTCATTTCGACTAGGTCGCTCCGCGTTCTGCGCGTGCGCACGCGGCCCGTTCGTCAACGCCGCACGCCGACGGCTGAAGACCTGGACGTGGCGTGGCGGGCGATGGAGAGGCGGCTGAGGCGGGCGACGCCGGCCGCTCACGAAGAGCTGGTGCCCTTTCTGGCGGCGCTGAAGATCAATCGCACCATCAGCCTGGCTGCCTATCGGCTTGTCTGCGCCAGAGGCCTCCACGAACTGGATTTCAACGCTGACGACATCGCGGCGCGGCTTGGCGTCTCACCTCGTCACGCTCGGCGGTTGATCGTTAAGGACCCCGGTGTAGCAGTCGCTAAGGCAGCCCACCGGTGGGCGCCGGCCGAAGCGCGTCGCATCGTGCGTGCCCTGCGCGCTCAGCTTCAAGCCGAGGGCATTCGGTTTCACAAGTGGGTGATGCGAGGCAGGCGCCGGATCGGCCCGCCGACCCATCCCGATCGGCCACGACCAGCTTTCAAGGTCAAGCGGCTCCTGCAGGACGAAAGGGCCGGCCTTCGGCGAGCTGGGCTGTCGTCCGAGCAGATCTGGGCCATCAACATCGTCGGCCTCGGCTCTGACGAACTGAATGAGCTCTTGCTCCGCGGCTCTCGATGAAGGTCTGTATTTTCCGGAGGGCTCCGCGTCGCGACATTCAGCGGGAGGCAAGTACTACTGCGCCCCCACGTGTGAGACGCTGCTCGCCGCCGCTGACCAGCCGTCGCCGAAATTCGAGTCGATATCGAGTTTGTGGTGCCTAGCGGGTCAAAGGAGGTAAAGGTGATGGCCGGGTCACCCAAGTCCCAAGCCGCCACCGGCGACTACAAAACATGACTATAGACATCGGGGACCGCGGGGTGTAAAGTCATTGTGTTAAGTGGTCCGCGGCTCGAACCTGCCGAAAGCCTCGGAGACCTTAGCGACTGGACCCAATCAGGAGCAGGCCAAAGCAGAGGAGCAACTAGTTGTGAAGTTTCAACCATTCAAACGCGCCCACACACGGCTCCGGCGTTTGCGTGCGACGATCATTGCCTCGATGGTGATGGTCCTGTTCGTGGCTATGAGTTCGTCGCCAGCATTCGCGGCGTCGTCGGGTCGGACCAGTAGCACGTCGACGCTCACTGGCGGGATGGTCTTTGGTGGCATGGTCATACCTGGCAAGTTCGATGCAAACGGCCGGCCAGTCCTCCAAGCAACCAGTAAGGTAACTCCTAATTCGCCCGTGCACGATCCTGGGCCTTGCGGGAACGTCGATATGTACTTCGCCAGGGACGGAGAGTTTGTCCTCGTCCTGAATTCCAAGTTGGCTGTTAGCGTTGGGAATTGGGCAGTTTACAGCGACGGGCTCCTCGAGGTCGGGGCTTCGGGCTTTTATTCGACTGGCACCGGTTACTACCGCACGACCGGCACAATTTTCGTAGGGTTCAACGCGCACGGTATGGGCACTGACGGCTGGGTTGTTTTGAGTGACCTCGAGTACTGCTACTGGCCCGGTGGTGGGCAGTCGGGTTTTGGGTATTGGTATAACTAGAAGTCAGACTGTTCTGATGGCGTTGCAGCATGCGTCCCGCTAGAGGGTCTGTGAATAGAGAGCGTTGTTGAGCAGGAATTTGGGTTTCTGAGCGGCGGCGGGCGATGATTGACCTGCCGCCGCCCACTTATTGTTTGGAGCATCCCCATGTTTGGAGCATCCCCGACGCAATGGACGACCGCGCAAGGAGCAGCTAAGTACCTCACTAGCACGTCCCGGCGGCGGCGGCTACTGGGTCTGAGTCCGGTCGGGCCCGGCACCAGTAGTCCAGTTCCGGAAACGGAAATTGCGATCGAGTCACGCTTTTGGATAGAACGGATCGGGCGGGCGAGGGTTGATGCGGTCGTGCGATACGAGGCCGAAACCTTTCAGTACACACGCGTGGTTAACGTTTCGGGCTCGCGGGTGTTTGTTAACGGCGTTCAGAAAGCGGTTCCCGTCGGCGACCACATGATGCACTCGTCAGACGTCGAAGGTTTTGTAAGAGCCTCTCAGTTTGTTCCCATCCCCGAGTTGGCTGGTCGGCCAACGAGACGACTTGGTCGCGAGGCCCGGGAGTATCAGCTAGATCCTCACCGTGCGCCAGAAATCGGTTTGCGGTTTAGCCTGTTTGCACATGCCAATGACTCCGTCGTCACAGTCGACGTAGAGTCAGGAATCTGGCTCGGCCTTCTACTCAAAGACGAGAAAGAGGTGCTTGCCTCCCTGGAGATGATATCTCTCACCATCGATGAGCCCTTTCCATCGGGCGTCTTTGAACTTCCTGGCACCGATGAACCCGCCGCTAATGGATCGATCATTAGCGGTAATAGTGTCGCAGACGTGGTACAGGTCGCTCCCTTTCGGTTCTTTCTTCCAGTCCTCCCTGGCAACAGCCGCGTCTCCGCGAGTTACGTTGGGCGTCCGTCCCGCGACGAATGCGAGGTTTGGATTCACATTGACCTCGGGGATTTCTCTCATTACGTCGGCATGTCACAGCGAATGGTGCGCGCGGGCCGTTTCTTTCCAACCGACTTTGCCGGGTCATCTTGGTCTCGAATTGTTGGATCGACAGAAGTGGTCGCTGAGAGTAACCTGGGCGAGGAAGCGCTGAACGAGTTGATGGGTACTCTGCAACCGGTGACGACATGACCTTGCGGAGGACACGACAAGTCACGATCCCGCCAAACGGCCCTCTCACAGCCTTGCCAACAAACCGAAGACCTTCGATGGTTTTACATACCTAAGGTGAGGGTGGGGTTAGGAGAGTTCGAAGAGCGTCCACTAAGGGCACGCATTGCTCGAGCCGGTCACGGTGAGCCCTGACGAATTCGAGGACGACGCCGCCTAGTTCGGCGGGTCGGTTCGTCGGCCTCGGCTCTGACCAGCGATGCGGCAAATGATCGTTTTCTGACGGGATCATTTGCGATCATTCAATTGGCCTAGCCGGACCTTCGTTGACTGTCGCGCCACTGAGGGATAGTCTCTAGGGAGACTATGGCCCTCCAGGAGGCAATGGCTGCCCTGCTCCTTGCTGGTCCTTCGCACGGCTACCAGTTAATGGCGACCTTGGAAGCTGAGTTGGGCCCGCTCTGGGAGACCCGCGCAAGCCGCGTCTACCTGACGCTTGCTCGAATGGAACGCGAAGGACTGGTCACCAGCACGCGGGTTCCTCAGGACAATCGACCTGATCGACGGCTTCTCCACCTGACTCCAAAGGGTAGGTCAGTCGGTGAGCGTTGGTTGGACGGCCAAGGATCGACCGAGGACGCTGTGATTCGCCTCGCAGTCGCGCGTAGCGCGATGCCCACGAAATTCGGGGCCCTCGCGGCGGCCCTGGTTAGCGACAGGACAGCACGACTGCAGCGACTGCGCGAGTTGCGGAGGCACGCGAGCGAGGGCTTTCAACCAGAGGCGTTGGAGGCCGAAATTTTCAGAGCACAGGCGGACCTGCGGTGGCTCGGCCAGGTGCGTGACCGCCAACTAGGGATCGTGGCTCGCCGAAGAGCTACCAGACGAAACGCAAGTGCTGCATCTGAACGCGCCGGCTGAGTCAGCCGTAGTTCTGTCGGCGGTGACTCGAGCTTTCGAGAGCGGTGGGGAGCGTGTAGTCGCACTGGAAAACGTGTCTTTGTCCGTGGCCCTCAGCGAAACCGTCGCGGTCACGGGTCCGTCCGGCTCCGGCAAGACGAGTCTGCTCAACATCGTCGCCGGCCTGGACCGCCCAACCTCCGGAACCGTAACCGTGATGGGGCGGGACCTGACTGGTTTGAAAGAGCGCGAGCTCACGGCATTCCGGGCCCAATCGCTGGGGATAGTGTTCCAGGACCCACATCTGCTTCCAGGCTTGACTGCGCTTGAAAACGTGATCGCCGCGCGGTTGCCCTGGGCTCGGCGTCGGGTGCTCGAGCCCGAGGCTCGCAAGTTGTTGAAAGCGGTTGGACTTGGCTCTCGGATGAATCACCCGCCAGCACGACTTTCCGGAGGCGAGCGCCAGCGCGTCGGGATCGCTCGCGCCCTATTGGGCCAACCTCGGTTGCTGCTGGCCGACGAGCCCACGGGCAACCTGGATGCGGGCAGCACGGAGGAGTTACTCAGCCTGCTAGACGAATTGCGCAGCGATCTCGGGCTAACGCTTGTCGTCGTCACTCACGATCCAGCGGTCGCGGCGATCGCTCAGCGTGTAGTTCGCCTCTCTGGAGGTCGTGTGGTGGAGGATCGGCGACAAGCAGCCGCTGATCGGATCTACGTGCGAGAAGTGGAGTAATTGCTCTTACTGGCTATCCGAGAGCTTCTATCCAGGCGTACCGCGTCCCTCCTCGCGGGTGGTGGCCTCCTAACGGCAACGCTCGGATTCATGATCCTGGCCAGCACCTCGCTTACGACCCAGGCGACCCTCAGGGGGGATATCAATCGAGCGTGGGCGGCGCCTTACGACTTACTCGTTCGGCCTCCCGGCTCAGCTGCACCGCTGGAAGCTAGTGAGGGGCTTGTACGGCCCAATTTCCTGTCGAGCGGAGGCGGCGGGATCACGATGCAACAACTTGACGCGGTTCGCCAGATTTCAGGCGTCGACGTCGCGGCGCCGATCGCCATCCTTGGGTATGTCTATTGGCCAGCAACAGCACCCGTCGATCTGAACGCAGCAGTCCAGCCTGGCCAGGAGCTACAGGTCTACCGCCTACACCTGACGGCCACGGCTGACGCCGGAATGTCGAAGATCCCGTTCAGCGACAGATATGAGCTGGTTGCGCCACATGGCACCGTCCACTACTTGGGCGGACCGAACGTCTCCACCATGACGACCACACTCACCTTTCCAGGAGGGAAGGTCGACTGCACTCCGTTCGACCCACAAGTTGTCGACTGCTGGGCTCCAAATGTTGATTGTCCGCACTGCCAGGGTATTCGGAATCCGGCGCTCGGTACCGCCGGGGGTGCCGGCCCGGGATGGCTTGAGTACCTGCCCCAGCCGCTGTTGGTAGCTGCCATCGACCCTGAAGCCGAGGCAAGGCTAACCGGGCTCAGTCGATGCGTGAGTCAGGGCTCCTACCTCAAGCCTGGCCCTCTGCAGTTCCACGCGCGACCGAGCCAGGGCCCGGGTCCACCATTGCCCGAGGTCGACATTCCGGCACTGGTCAGCACGACCTCGTTTCTAGATGAGACCTACACACTCGAGGTCGATAAATCGCCGCAGCCGGCGGCATTGGAGAATGGCTCGGCTCCGAGCAATCTTGCGAGCTGGAGCCCAGTTTCGACGCGCGACGTGTCAGCGCAGTCGATCTACGACACTGCCGTTGGGCAGCGCAGCCCTGTAGGTGGGGCGACGCTCTTTGTGCGGCCCGGCGACGTGCAGTACTCGCAAGTTGGTCCTGACCACCTGGCGGCTAATCTGCAGAGTCCTGATTTCAGCGTTTACCAGGACGCGATTCTCGCAATGGCCGTATCGCAGCAAGCACCACCTGAGGCACTCGACGATTGGTTCAGACTGCTGACACAAGCCGACTGGAACAACAGTTATCCAAGCAACTACCACATGGCGCAGGCGGCCTGGCTTCCGTCGGGCAGCTACGACCCGATGTGCCTCCCCGGCTTCAGCGATTTGGGAGCTGGGCAGTTGACAACGTACGCACCTCCTGAGGTCAGTCTGCCCGACGGCAAGAAGCTGCTGCCGACTCGGTCGGCGGCCGGATATGTCAACACCCCACCGCTGTTGTTGACTACGCTGGAAGCAGCGCAGTTCTTCTCGGACCCCGTGCAGTATCCCGGCGGGCTCGGCGACAAGTTCATCAGCGCGATTCGGATCAGGGTCGCAGGCGTCGATACCCCGGGGCCAGTTTCGCGGGCTCGGCTGACTCGGGTCGCTGCTGCCATCAAAGAAGTGACCGGATTGTCGGTCGACATCATCCGAGGTTCCTCGCCGCGCACGATTCAGGTCGACTTGGCAGCCGGGAAATTCGGGCGACCGGCGCTGACCGTGACAGAACCGTGGGCTGTCAAGGGAGTCGCCTTCACCTTCCTTCGCGCCGTGAGCGCCCAGAACCTCGCCCTGTTCGCGCTGGTCCTTGTCGGCGCGATGGTGCTCGTCGGCGAAACCGGCTACATCTCCGCGGTACGTCGGCGACGGGAATTCGGAGTCTTGCGCGCACTCGGCTGGCGAACGTGGTCGATCGCTTGGCTTATTGAGCTCGAGATGTTGCTGCTGGGAGTAGTCGCGGGCGTAGTGGCTCTAATCATCGGCGAGCCCGTTGCGTTACGGCTGGGCATGGCCACTTCAGCCGGCCAGCTGGCCGCGGTGGTGCCGCTCGCGGTAGCGGTTGCGGGATTGGCGGGCATCATTCCGGCCTTCGCGGCGGCGCGCGGCAGCACGATGGCGATGATTCAATCGATCGGCGGAGCCGACATCACAAACCGCCATGCTCCAAACGGTCTGATCGGCATCGCATGGCGCGAGCTGCGCGGCCAGTGGCGGGTCGAAGCTGTCCTCGGCGCACTTGCCATCGCCCTTGGAGCATCCACCTTGGGCGTGCTAGTGCTTGTTGAAGCAGCCTTCAGAGGACAGCTCGACACCACAGTCCTCGGCACATACCTCTCAGGTGAGGTACGGCCGTTCCACCTGGTGCTGGCAGCGCTGACGGTCGTTGTGGGCGCAATCGCGGCGGCGGAAGTGGTTACCCTGAGCTATCTGGAGCGGCGCGCACACCTTGGGGCACTCAGGGCTCTCGGTTGGCCCGCCTCTGCCGTGGCCAGGTTTCTTGTGGCGCAAGCTGGTGTACTAAGTATCGCCGGGGGACTCGCCGCCGCTATCGTGGTGATCGTGGCCGGCGTGCTACTGAGAACGCAACTTGGCGCCATCGGATGGGGGCTGTTGGCCGCCGGTGGGATGTCAATCCTGGCGACTGTGATCGCCGTAGTGGCCCCCATTGCTCACGCTTATCGAGCCAATCCAGCGGATGCGTTGAAAGGCGAGTAATCCGAACTAACTAGCGCCCAGCAAGTAACCCATTGACGGCGCGTCTAGTTTGTGTTAAGTCTATTCGCAAGACGTTAATCAAGGCGGCAAGACGTCAGGACGTTCTTCGAATGAACTTGGGGAGGGCCAATGAGCAGTACAGGTACCCCGCTCATACTCATCTTCGATTCCTCATGTGCGCATTGCAGCCGCGTTGCAATCGCAGTTCGTGAGAGCGCGCGCAAGCCGATCGAGGTAGTCAGTATCAGGGATCATCGCGCTGGAGACCTGCTCAACAATATCTATCCGACTGGCTGGAAGTTCAGACCATACCTAATTCGTTCTGATAGCGAGCGACCGCGTGCATTTCATGGAATGCGACTTGGATGGGAACTGCTCTTTCTAGTTGGATTGAGAGGCTCGCTCCGTGTTTGGTCCGCACTGAGGGAGAGTAGGCTACGACCTCCATCGACACCACCGGCGAGCAGCGGTCGCCGCCGTTTTCTGGCTCAGGCAGGATTATTGGTTGCCGCTCTTGCCCTTGGTATGCGACTTAATACGCGTCAAGCCCAGGCAGGCTGCCCCGTCTGCTGCAATGATGTCTCCTATTACTACATACAGACCATCTATTGTGCATCTGCTTGCGCCGGGGGTTATTTCACCGACTTGGAAGAATACGCTACATATGACAACTGCTGCGGTTATTTCTGCGGCAACGTTTATTTCCCGCTGTACCCACTGTGCAACTGCCGAATTGAATGATTAAGCAGGGGCCAAAAGGATGCCTGCGGTTTCGCGCGCACAAATCCATCAGCGATGAGTGGAGGTAGAGTCCGTGCCAATAACAGATCCACAAATTTCATTTAGGTCCCATCCTGTGTCGTTGGCTCAAGCCGCAGCGTCGGTCGGTGAACGCTTGGTCGCGCCACAGTGGCTAACGTTCGCGGCGTCTGGCCCGACCAGCGTTCAACAGGCTGATGGCAGCGCCGGCCCGATTGTCACGATCACTCGGTATGAGGATCCGAACTCTGACCAGTGGGTAATGATCGAGCAGTTCCATGTCGGTCAGACCAAGCAGCCGGGGCCTAATCTCATAGTCGGTCAGACCAAGCAGCCGGGGCCTAATCTCATTCGACACGTCACTGTGGACTCCACGCCTGTCGCTTTGTTCGAATTCACGGTCCGCGCTGGGGGTCGTGAAACCGACATCCTCGGTGCGCTCTGGACGTATCGCGTTACAGGCAAGCCCATCGAGGTTCATTCGCATGGAATTTCTGAGGAGGATTTGCTGCAGGTGGTCGGGTCGATCAGATGACAGTCGGTCGTGTCCTGACGATGCGTTCCCGTTCTCGTACGACCGAGTTCTGGTCGTAGTTAGTGTGGTGCGGAACAATTTCAGTCCGGCGGCGGTAGCGGTCTTCGCCTGATCGCATAGCAGCGGACTTCGGCGCGCAGGACAGTCGGCCTCGGCTCTGACGAACTGAATGAGCTCCTACTGCGCGGCTCTAGATGAAAGGCTCCCCGCGATGGCGCTAGATCCTTTCGGCTCATTCAACGCCGTCGGGCAGCAGGACTCCCGCCTAGCGGGCGTCAGCAGCATGGTTCGAAACGCGTCCACTAAGGGGACGTTGCGGGACAAACTCGATCGATGCGCGCGGGGCAGGCGGCACCGTCTACGCAGGCTTTGACGGGATCGACAGGCCGATCTGGCGCAACACGACGAACAGCCCGACCGGCGCCTACAACACGTACTCGTACGACAGCACCGCGAACGGCAACGCCGGCATCGGCCGGCTCACCAGCGAGACTTTCTCTGGCGCACCCAACAACACGTTGTCGGGGAGCGACAGTTATGCCTACGATGCGCGGGGCCGGCAGACTTCCGAAACGCCTGCGCAGCTCCTGGAGGCTTATCCGGAGTTTGCGGGTAGCTGGGCAAGTTTCCGTGAGTCAGACATGTTCGCTCCCGAAGAGCCGTATAACCACTTGGGGCGGCTTGCCGAACACCTAGTGGCTGCCATGCAGGCCACCAACACGCTGGGCTTCGATCGGCTGTTTGGCGAGGTCGAAAAACTCTTGGTGGTCGCAACGCCGGCAACGAGAGGATCTACTGATCGTCGGCCTGCTTGAGGACCTTCAGAATTTATCAATGAACCGGAACGTAGGGCTGGAGCGTTGGGAGCCCTGGCTCAGCGGTTACACGCAGCAGGCTTGGGAGATGCTCATATCTTTGTGGGCCGGGCATATCACCCCTAAGGCCTTCAATGAGTTTGTCAAGGTTGGCGAATCGACCGCGAAACGCGAGGGATAAATCGGCTGATCCTGGTCATGCCTGGGGTCAGCGGATGGCGTGGCGGAGTGCCGGTGAACTAGACGTGGTCGATCGTCTCGCGTTGTTCAGGGGTGTGGTCGAGCAGAAAAGTTCGAAGAGCGTCCACTAAGGGGAGCCAATTGTAAATTCGAATTCACCGTCTGATAGCGGCAGCGCCTTCGGCGCGTGGATCTCGGATCTTGGGGAGGATCACCAATTGGAATCCAAGGTCGCGCGCGCGTCCTCTAATAGGTGATCGCCATCGCATGGCATGTCTGGCATGTCGCATGTATCAAGCCGTTAGCAGGCTTCTTTGGCTCTCGGTACAGAAACGGAGTTGGAGCACGAATGCACTACGTCCTTACTCGGTCCACGTCAGGCCACGTGGACATCAATGATCGCCAACGGAAAGCTTTCGAATCACTTGGAGGCCGCATGGAAATATGCGCGAGACCATCACTTCGATGGTTGACGGGCACCTGACTGCGTACTCGCAATTCCATTCTTCAACTTCTCAGACGCGTCACCCAGGCGACTCAATACCAGATCAGGGGCGGCCCCAAACGCCGCGGCCACCACCAGCAGTCCTGTGGATGGTGGGAGGACGAACAAGGTACTCAGGCTCGGCGGCGTGGCTCCGGTGGCAACTCCCGCAACCGAAGTGATCACAACGCCGGCGACCGCAGCCATTCCTGAATAAGCAGGGATGGCGAGGATCCGTGCACTGGTCAAGCCGTAGTCCTCCACGGCAGCCGGCGCCTGAAACTGCGAGTTAAGCCGATTGAAGAATCCAACCGCTGAGCCGACAAGAAGGAAGACGGTCGCCGACAGCATTGCAGCGCCCGAAGCACCGCTGATAACAGCTCCGTCGGCAAACGCGAATAAGGTGATGTTGGTCAGCAAGAGTGTCGTCATCGTCTGGTTCCGCAGCTGGAGCAGACCGTTCCAGCTCGAGTCGCGGAAGTCGTTGATGTTGAAGCGCACATTTATCAAGGCAGATGCGGCTTTCTCGTCGGAATCGATGCACAGGTCTGCCGTTGGGTCGGGTTGAGCACCGCATAGATACCGCTTCACCGCCCTCAAGATGCCCATCAGGTCATCGCGGTTGGGAATCGCAGAGTCCTTGAGTCGCAGCTCGTCGTACAGCTCTTCATCCAGAAGCTGGTCTTTAGGAGTCGCCTTGAGCAGAGCCTCCTCTGCTCGGTGCAATCTTTGCCACAAATCGATGTAGCCGGCGCCATTCACCCACCGCAAATCTCCCCCGCCATGGCTCTGCCCTCTGACCCAGTCGAGATAACCCTGGGCTTCCTTGCAAGCGCTGTCCGAGGCTGCGCTGAGCGGGGCGCCGGAAGGCGCGGGATCACAGAGCGCGCGTCGGCGGGCATCCAGCGTTGCGAGCTTGTTTCGCAATTCCCCGTAATTTCTGGTATTGGCCTTCGCAGGCGAGGTGAATGGCGCATAAAAGAGACCTGAGACAAACCAGAGGACCAGCCATACGACCACCGCCGCAATCGTTGCGATCGCGGCGAAACCTAGGTCCACCCCTTCAATCGTCAATTTGACGGCGTCGCCGTTGAATGCCCTGACAACGACCACCGTGGCGACGCCACCGACCGGTCCCATCCAAGCGGTGCCCACCCAGGCGTGCCAGGGCAAACTTGGCCAACGTGGGCCCTGCCGCGCAGGAGTCTTCAGTAGCGGCTTTTCTTCAGAATTGGGAACAGCTGTCAGGTCCAAGCAGACCGCTCCTTGCTCCGCTGGGCCAAGAGTGATCGGTCCCCCAAAGCGGTCCCAGAGGCTAACTCAAGCGACCACGCCCTGAAAAGCGACCTCAACACCCCACGCGGATTATCCGCGAATCCCGAGTCGTGTCAATCAGCTGTGAAGTGCGGTGACCATGGCCGCGGCTCCCACTCGTATGCAAAGGTGATACGAGCTGATCAAGCCCGGATGGTGTCGATAAGAGGCAATTACCGAGAGCGCCTCACGCATCTCCTCGGGGCCGTACGGGATGCGGGAGCCGACTGACACCTCGTCGTCAAGCCATCTTTCTAACGCGTTAAGTGAGTCTATTGACATTCACTCCAGGAGGTCGATAATCGATTCAAGCAGGGAGCCAGCCCCCTCCCAAAAGCGTCCCTGACGCCGACCTCCCTTCGGCTCTCTCCCTCGTCGACCGGCGTGCGGAGGCCCGTGGACTTTGGAGGATTGAGCCATGCCGACCAAGAACCTCGTGAAGGCGCGAGAAATCAAGAGGCTGAAACCACCGAAGCTCAAAGAGGCCCTGGTGGTGCCAAGCAACTTCAAGTTCGGGCAGGTGTCTAGCGTTGCCACGAAAGCCCCGATCACGCCGCCGCCTCCGAACCTGGGGCCGCTGGCCGCATTCACGGGCACCTTTACGGGGAACGGTTTCAGCACCATCTTCCGGCCGGACAGCATCGCAACGCCCACGCCGCTGCCCATTCCCGCGGGAGGCGACAACGTCCTCGAGCTGAACCTCACCCAGGAAACCCTGTCGTTTTCCAATCCGCTCGGCTCCGTCCCGAATCGAGGCAGTGGGAATCAGGCCGACGCTTTTCTCAACGGCGTTCCTTACCTGCAGGCCATCAGCGACGTCACGCCTCCAAACAAGCCCACTGGCATCCATTTCGAGCCCGGGATGTGGGTGATCGTGCCACCGACGACCGACCCCAGCGAAGGGCAGACCGTCGTGCGCATGGCTTCGATTCCCCACGGCACGACGATAGTGGCTCAGGGAACGGCCACCACCATCGCCGGCAAGCCGACGATCCCCCGAGAGGACATCACCCCGTTTTTCACGCCTCCGCCCGGGGCGTTTCCACCGCCGCCGCCGCTCCCCCCGCCGTTCCCGCCGCCGCCACCGCCGCCATTCCTACGGTTTCCGAGCCAGGACGTTCTTACTGGCGGCACGGCGCGCATCCCGCAAGACCTGAGCGTCCTCAACGCGGCCGGCCTCATCACGCAGCCCATCCTGGACGATCCCAACACGCTGCTTCGCAACATCATTGCGTTGCAGCACATCGTCTCGACCACCGTCCTCTCCATTTCCACCTTCCAACCGTCGCCGATGTTTGGCGGCGGAACGCCGAACATTGCTTTCCTGCAGGGCAATCCCGGATTACCGAACGCCCAGACCGTTCTGATGACCGCGACTTTCTGGATCGAGACGGTCGAGATCACGATCATCGTGCCGCCATTCGAGATGGGCGCTCCTGCGTTCACGATCGCCGCCGATCCAGTTCATCCCATGTTGCCCGTGCCAAAGTTCTTTGTGAATCCCCCGATCCCGATTCCGCGCCCGCATCCGATCAGGATCCACTTCACCCAGATCCAGTACTCGCAGAAGGTCTTCTTGAATTTCGGTCCACTCACCTGGCCGCACGTCTCCGTCGCGACGCTCGTGCCAACCGACGCAATCGTGGTTCCGCCGTCTGTCTGGTAGACCGCGCGCCCGGGGGTCGGCGAAGGGTACTTCGCCAGCCCCTGGGCGGCCCGGCGGTCATCAGCCGCTCGAGCTAACCCAGGATGTCGGTGCTCCCCTTCGTGGACGCTCTTCGAACCGTTCTCGTCGACCCCACTCCTGAACTAGGCGACTAGAAACGGTCGCACTTCTGCTTCGCCGACGTTGCCCAATTGTAAATTCGGAAGGCTGGTCGCCGTGTCACGGGGTTCCCGTCACTGAATCAGTGGCGACTCCAACCGGAATTTGCGTTCATGGTGGGCCAGCCGAACCCCGACAGCAACCCCTTGCACCCCGAGGGGGTCGAGCTCTGGACAGTCGCGCGAGGTTGCAGTAGGCTAGCTGAGCTTCGCTGCCGAGGCGTCGGGGAGCCCGCTTCGCAGCCGTGGAGGGAAGGAAATGGGGGTCACTGCGCCGTCCGTCATGACCGCTGACCTCGTCCTCGAGGGCGGTGGCGTCAAGGGCATAGGCCATTTGGGCGCCGTCACGGCACTGGAGGAAGCCGGCTACACCTTCAGCCGTGTCGCAGGCACTTCCGCCGGAGCGATTGTCGCGTCGCTGATTGCCGCAAGGATGACGGCCTCTAAGATGCAGCAGGAGCTTCAGACAGTCGACTACACGAAATTTCGTGATCCGACCGACCTGTCGAAGTTGAACCTCCTCGGCGAAGGCCTGTCCGTCCTGTTTGAGAAGGGCATCTACCGAGGCGACTACTTTCACCAGTGGATCAAGCAGCAGCTGGAATCGCAGAATGTGCGGACCTTCGGCGATCTCAAGGTCACAACCGACCCGGGCACTTCACTGACACCAGCTCAGTCGTACCGGCTCGTGGTAATGACGGCCGACCTCTCGCGCGGAGAGCTCGTGCGGCTGCCCTGGGACTATGCGAAATATGGGCTTGATCCAGATAGCCAGCCGGTCGCCGATGCTGTTAGGGCGTCGATGTCGATTCCGTTTTTCTTCAAGCCAGTGACGGTGAAGTTCACGGCCGGCAATACGGATTGCTGGCTGGTGGACGGCGGAGCGCTGTCAAATTTCCCAATTGGCATCTTTGATCGGACCGATGGCCAAACGCCGCGGTGGCCGACTTTCGGAATCAAGCTCTCGGCTCTACCGAACGCGAACCAGGTGGCCCATCCCATCACGGATACGCGCATGTTCGCCGAGGCGCTTCTGAGCACGATGATGAACGCGCACGACCAGATGCATCTCAACGACCCATGTGTCGTTGCTCGAACGATCTTCGTTGACACGGGCAACGTACAAGCCACCGATTTCAACATCGACCCTGCCACTCAGCAGATGCTTTACAAGAGCGGATTCTCGAGCGCCCAAAACTTCTTGAGTCAATGGCACTGGAACAACTATCTGGACCAGTGCCGTTCGGGGGCACCTGCTGCCCCTGCTCCCGCAGCCGCAGCGCCGGCGAGCGGGTGAGGCTCGAATTTGCGCCGGCATCTCCGCCGGGACGTTGGACGAGCGCTAGCCGCCCGCATTGCCTTCCGCGCGAATCTGGCGAGGGCTTCTAACAGGTCACTAGATTGCAAACCTGAACCGGACGAAGACGAACGGATCCCGACGAAGTGCGGTCGATCTCTACTTTGATCTGATGCCTTGCCATATCCGCAAGGACCGCGCCCAAAACTTCTGAATCAAGGTGCGCATGATGGCAAGCACCCAACATCGGGATCGCGGATACGGGTGGTTGAGATTCCCGAGCTCAATTTTGCTTCTGTCTGGATGGGGCTGGAAGGCCCTTCGACCTCCCGTCCGGGGTCAAACGAACGCGA
>Ga0209118_1000567_pt1 | contig 19582 bp, 14 predicted proteins | sample BlaSpr_A8_Ref_M1_FD_187988 | JGI IMG/M metagenome (GOLD analysis project Ga0209118, IMG submission 187988) | Forest soil microbial communities from Thunder Bay, Ontario, Canada - Black Spruce, Ontario site 2_A8_Ref_M1 (SPAdes) (version 2) | ecosystem: Environmental > Terrestrial > Soil > Boreal...
AGCCAGATGGCCAGAACGATGCTCAAGGCCAGGAAGTTTGGCCACCACCTGGGCGGTGCGGCTTCTCCGAGCTCTCGGCGCAACGAAAGCGTTGAGGCTGCCATGAACCACCGCAAGATCACGAATACGCCCGCCGCCATCATGGCAATCAGAAGGAGGTAAAGGATGGCGTAGACCAGCACGGAGAGGAGATCGGTGGTGAGGAGCTGGAAGCCGCCGTCGAACCCGACCCAGGCTCCGAGGCCGAGCCCCACCGCCACTCCGCCTGCAATCGCTGCCGGCGAGACGCTGCTCCGGCCGTCGACAATCGCCGCGACGGTCGATCTCCACAGCCCCACTCCGACCACTCCGGCCACAAGGAGAGCGAGAAGCGAGGAAGTGGCCAGGCCGGCAACCTCGCCCGTGGTCCAGGACCAGATGTCCGTCTGCTTTCCAGTGAATGCGAGGAGGATCAGGGTTACGACGCTGGGGTATGCAATCCCGGCTGCCAGGCCGGCGCCGAACGCGTCCCAAAACCCAATTCGGAACAATGGCCGGGTGTCAGCCAGCGCTCGCAAACGAGCGCCTGCACGAGGGTGGACCCTGAGCAGGTCGCGCCAGCGAGCGATTCCGGTGCGCTGAACATCCGGCAGCGCACTGAGGACTCTTGTCATCGCACTGTTGGGCGCCTGCCACGCGGCCGCTTGTAGATCCGCATACGTTTCGCGCGAGCGCAAGACGGCGTTACGGAGGAGATAGACGAAGACGGCGAGCGCAGCGGCGCGCCAGACCAGGCCGGTCGCAGTCCAGAGATCGGGCGCGAGCACCACCGTGAGGGCAAGCGGCACCAACCCGAGCATGATGAATACCTGCCACATGCTGATCGCGATGTACGTCTTATCCACGTCACCGCTGCGCACGTGCGCCAGCTCGTGCAGTACAACGGATTCGAACGCCGGTCGATCGGCATAGAAACGCGCGACCAGGCCGCCAGTGAGCGCGACGTAATAGCTGCCGCGGCGGCCGAACGCGAGGCCCACGGCCGCGCCGTTGAGCGGGTCCCATAAGAATCGAGGGCTGGAGCTGAGTCGGGCGGTCTGGCAAAGCCGCTCGAGCGTTGCGAAGACATCTGGAAACTCGTCGGCCGTCAGCGCAACAAGGCGCTGGCGACGCCGTTTGTATTCCGGCGCCACAAGGTACACGGCGACCGTGACGAGCAGTATCAGACCGACGCCGCCGAGCATCCATATCGCCTTTTTTTGCTCTACGGGGGCACGGCATTGCTCGAAAAGCGTGTTGACTGCCGCGGGGTCGGTGGCATGGGCCTGGGCTTGCTGCTGGCATAGCTGATACATCGCCACATCAGCCCTGGACTGAGGTAGTGCGAAGTAGACCCAGTTGTATATGAAGAGGCCAGATCCGATTACGGCCGCAATCAAGAGAAGCAATCGAAAGTCTGTGTCGGAAGGAAAAGCGAACGGGTTCAGGCGAGGCCTGAGTGGAGCGGCGGGCGCAGCAACGCTCGGGGAGGTGATCGGCTCAGCGGGCGGTGGACTCGTAGAACCGATGGACATGCCTACCCCCAAAATCCCCTTGTTTGCGAGCAGTAAATATCGCTTGGGCTGAAGTGTCAAGTGAACGCTAGACAATTAGGCGTAAAGCGTTTTAAATGGTCGGCTGGTGCCGGCATTTTGGCGCCATCCCTCGATGGGTCACCAATGCCGGTCTAGGAGGGGGAGCGATCGCAGTATGAACCTGCCGGCTGCAATTGGCGTCGTGATTCTGGGCACGGCCGTCGTCGCTGCCCTGGCCGCGGCTGCCGTACGCCTGCACACCAGGAGGGCACTGCGGCGCGCGCAAGAGTTGCGGGAACGGGCCGTGCGGTGGGAGACGTTTCGGCGGGCTCGGACGCATCGGCAGGCGTCCCTCCTTGAGCTTGTCCAGCACCACCTCAAAGACGATGATTTGCGCTGGGAGCTCTGCCGCGAGGCACACGGGCGGCACCGCTTGCACGTCCTCGAGACGATGCACGCCGGCGTCATAGATTCGGTCTCCGCGCTGGCTTCGCGACTAGATCCGCCCGCTGAGCAAACGCCAGCCGCCGAAGTCAGGATCGCCGCCCTCATGCTGGTATCCCAAGAGCGGGCGATCGTCGAGCTGTCGAAATCGATCGACAGCATGTGGCCGGTGGCTCGTGCATCTCGAGACGACACCTACGACCACATCGCATCCTCAACTCGATCGATGCTGGAGACCCTCGAACGCAACTCGCTGAAGATGGCCGCGACCGAGCAGGTGTTCCTCAACCTCCTCAGCCCGGCTCAGCCAGACCCTGCAGCGCTCTCACTCGCCCTCCACCAGTTGAGTGGAACTCTGCCGGCGGCCTTGCACGCGGCCGGCAGCGATCTGATCCACTTCGCGCAATCAGCTGCGTTCACTGAGAGCAGCTACCAGGCAGCAGGCTCCCTGATGACCAGCCTCATATCCCACACGATCAAGGGGCTTCCACTCATCACCGAGGCCGGACATCTTTCATTTCAAGTCGCAGCCGAGATCGCCGCTCCGATGTGGGTGGACGTTGGAACGGAGCTTGCGAAGATTTCGTATGAGGCCGTGCGCTCGCCGGAGTTCGCCGACATAGCGATTCACGCCGCCCCGGTCCTCGGTGGCCTCGAACAACTCGCGGTTGCGGAGGGGATCACGGCGCACGTGCCGTTTATCACCGTGCTGATCTCCATGAGCCGCGAGCTCGATCTCCTGTCGAACAAGAGCACCACAGTCAGGAGTGCTGCCAAGAATTTCACTCTGGACGTCGCGGGCACAACCGTCGGCGCCGCCTTAGGGGGCTGGGTTGGAGGCGGTCTGGGAGCAGCGATTGGCACCGCGATGGCCCCTGGCGCCGGCACGGCTGTCGGCGCGAAGGTCGGAGTCGGAATCGGTGCTGCGATCGGAGCCGCCACAAGTCGATTGAGCACCAACAGGTTCAAGCGACGCCAATTCAACAAAGCCAACGAGCGATACAACGTCATCGTGGCTGCGGCTCCCGACCGGCTCAGGGCTCGTCACGTCGATTTCTGCATCTCCGCGACGGAGCGAGTAATGCTTGCAGCCACGACGACAAGGCGCGACCTCGGATCAGCACCTGCCTTGAATGCGCGGCACGAAAACGAATGGCGGGTGATAGCCACCAACTTTCGCGACGCTGCTCGGCACGATTTGAATCACGCCTTGAATGTGGTCAATATCGCTAGCGACTGGACCGTAAGCGACTCGCAGTTGACGGCCAAGCTTGCGTCGATCACACCGGCACTCGAACAGGCTAAGGTCGTGCTGAGGATGTCGGAAGAGCGCATCGACGCGCAGGACTACGGCACCGGGGTGTCGATGGTTGCGGTCTGGCCGTTACAGGCGCCGGCCGAGTTCTGCGGGACCAACGCCGCGGTGCTCACTGACCTGGTGAGTGCACGCACACTCGAAGCCTCGATGTGGTCAAAGGAAGCGAGCGCGAAGTACGTGACGCAGACTCATCTGCTCGCCGAGAGCTTATCCAAGGACTACAAGACTTACCAGCGGGACCACGAGGGCATCCTTGCCGAGGTAAAGCAGGCAGAGGACGCCGTAATCGCTGAGCGCCACAAGCTCGGCCTCAAGGATTGACCCCCAATTCCGCACGTGTACTTGCCCACCGCAAATGGCCATTACGCGAGGGCTATGTCGAGGAGCCCCCGGTATGAAGCAAAGTCGACGCTCTGTCGTTCTCAATGTCCTCGGGTTGATCATCGTGCTGATCGCCCTGGGAATCTTCTTCGCAACGTGCTTAGGACTTATCTCGGCGAACGACTGTTACACCGTGAACAACCCACCTTTGATGCCGCATCAAGTCTGCTCGCAACATCCCCACGTAGTGCCGGAGTCCTAGGCCGACCTGGCCGGTGCTCCCCAATGGAGGGTAATCGCTTGCGCGCGATAGCATCTGAGCGATGAAAGTGGTCCCGACAGTCGGTGTGGTGGCGGCCGCTGTGCTCATTTTGATCGGCCGTACACAAAGGATCACACCGGTGGCGATCGCCGGCTACGTCTTGCTGGCGCTATCGGCGGTCCTTTATCTCTACTTGCGGTCGCGATATCCTCGCGCTCCTCGCTGACGGTCTCGACGCCGGTCATCATTCCCAGGTCGGTGTAGATGACGCCGCTCCTACATGGAAAATCATCCCGGGAATACGCTCGTCTCGGCCTGGGGTTAACCAGCGGCCCAGGCGACTCGCCAGACTCGCCATAGAGCGGAGGGGTCGGAGAGTGGGTCGCCATGGACGAGGAAGAAATCGGCTCGTCCGCCCTCTCGGATCTGACCAGCTTCCGGCTCGTCGAGGATCTCACCCGCCTTCCAGGTGACCGACGCGAGTGCCTCCCATGGTTGGAGCCCTGCCTCCGTGAGTGCTTCCACCTCCCACGCGAGCTGGTTAGCCCGCCCGGAGCCGCCGCCGAAATCGGTGCCGCCCCCGAGCAGCACCCCCGCGGCGTGTGCAAGCTTGATGCTGCTGCGAGCCGCCTCCCAGCGCTCGGCGACCCGCTTACGCCCCTCCGGGCCGGCGAAGCGCTCGATCGTGGTCGTCTTGCCGAAGGTCGTCCAGGACTTGAGCACGGAAAGGGTCGAGACGAGGGCGATGCCGCGCTCGGTCATCAGGCGGACGCAGTCCTCGTCGAGCTCGAAGCCGTGCTCGATGCAGTCAACCCCGGCCTCCGCGCAGATGCGGCTGCCGCTGAGCCGGCCGGCATGCGCAGTCACCTTCGCTCCCCGCTCATGTACCGCTGCGACGACGCGCCGCACCTCGTCGGTGGACCAGGGCGCCGCGTTTGGGTCGGGCCCGTCGAGGTAGAGCTTTACGAAGTCTGCGCCGTCGTCGAGCTGCTGCAAAGTCAGCCGCAGCAGCTCGTCGGCGTTTTCGGCCTCCACGCTGAGACCCATGGGGATGGTGCCGGCGCGGGTGACCCAGCTGCCGGCGGCGCGAACGTATGGGTACTCGGCATGGCCGCGCCAGCGGTCGCGCAGGCCCAGGCTGAGCGCGCGCTTCTTCCCGTCGACAGGATCATCTCCGACCGGGGCGCCGACGTCTCTCGCCCAGCGGACGCCGGCGTTGGTCTGCAGCTTCGCGTTGTGTTCGGCGTAGCGCAATAGCTGCTCCGGGGTGTCGCTTCCGCGCTCGATCCAGTGCGATCCACCGGGGAGGGTGAGATGGCTGTGGCAGTCGACCATGCCGGGCACGATCGTGGCGCCGCCGGCGTCGATCACTTCCGCGCTGCCGGGATCCTCCTCGGAGTCAGTGGGCCGGATCCATTTGATGTTGCCGCCATCTACCAGGACGCTCAGGCCGAGGCGGAGGGTGGGCGAGCGTCCATCGGCCACGGCCGCATCGCGATACAGAGTGCTCAATCCTGGGCAGCCGAGCCGAGGTGCTTCTGAAACCAGCCGACGATCCTCTCTATACGGTCGACGCGGCGGTCGGGCCTCCCGATCGCCAACATCACGTGAGACTCGTCCGGATACCTGATCATCTCGACCTCGCGGCCAAGCGTGCGCAGGATGTGAAAGACCATCTCGCTATTGCCGGGCGGGCACCGCATGTCGTTCTCCGCCTGCAACAGAAGCAGCGGAGTGTGGTTCAAGTGCATTCGCACGAACGGGGAGCGCGAGAGAAACGCCTCGAGGTTCTCCCAGGGATTCTGCGTCTCGACGGCGCGGCGGCCGATGAACCGGCCGAAGTCGGACGTTGCCCACTCGCCCAGTAGGTCGGTGACAGGGTTCTCGCTCACGGCCGCGGCGAACATCCCCGGGTGCTTGGCGAGCATGTAGTTGGTCATGAATCCGCCGTAAGAGAGGCCCATGATGCCGATCTGGCGGCGGTTGGCGATCGCTTGCTCGTCCACAGCCCATTCGATGATTCGCAGGAGGTCGCTGCCGTCGGGATCGCCCCATACGCCCTCGAGGTCCCTAGCGTACTGCTCGCCGTAGCTGACGGATCCGCGCGGATTCGACCACATCACGTGGAACCCAGCGTCGGCGAGCGCGGTCATCTCGAGCCAGGGGGTGGGTCCGAACGAGGAGTTGGGACCGCCGTGGACGTCGATGATCAGGGGGGCCTTCGTGCGACTTCCCCTCGCGGTCAGGAGCCAGGTGTCGATGCTGTGGCCGTCTGGATGCTTGATGCTCACGTGCTCGATTGACCTGTTGAAAGGCCCGAACCAACGACTCCCGTCGGTCGTCAGCCGGCGCAGCCGGCCGTTCTCGACTGCGTAGACGTTGGAGGGTTCGTCGGTGGAAGCGACGACTGCGGTCCGGCCACCTCCGGTGGCGATCGCGCTGCAGATGGCGTCAGGTTCGGCGAGCGCCGCCACCGTTCCGTCCATGCCGAACCGGTACGGATGGCTGCGGCCGTGATAGGAGACGAGCCCAAGAACATGCTTCTCGTCTTCCCACAACACAGGAGGTGGACCGAAGTTTTCGGCATCCTGGAAGTCGCCGTAGCTTGTGATGGAGATGTTGAGATGCCGGTCGGCGGCGAGACGGCGCGCCTTTTGACCGTCGGCGACGTGGAGCTCCATGTCTCCCCAGCCCGCCAGGTCGGGACGGCTGGTGCCCACAAATGCGATCTGCTTCGAGGGCGCCCAGGCCAGGTTGAACACGCACCCGTCAAGGGAGGCGACCCTCGTGGGATCGCCCTGTTCCACCGGGATCTTCCACAGGGAACCACGTTCCTCGAGGCCCGCGGTTTCGCTGAGGTCGGCGATGAAAGCGACGTGATTTCCGTCGGGTGACCAGGCAGCGCCTTCAACGTTGTAGGTAGGCGCGGTGAGGCGCCGCGGTTTGCCGCCTTGTTCGTCAACGATCCACAAGGCGGTGAACTCGTCCCTGATTCCGACGCCGTCAGCGCGCCACGTGTAGTCGCGGATGCGCCTTGCGGTGGGGTCGTCGGCGTTGCCCACGACGAAGCGCTTCTCGCCCGAGGCGCCGAGCATGAGGAGCCTTCTTCCGTCGGGTGACCAATCGGCGGCGCCGACTCCGCCGGGCAGGTCGGTGACCTGGCGCGGCTCACCGCCGGTGAGCGGCATGACCCAGGCCTGCGGCTTCCCCGTCCGATCAGAGATGAACAGGAGCGAGCGGCCGTCGGGGGAGAACCGAGGTCGGGTATCGCTTGCGACCGCGCTCGTGAGCTGCTCCGGCTCTCCTCCTTTGAATGTCGTCCGCCAGAGGCGCCGTGCGTACTTCCCGTTTTCCACCGTGCGTCTCACGTAGATGAGCGATTCACCGTCGGGTGCGACGGCAAGGGTCGAAATCACGACCTGTTTGAGCACGTCCGTGGGTTGGAAGCTTTCGTGTCCCTGGGTTTTCCCTTCCGCATCCTTTCGTTCGAGCGTTTTCATGTTGCTAAGCATGAGCCGATCCAGACATCCCGGGCCCCGACCAAATCTCGAAATGCCGGGCCAAGGCGATCGGGGCTACGGCCCAAGAGCGAGGAGCATTACTCCGCCGAGAGTCAGAAAGATCGCTCCGCCCCGGGCTTTCGTCATAGGCTGGTGCAGGACAAGAGTCGACAGCAGAACTGCGATGACGATGTATGAGTTGGATGCCGCAGCCGCCACTGACACGGGCAGGCTGCGCAGACCGAGGAAATAGGACACTGACGCCACGCCGACCATCGCTCCGACGCCCAATCCTCCTAGGCTGCGGAGTGACATCGGCATCCTGGGGCGTTCGAATGCAAAGGCGACCAGGGCGACAGCGGTCATGGCCACGCCCATCAACCCGTTCAACTGAGTTGCGTCGAGACTGCGCAAAGCCGGCTTTTCGAGAAAAGCCCCGATCCCGATGATGACGACGTAGCCACCCATCAGCAGGAGGCCACGCGCCGGCGGCGCCTTCTTCGCAACGCTGGCCGCAGAGTGCACCGCGTAGCGGGATGACGGTGGGTTCGCGAGCAGAAGGACTCCTCCAAGGGTCAAGAAAAGCCCGGCAATCTTGAGGGCCGTGACGTGCTCGTGAAGGAGGGTGATACCAAGCAAGAAGGTGATGACGACGTACAGGTTGGACAGCACGACCACGAGTGAGAGGGGTAGATCGATGAGGGCGAGGCAGTAAATGATCGATCCGACCCCCGTCAGCACCCCAATACCAACACCGGCCAGCATCGGTGGTCCGGTAGGAACGCTGACACCGTGAACCATCACCAACGCAACGGTCGCCACGGGGAGGCTGCCGAGCCGGATCAGCAGATTGAGCTGAACGGAGGCGAAGCCACGGGCGATCGGCACCTCGATTACCGAAGCAACCGCGATGAGCACCGCGTATACCGCGATGAACCCGAACGATGCCATCAGTCCCCGCCGACGCGAGCGGGTAATCTGGCGGCGTGAACCAGAACGATGTAAGCGCGATCGATCGTGCGATCAGCGCGCTTCAAGATCCCACCCGTAGGCAAATCCTGCTCGACTTTTACGTATACCAGCCCGAATGGACGGTCGATGATGCCGCCAAAGCGGCCGGCGTGCACCGAACGGTTGCGCATGGACATCTGGAGCGCCTCGTTGCGCTTGGATTCCTGGCGGTCGGGCAGCGCCGGGGAAAATCCGGTAAGCCTGCCAACCTTTATCGACTGACCGGCCAACAGATCGATTTCAGCTATCCCGTGCGTCGATTTGCCCGCCTGGCAGGCCTCTTGGCAGAGAGTCTCCAAACGCGCGGTCAGGAGGGTATCGAAGCCGCCCGAGCAGCGGGCCGGCGATACGGCGCGTCGCTCGTGTACAAGCTGGCTGACTCCCCGCAGGCGGTGCTGCGCGAGCTGGCTCCCCTGGGCGCGGACTACGTCATCGCCGACGACGACCAGGTCCTCGCCCAGAACTGCATCTTTCGACAAGCCTGTGTCGCAGCCGGAGCCGTCGTCTGCGAGCTCCATGCCGGACTGCTCGAAGGAGCCTTTCAGCAGGCGGGCCTGGCGGTACGGACGGAGGCGTTGCGGAACTACGCGGAACGGGGCTGTGCGTATCGGGTTTTGACTACTTAGGCTATACACGCTATAAAGCCTACAAAAGCTCGATAGTTGCTGAGAAAGCTGATCGGGCCCACGAAGAAAGTTGTCCCGAGGAGGTCAACAGCACTTGACTGAAAAGACCCTGTACGAACGGCTTGGCGGCGTGTTCGCTATCGCGGCGGTGGTTGACCATTTCAGCGACGCGGTCGTGCAGAACCCGATCGCCGGAAAGACTTCGAAGAACCCTGCGTTGAGGGAGTGGCACACGCAGAACCTGGGCAGATTGCCGGGTCTCAAGTTCATGCGGACCCTGTGGGTTTGCGCGGTCGCGGGCGGGCCCCTCCACTACACGGCAACCAGGCCGGGGGAGACGGAGGTGGGTCTTGAGGAGGCGCATCGTGATCTCAAGATCTCGCCTGAGGAGTTCGACGCCGTCGCGGGTGAGCTTGCGCGAACCCTAGATTTCTTCAAAGTGCCTGAGCGCGAAAAGGGGGAAGTCCTCGGCGCCTTCGTGGCGCACAAGAACGAGGTGACAACCGGCTACATGGCCGCGGCCAGGTAGCCGGCTGCTGGACCTACTCGAACGCGCTCAATCTGGAAGTCGAGGGTCGCCTGCCCTGGCAGAGAGGCACGAAGGCTGAAGCGGCTCCCTGACATACGTTTGGTAAGACGTGGGCGCGGCAGTGGGACTTCCCTTGGATAATCCCCCGGTATGCCGTTCACCGTCAGCAGATTCCCCCATCTGCGTGACACATTTGGATGCCAAAGCGCATGACCGAGGTCTTCGTTCCGGTGCGGATCGAATCGATGACGCTGGGCGAGGCGTGGATGGCGATCGCGTCGGCGATTCTGGAAGGCGGTGCCATCGGGAGCTGGGACGGACTGCCAATCGTCGAGGTGTTCCGCGCGACGCTCTACGTGCAATCACCGAGGTTGGACGACCCGATCATCGCCCACCACGGCGATCCCGAACGCTTGGCCTGGATGCACGCAAACTTCACCGACCACTCCCGGGTGGCAGAGCTCGATGACTCCGACAGCTATGCGACGCGCCTTTACGACTATGCCCACGCAGGCCGTGACCAGATCAGCTGGGTGATCGAAAGACTGGCCGCCAATCCATGGACGCGCGACGCGACGATCACGACCTTCCAGCCACTCACCGACGCCGGCTACATCCCATGCATCAGCCTGCTCGACTTCTGGCTCGTCGAGGGGAGGCTGCAGCTCTCCGTCTACGCCCACTCCATCGACTTCGGCACGAAGGGTTATGCGAATCTCGTCGAGCTCGCTGCGCTGCAAACGCGCGTGGCCGGCGACCTCGGCGTCGGGGTCGGCACTCTCACGATGACGGTGAAGTCGGCCCACATTTATGAGACCGAGCTTGGCCTGATGCGACGCATCGTCGCGGCGACCTGGGGTTAGGAATCTAAAGGCGGCTCATCGATTGAGCTCTCCGACATGCGTCCTCGAGGACGCCGCGCCACGTGTCGAGTTCAGTCGCCGGTTGGCGTCCCCAGGCCAGGAAATACACCACCTGCAAAGCCGAATTGACATCCGGCGGGTGACAATGCGATCGAAATTGACCTCCTCTGGCTGCTCGCCTGGGCGATCGTTCTACTCAACGGCGCGGGACGTGTTTTCCGCTGGGACCGAGCCGCCTCCGGTCGTATCTCCGGGCTAATCCCGCTGAATCAGAGGCGCGATGAAATCCGCCGCCCGCGCCGCGCCGCCTGCCTCCACCGCCACGTACTCGACGCGCCCCCGCAGTCGCTCTGCCATCTGCCGCGCCAGCCGCTCCGGCGTCGCCTCGTCGTAGTCGGTCGGCGGCGGCGCGCCGTAGCGGCGCAGCCTGTGTGCGACATGGAAGTTCTGCTCGAAATGGTTGCGCAGCGGCAGGTAGATGAAGGGACGTCGGTTCGCAACCAGCTCCATCGTCGTCGACAGCCCGCCCTGCACGACCGCGAGGTCGCAGCACGCGAGCGTTCGCGAGAGGTCGTGCACGTAGCCCACCGCGCGAACCCCGGGCAGCCCCGCGAACTCAGACGGATCGATGCGCGGCCCGCACACCATCAGCAGCTCGGCGTCGGGCATCGAAGAACGCAGCAGGCCGAAGGCCGCGGCGATCCTGCGCAAGAGATGGATTCCCACCGCCGACCCGCCCACGCTGGCCACGATGAACGTCGCATCCGGCTGGTATCCGAGCTTGCGGCGAAGCGCGAGGCGGTCACGCAGCGTTGCAGGGTCGAATGGCAGCACGTAGCCCGAGAACTTGTGGTGAGCCTCCGTCCACTCGCGCATCGACGGCAGCCCCGCGCCGAAATCACGCGGCAAGATGTCCGCCGGGTCGCCGATGAAGATCGACAGGTCGCGCAGGCCCGGATGCCCGTCGACGTGCTCGATCATCTCCGCGTTGTAGTCCGAGACGAGAAACTCCTCCCGCTCGCCGCCCGAAGGCATCGGGACAAACCCGCAGAAGTCCGCCATCCAAACGTACGGCGAAGTCTTCAAGTCAGGCTCCTCGTGTAGGAAATGGTCGATCTCCCAGCCTTCGTCCGCGATCCAGAGGTCGAATCTCTCCTGCTTCACCACGTCGTGGAACACCATGAAGTTCGCGCAGAGGATCTCGTCCATCCGCCGGATCATCTGGAATGCGTGGAGCTCGTGCTCGCCGGCTTCGTTGTCGACGTGCGCCGACTCGGCCGCGAGCTCCTCCGACGCCGGGTGCACGTTCTCTCCAGCGGCCGCGAGCAGCGTCGTCAGCGGCGGCTGTGCGAGCCACTCGACCTCCAGTCCGGGAACCTTGCGCCGCAGCTCGCGCGCGATCGCGACGTCGCGCCACGCATGCCCGAGCCCGATGGGTGAGCTGATGAGGAGCGCGCGCTTGCCGCGCCGCCGCCTGGGCGCAACCCGCCGCGCCACGTCACCGCTGTTGGCGAACGCGCTGATCATCTCGTTCACCTTCACAGGCCGCCGCGCCATCGGTATATGTCCCGACCCCGGGAGCACCACGAGCGGCGCGCCGGTCAGCTCCGCGGTCCGCGCGCCTCGATCGAACGGCTGGCAGTGGTCGCGATCGCCCTGGACCACCAGAACCGGGCATCGCACCTGCGCGCACACGGCCTCGATCTCCTCGACGGAATCAGCGACCGGCTCGCCATCGTCCATGAGAAAGGTCTCCACGCGTCCGTCCAGCGCGTAGGCGACTGTGTCCTCGATCTGCTTGGTCGAATGCGGCTCGGGGTACATCTCGCCGAAGAAGAACTCCACGAACCCGCGGAAGTTCTTCTGGATGTAGTGGCGGTTCTGCTTGAACCATCCCTCATAGCTCTCGAGCTCCTGGTCGAAGTACGGACGCGCGGCAAGGCGCTCAGGGATCGGTGGCGTCAGCCATGGAATTCCTGGCGCGAATGCGAGGATGCCCAGCACACGCTCGGGGTCGGAGGCCGCGAGCTGGATCGCCGGCCACACCCCGTCGACGCACAACCCGACGAGAATCGCCGCTCGCGTGCGGGTAGCGTCCATCACGGTCAGGCAGTCGTTTGCGTAGGTGCTTTGCGACCACAGCTTCTTCGGGTCGGGGTGGTCCGAGAGACCGTTGCCGATCCCGTCGTACGTGACCAGGCGGAAGTGCCGCGCCAGGTAGTGGACCTGCCCCTTCCACATCCGCGAGTGGGAGATCGGATAGCACGGCATGAGCACGATCGTCTTGGGACCGCCGCCGAAGACCTCGTAGTACATCCGCAGCCCATCGGGCCTGGTGGCGTAGCCGCTCCGGTCGGCAAGCCGCGCGCGCATCCCCGTGTCGGTGTGAGGCATCCGAAACCCCTTATAAAGTAAAGGCGGGCGGCCTTTGGAAACCGCCCGCCTTCGGTGAATCAGGGCCGTGCTTCGTAAACGGCGTTGAACGGCGTTTCCGCCACGCGGCGAAACCGTGTGAATCCTCCCGCGGTCACGACGTCGCGGATCCGCGCCTCGCCCGCCTGCGCGCCCAGCGCCAGGCCGACGTCCTGGGAGAGCGAGTTCGGCGTGCAGAGGAAGCTCGAGAACGCGTAGTAAGCGCGCCCGACCGGGTTCAGGTTCTGCTCCACCTTGTCGCCGGCGATTGGCTCGACGATGAGCCACGTGCCGTCCGGCGCCAGCGTCTGAAGGACGTGTTTGGCCGCGCCGATGGGGTCGCCCATGTCGTGCAGGCAGTCGAACATCGCGACCAGGTCGTAGCCCGTGCCGGGGTAGGCCGCAGCCTCGACGACCTCGAACACCGTGTTCTTGAGGTTCTTCGCCTTGCCGCGCGCCAGCTCGATCGAGTTCGCGTCGTAGTCGAAGCCGATGAATTGCGAACGCGGGTAGGCCTCAGCCATCAGGCGCGTCGACGCGCCGAGGCCGCAGCCGACGTCGGCCACCTTCGCGCCCACCCGCAGCTTGGACTCCACCCCGTCGAGCGCCGGGAGCCATGCCGCCACAAGGTTGGCGTTGTAGCCGGGCCGGAAGAACCGCTCACAGCCGGTCGCCACGCCCTGATCGTGCTCGTGCCAGCCGAAACCGCGGCCGGTCTTGAAAGCGTCCTGGATCTCTGCCCCTGCTTTGAGGGTTGCCGTTGCCAGCTCGAACGCTCCGCATACGAACGCGGGGCTGTCTTCGTTGGCAAGCGCGAGAGCTTGCTCCGCGGGCAGCTGGTAGCGCTGAGCGGCGGCGTCGTAGGTCACGAACCCGCCGGCCGCCTGAGCGTTCAGCCACTCCCGGATGTACCGCTCGGCCGTACTCGTCTTAGCCGCCAGCTCGTGCGAAGTCACGGGCTTGCCATCGGCCATCGCCTTGTAGAGCCCGAGCTGGTCGCCGATCACGATCAGGCCGGCATTCACTGTCGCTCCAAGCTCACCGATCACCTGGCCGAGAAAGGCATTGAGCTTGTCCTCGTTGATCGCCTGCGTCTGCACTGCCATTCGAAACACCTCCAGAAAAATGGGATGCTCCGAACGTAGGTGCGACTGGCGGGGCATCGCATCAGGGGGGCCACCTAGTTGTTGGGCGCCCGTCCTTCACGCCTCGAGACGCGCAACACTAGGACCCGTGCTGCTCGGACGAGAGCGTGAGCTTTTCGCGATCGACCAGGCTCTGGCCGCGGCGCGGCTCGGGAAGAGCGCGCGCCTGGTCATCCGCGGCGAGCCCGGAATCGGGAAGACCGCTCTGCTTCAGTACGCAGTTGAGCATGCCGGATCGATGAGGGTGCTCACCGCCCACGGCGTGGAGTTCGAGGCCGACGTCCCGTTTGCCGGCCTCAGCGAGCTGCTTCAGCCCGCGCTCCATCGGCTCGACCAGCTGCCGCCCTTCCACGCCGATGCTTTGCGGTCGTCGCTAGGCCTCGGGCCCCGTATCGAACCCGACCGCCTGATCATCGGGGCCGCCGTGCTCGGCCTGATCTCGGCCTACGCCGACGAAGCGCCGCTGCTGCTCACGATCGACGACGCGCAATGGCTCGACCGGGCCTCGACTGAGGCGATCGGCTTTGCTGCTCGCAGGCTCGTGGCCGACCCGGTCGCCGTGATCATCGCCGTGCGCGAGGGGGAGGAGTCGCCCCTGCTGGCGGTCGGCCTGCCCGAGCTGCGGCCTGCGGGCCTGGATCGGGAATCGGCGGCCGAGCTGCTCTCACGTTCGGGGGCCGGTGCCATCTCGGCCGAGGTCGCCGACAGGCTTGTTGACGCCACCGGCGGCAACCCACTCGCACTGCTCGAGCTGGGGCCCGAAGCGCATCGCGTGCACCCGGCGCCATACGACAACCTCCCTGTTGCGACAAGCGTCGAACGCGCCTACTTGCGGCGCGCGGCGGGGCTGTCGGAAGGCGCGCGCCGCGTGCTTCTGCTGCTGGCGACCTCGGGAACCATGGACGTGGGCCAGGTCCACCGCGCGGCCGCGTCGATTGGCCTGGGGGCGGACGCGGTCGAGGAAGCCGAGGCTACCGCGGCCCTGGTGGCCCAGCGCGCCGGGCGCATCGAGTTCGTCCATCCTCTGGCGCGCGCGTCTATCTATCACTCCGCCTCGCCCGCCGACCGCCGCGCAGCGCATCGCGCGCTGGCGGGCGTGATGACCGGCGCCGATGATTTGGACCGCCGGGCCTGGCATCTTGCCGGCGCCGCTGCGGAGTGGGACGCCGAGGCCGCGGATGCGCTCGAAGCAGCGGCGCGCCGCGCCAGGGAAAGCTCCGGCTACTCCGCCGCCGCCCGGGCGTGGGCGGAATCCGCCCGCCTGACGGAGGACGGAGGCACGCGTGCAGAGCGCCTGTACCAGGCTGCCGACAACGCGTGGCTGGGCGGCCGGGCTGACGACGCTGAGGAGTCATTGCGCCAGGCGCGCGCGCTCGCGCGGGATGGCCTGCGGGTCGAGATCGACACCCTCGGCGGCCATATCGCCATGCGCCGCGGTGCGGTGCTCGATGGCTATCGCGCGCTCGTGGCCGCGGCCGCGGCGATCGAGCCGCACGACCGGTTGAAGGCCATCCGCATCCTTGCCGACGCGGCCATCTCGACGTTCGGCGCCGGCAATCCGACCGAGATGGCGGTCGCGGCGCAGCGTGCGATCGAGCTGTTGCGCCCAGACGACCCGCCTGAAACCGGAATCTTTGCCCACGCTGCGTATGGCGCGCTCGCCATACTTGCCGGCCGCGGCGACGACGGTCCGCGGCACCTGCACGAGAGCGTAGCCCTGTTTCAGCGACTGCCCGACGACAGCACGGACCCGCTTCTGCTCATGTGCGCCGGCGTCACGGGCCTTTGGCTTCGTGAGGCAGAGGCAGGGCGCGACCTGCTCGACCGTGCCCTCGCCCAGGCGCGAGACCGCGCTCCCACTGCCGCGCTGCCGATCGTGCTGTTCTTCCTCGGGCGCGACGCTTTCGCCACCAACCGATGGGCGCTGGCGCGGGCGATGTACGAAGACGCGATGCGCGTGGCGAACGAGACGACGCAGCTCACGTGGCTGCCAGGACCGGTGTCCGGGCTGGCATGGCTCGATGCTCTCGAGGGACGTGCCGAGGAATGCCGCGCGAACGCTGCCGAGGGTCGGCAGTTGTCCGAGACGCTGGGTATGGGCTTTTACAAGTCGTGGACGATGATCGCGCTGGGCATGCTCGAGCTCGGGCTGGGCCACCCCGACGAGGCGCTGCGCCACCTCACCGAATGCGACGCCTGGCTGCACGAGATCTCGATCAGCGACCCCGACCTCTCGCCGGCCCCGGACATTGTCGAAGCGCTGGTGAGGCTTGGACGCGCGTCCGAGGCACGCCAGGTCGCTGCGGACTACTGGGCGGCGGCCGCCGCAAAACGCCAGCCCTTTGCGCTGGCGCGCGCGGCCCGCGCGCAAGCTCTGGCCGCGGACGATCAGCATTTCTCAGAGCTGTTCGCGGTCGCGCTGAAGCATCACGAGTCCACTCCTGACACCTTCGAGCGCGCGCGCACCCAGCTTTACTTCGGCGAACGGCTGCGGCGGGCGCGAAAGCGCGTCGAGGCGCGCAAGCACCTGCGCGCGGCGCTCAAAGCGTTCGACGAGCTCGGCGCCGCGCCGTGGGGCGAGCGGGCGATGGGCGAGCTGCAGGCCAGCGGCGAGACCGCGCGTGTCCGCGACGAGCGCTACCGCCAGCAGCTGACCCCGCAAGAGCTCCAGGTCGCGCTCACCCTTGCCGAAGGCACCACCACGCGCGAGGCGGCGGCGAGGTTATACCTGAGCCCGAAGACGGTCGAGTACCACCTTCGCCACGTGTACGACAAGCTCGAGATTCGCTCGCGTGAGGAGCTGCGCACCGCGCTGACGGCGCACTCGCGCGTAAATGCCTCGCGCAAGGCCCTGATGTTCACTGACCTCACAGGTTCAACGCCGCTGGTCGAGGCGATCGGGGACTCTGCCTGGCGCGACCTCAGCGCGTGGCTCGACGGCGAGCTGCGGCGCTCTTTCGCGGCGCATCACGGGCGCGAGGTCGACCACGCCGGCGATGGGTTCTTCGTCGTCTTCGACGCCGCCGGCGACGCGATCGACTGCGCGGTCACGATTCAGCGCCGGTTGTCGACACATCGCCGCCTGCATGGCTACGCGCCCCAGGTGCGGATTGGCATCCATGCGGGAGAGGTGCAGATGGAGAACGGGGCTGTGCGCGGGGCTGCCGTGCATCGGGCGTCACGGTTATGCGGGGCGGCGCGTGGGGACACCATCGTCGTGTCTCGCGAAGCGCTCGAGGCCGGTGGACGGCCGTTGGGCGGCCTGCATGGCTTCGCTTTGAAGGGCATCAAGGAGAAGGTCGAGGCAGCGGAGGTGGCCTGGGAGAGCTAGTGTGGGACGGAAACGATCCCTCCTGTCGCTTGGCCGTAGGCCCAGACGTCCATGTCGCCGTACGCGATGTCGTGGGTGCCGAGGATGGTGCAGATGTGCGTGCGGTGGTCGTTGCCGTGGTGCATGGCCTGGACGAGCACGACCCATAGGTGCAGCCTCAACAGCTGGCCGTTTCGTTCCTCCTCGATCGTGTCTTCAGGTGTGATCCGGCTCGCCGCCTCGATCAACTGGTCACCGCTGCGTATAGCGTGCTCCCGCAGCTTCGCGAGGCTCGGGGCCGATTGGTCGCGCTCATTGATCTCGGGCTTGGTGCCTGCGAGGCGTCGGAGGTAGCGCTGCTCGGCGGCGAACAGATGAAGGAGCGTGGCGGCGATGGTTCCGTAGGTGCCCGGAGCGGTCAGCTGCAGCTGCTCCTCGGACAGCTTGGCGCAGACGTCCAGGAGATGTAGGTTCGCCCACCTGTTGTACCGGAAAGCCTCGATCAGCAATTCGTCCACGACTGATTGATTCTAACTTGGTAAGCTGTCAAGGCATGGCCCTTGACACCCTCCAGGCGCGCGGCCGCGCCCTGGCCCTTTATGAGCGCTACGGCGCGCTGTTGACCGACCACCAAAGGGAGGTCGTCGACCTCTATCTGAGGAGTGATTGGTCGCTCGCGGAGATCGCGGACCACCAGGGCACCTCCCGCGCGGCTGTCCACGACATCGTGCGGCGTTCGACGTCGGCGATGCTGGAGTACGAGCGGCGGCTCGGGCTCCTGGCGGAGTCCGCCCGCAGACGCCGCGCGGTCGCGGCTCTCGAGCGCGAGCTCGACGGCTTGAGGCGGCGTGTCGCGCGGCTTGAAGGGGCGGTCTAGTTGTTCGAAGCGCTCAGCGATCGCCTCGCGGCCGCGCTGAAGAAGATCTCGGGACGCGGAGTTTTGCGTCCAGAGGATCTCGAGGCCGGTCTGCGTGAGGTGAGGCTCGCTCTGCTCGAAGCGGATGTCAACTTCAAGGTCGTCAAGGAATTCGTGGAGCGCGTGCGCGCGCGCCTCGCCGGATCCGAGGTGGCGCCAGGGCTCACCGCCCCGCAGCAGGTCGTCAAGGCCGTGGACACCGAGCTGGTTGAGCTGCTGGGAGGCAACTCGGAGGGCCTTCGCTACGCGCCGGCGCCGCCGACCGTCCTCATGTTGGTCGGGCTCCAGGGCTCGGGCAAGACGACGACCGCGATCAAGTTGGCGCTGCTTGCGCGCCGTGAAGGCCACAAGCCCCTGGTCGCCGCGCTCGACCTCAGGCGCCCGGCGGCCATCGAACAGCTGAAGACCCTGGCCGCGAGGGAGCAGGTCGGCTTCTATGCGGGCCAAGGCGAAGTGGAGTCAATCGCCCGTGCCGCGATTCAGGAGGCGAAGCGCCTCCTGCTGGACGTCGTGATCCTCGACACGGCGGGACGCCTCCAGATCGACGGGGAGCTGATGCAGGAGCTCAAGCGCCTCAAGGCCGCCGTCCCGGTGACCGAGACCTTTCTCGTCGCCGACTCGATGACCGGCCAGGAGGCGGTGAAGGTGGGGGAGGCTTTCGGCGCCGAGATCGGACTCGATGGTGTGATCCTCACCAAGCTCGATGGCGATGCGCGGGGCGGAGCGGCCCTCTCGCTCCGCGTGGCGACCGGGCAGCGAATCCGCTTCGCGGGTACCGGGGAGAAGCCGCAGGACCTCGAGGTCTTCCACGCAGAACGCATGGCGTCCCGAATCCTGGGCATGGGCGACGTGCTCACGTTGATCGAGCGCGCCGAGCGCACAGTCGACAAGGACAAGGCGGTCGAGGTCGAGAAGCGCCTGCGCTCCGGGCAGCTCACGTTCGACGACATGCTGGCCCAGATGAAGCAGGTGAGCAGCATGGGATCGCTCGAAAGCGTGCTCGACATGATGCCGGGCGGCGGAGCGCTGAAAGGTCAGCTCGCGGGCCAGGACACGGAGAAAGAGGTCAAGAAGATGGAGGCGATCATCCTGTCGATGACGAAGCGCGAGCGCGCGCACCCGGAGGTCATCGACGGCGCGCGCAAGAAGCGCATCGCGCGCGGAAGCGGGGTCGAGCCAGCCGACGTCAACCGGGTGCTGAAAGCCCGCGACGCGATGCAGAAGCTCGCCAAGCGCATCGAGGCGGTAAACCGCAAAGGCAAAGCCGTGGGCCCCTCACGGCTGTTCGGAAAAGGAGGCGCCAGTTGGTAAAGATCAGGTTGAGGCGGATGGGGGCGAAAAAGCATCCCTTCTACCGCCTCGTGGTGGCGGA